>Ga0187860_1001781_pt1 | contig 18572 bp, 19 predicted proteins | sample June2016WEW_10_4_FD_132981 | JGI IMG/M metagenome (GOLD analysis project Ga0187860, IMG submission 132981) | Peatland microbial communities from SPRUCE experiment site at the Marcell Experimental Forest, Minnesota, USA - June2016WEW_10_40 | ecosystem: Environmental > Terrestrial > Soil >...
CCACTGGACTGACACCTATATGTACCCTTATAGCCAGGCCACCAATTATGTCGTTGCCTCCTATTACGATTCACAATTCGGACTGGATCAATTCATGCCTTTTGAGGACAACTACGCCTACCGCAATTGCGTGTATTCGCCCACCACCGCCACAATCGACGGATTTCCGCCAACCGGAGTTACCAACGATCTTTTTTGCATGTTCATGATACCTCCAACGGCAACCTACGAATTCCCAACCTATAACTATGCGGCCTCGAGCAACCTGGAGGCGCAGATAACACCCCTCCTCTCCGGCGCCAACAGCCAGTGGGTCTTGGACATCGACGTGTATAATAGCGATGAGCAGTGCGATATTGCGCAATATCTGAACCGGGGGTTGTCCTGCGATAACGGGGTGTTCTCCATGAACGGCACCGCACAGAGTTACTACGGCATCCCTTTCGCGTCGATCCAGTGCGTGGTTAACCAAAGCCCCCTCCAGTTCGCCCAACTCTCGCCCACGCAATGCGAATCGCCGGTGGTCAACACCTGCTTTTACACCGCCGTACAAACACCCGGTCTGCGCACGGTGGGCTATTACTTCGCGCGCTTTGGCGAATTTGTCACCGGTTGGTGGAATTTCGGGTATGGAACCGCTTACTACACGCCTTACCGCGATCCGATGCCCGAATTCTCCGGCTTCGACGTGACCAACACAACGCCCCTGATGATCATGCCTGTCGGTGGCCAGCAGATCATCGCCGGCTACGCCAGGCAGGAGATCACCAATGGTTACACCAACATGTTCGCCTATGTGGGCCAATACTTCACCAACGCCTTGGTCCTCAGCAATGGCGTGGTGACCACCAACACGGGCGGAATCGTCTCCGAATACGGCCATTTCTTCGCCACCGTCCCCGGCCAAATCGCCCTCCTCACCAAACCCGACCCCACCCAATCGAACATGCAGGGCCAATGCGAGATTGACGTCATCCGCCTTTCGTTGGATGTTAACCACGACGGCATTATGGACGAATCGTTTACCGGCCACGACAACACCTCTGCCCAAAACCCTTATGTCTTTTGGGCCAATAATGACTATGATAGGTCTTTGAAGGACTCGGACGACGGGGTTTATTACGATGACTCTGCTACTCCCGCCCAAGGCAAGAATGTCCCGGATTGCAACTATCACGACTACACCGGGGCGCGAGTCATTCCCACCCAACGGGACTTGCAGGATTTTACCCGGCTGTGGGTTTCGGGCATTGACACCAATTTGCTCGCCAAACTGCCTTCCGGCAGCACGGTCACGCTCAGTTGGGGCGATGTCGGCAGCCCGAATCCGAGTAATCCAACGATTGACCTTTTCCCAGCCGAAGATGATGACGGCGGGATTGCGTACCTGACGAACTCCGATGATGCCCTGCTTCAGGTGGCTTCCAGCCTTTATCCTTATGTGGGCAGGCTTGGGCCAGGCCAGAGCATCCAGCTTAACGCCTCGACGTTCAGCAATAGTTGGGCGGGCAATCACTTTATTTGGTGCGGGGTCAGCAATGGCACAGGCGGACTGACTTTGACGATAGCGGACGGCAGCGGCAATACGCTGGCGCAGAGCACGGCTTATATTCAAATCGTGGACATCAAACAGATGTACGAGCGGTGGACGATTGGAGATAACCCCAGCGACAATCCGTGGACGAACGCCGTTCCAGCAGTGGAAGATTTGCCGCCGTTCACGCAAGCGTTCCAATATCCGTATGACCCGGCATTTGACACCAACGACACGTATATCCTTTATGTTCACGGCTGGAACATGGATCGTTACGACAAGGACCGCTTCGCTGAGTCTGCCTTCAAACGGCTTTATTGGCAGGGCTACAAAGGCCGATTCGGCGTGTTTCGCTGGCCAACCGATTACGGCTTCTCCGGTGACATATTCGGAAGCTGGAGCAATCCATTGACCGACCCCCACAATTACGACAATAGCGAGTTTACGGCGTGGAAGTCAGCGGTGGGGCTGCTCAACAAGTTGAAGGACCTTAACGCCAAATATCCAGGCCATGTTTATATGCTCGCGCACAGCATGGGCAACGTGGTCGCAGGCGAAGCATTGCGACTGGCCGGAACTAATCAAATCGTCAACACCTACATCGGCAGCCAGGGCGCAATCCCGGCACATGTGTACGATGGGGCGAACACCAACCTGATTGATTTTACTCACACAAATCCGAAAATCCCCGGTTGGTTGACTCGCGCAAGCTGGGGGCCTGACACGCCGAACATTTACAGCAATCGGCTGGCTGGTAATAGCGCCGCCGTGGGCCGAAGAATCAATTTTTACAACACAAACGATTTTGCGCTTTCACCGGACGCTTGGTGTTTCAATCAGGAGTGGAAGCCTGACACTTTCCTTGGAGGCTCTTATTATTATTCGGGCAGCACCAACGACCCTTCGCCGTGGAACCACTTTGGATTTATTCCCATCGGCAGCGGCCCGCTGTCCCTCGATATTGTCGCCAATCAGCAAGACCTCTATGAGGCTATGGCTTACGCTGCGGAATCGCGTTCCAAAGCTTATGGTGCCACACCGAACGTCGCCAACATTAGCCAAAACCTCAATTTGATATCGGTATGGCCAACCGATACGTCCGGGCATAATTACCGCGACCACTTCTACCACAGTGCGCAGTTCCGTGGCGACTGCTGGCAGGAGTGGAATTACTGGCATACGTTGCTGTTTTCCACGCAATACGGCTTCACCATCGGCAACTGATGACCAATGAAAATCCGGCGTTCCATTTATTTGTTCGTTGTCATCTGTGCGGTATTGATTGCTCTGCTTGTCTGGTTTGGAAAAAAGCCATCCGAGACGCCGGGGCCGACCGTAGCCGGAACCAACACCGTGCCGTCAGCAACGGCGAGCGTCGCCCCAAAAGTGAGGCAGCAAACTGTTGCATCCACGAGCACAAACGCGCCTGTCGCAACAACAATCCCAAGCGGTCGCCCTCCGGCACAGCCTTTGAAAACCAAAGGCGATCAGATGAAGGAGGCGCTTGCCGAATTTAATGACGAAGATGTTGTCTTGTACGGCAAAGTGATAGACCAGTTTGGAGCACCCGTTGCAAATGCAACCGTGGCAGGCAGCATCCAAGTAAATAACGGCACGCGCGTCGGAACGGACAAAATCGCCGTCACCACGGACGCAAACGGCATGTTCACCGTTAGCGGGTATAGGGGGAAGACTCTCGGGATTTGGGTCACAAAGAAGGGTTACGTAATGGCGACAACCGGCACGTCCTTCGTTTATTCACACCTTTGGTCCGAAGGCGAGAGATACGATCCCGACCCGAATAATCCAGCCGTGATTAAAATGTGGAAACTGCAAGGAGCAGAACGGCTGACAGGTATTGACCAACGCTACAAGTTCCACTTCACCGACGCTCCGGTAAATGTTGACCTGCTCACGGGAAAAATCGTTCCCACCGGCGGAGATATAAAAATTACGATGAGCCGAACGCCGGGGGAAGTTTCGGAACGCACGTTGCAAGATTGGAGCGTTCAGGTCGAAGCGGTGAACGGTGGCCTGATTGAATCCACTGAGGATACGCGCTTTGTTTATCAGTTGCCGGACAGCGGCTATCAGGCCAGCTATGCTTACACCATGTCAACCAACACGCAGAGTTGGCACGGCGCTCTGAACCAGATGTTTTATCTGGAAACCCGCAATGGTCAGGTGTTCGGCAAACTCAATTTTGGCATCTCGATAAATCAGAAACCCGACGATTATGTGTGGGTGGAACTTCACGGGGAACTCAATCCCAATGGCTCACGCAACTTTGAAGCCGACGCGAATGCAATGGCGATGAAACCTCAATGAAGCAGCTTTCCCGCATCCTTGTTGCCGTGCTTGCGCTGGCGGGAATCATTGCTTGGACGATTTTTACGGCGCAGATATGGCAATGGGGACACTCGTTTACGGGCTTCGGCGTGGGTGACGGTGCAGGGGGCGGCGGCGGTTCGCCCGGAGCCGCAGTTTTTGGATTTTTCTTGATTGCGGCGATTTGGTTATTACCCGCCAGTCCCTATCTGTGCATGGCGGCTGGCGCGTTTAATGTCATCAGCGGAAAATCGTTGCGCGTCGCTTACGGGTACTCGCTGGTTGTGCTGGCGTTAATGACGCTGATTGAACTTGTGAGCTTTCATCTGCCCTTCGAGTTGATTGCTTTGGGGAACATTGTGGCCGGTGGACTATGGGCCTATTCGTTTCGCGGGGTCGGGCCGGGCGAGTCGGGGAAACCGCCAGAGGGGACAAACCACAGTGAAGCGGGGGCACCATGAAAACTCCAATCCCTTGGGGGCGTTCTTTGCTGCTCGGTGTTCTTGCAACCGTCGGCCTTGCTGTCGGCACGCCGGTCTGGATGCTGTTTCAAATGGGCCGCCCGGTGGATTTTGCATACCTCTGGCTCGCGGTTGGCATTCCGGCCCTATTGTTGACATTGTTCGTGGTTAAAACACGAAGCACGAAAGGGGCAATTATTTGCGGGGTTCTGTTCTCTGCGCCAATAGCCGCATACTGTTGGCTGCTTCCAACTTTTGACCCGCAATTAGATTACTTCCACAACATGCGCACCGAGGCAATCCTGACAGTGATCGGCTCAGTTGTTTTGATGATAGCGGCGACCTTTCAGCGGCAACTCAATCCGCCTTCCGATAACGACCCGGACAAACCCGTCACGCCGCCGGTTTAATCTCCTTGATGCTGTTGTGAAAGCTGTCGCCATATTCATCGCCTCTGCGGTCTTGGCAATAATCGCCGCCATTGCCTTGCTCAGTCACATGATGCCGCCAGGAGAAGGTTCGTTTGGCATGGCGAAGCTGGCCCCGCTTATCCTGATGGTTCTCATTCCCGTCTGTTTTTGCCTGATTTGGTTCCCGGCGAACTTGGCGGTTTGGCTGTCGCTGACACGCGAACAAAAGGACAAGGCAACCGGGACGAAGCGGATTTTAGCTTTCAGCGGGACGCTTTTTGTATTGACGCTCGCCGTTTCGGGTTATTTCCTTGCCCCGCAGTGGTTCCACCGGGTTCATTTTTATTACAAACTGGAAGATCAGTTTGGACAGCCCGTGTCCGGCGCGACCATTCGCCGACATGAGAATTTTACGCCCGCCACCGGGGATACGGAATCAGAGAGCGATGCACAGGGGTTGTTCCAGGAAAGCAGCAAACCAGGCGAGAGTTTTTCGCTCAATCCCCGCAAGGCGGGGTACGCTCTGGCGTCATTAAACGCGAACGGAGCGTACACCGAGGAACTGCGCCAGAAACAAAAACTCGCTCACGGCGCACACGATCTCATCGTGGTCAAAATGTGGAAGATGCAGGGCGCGGAGCCGCTTTTGAGCTTCAATCAAACGCTCCGGTTCCACTACGCTGACGCTCCCCTGCGGCTTGATCTTCTGGCGGGAAAATTGGTTGAGTCGGGCGGCGACCTCAAAATCACCGTGAATCGTCCGCCGGGCGAAATATCGGGCCGTCATCAGCAGGACTGGGGCGTGCGCGTTGAAGCGATTGACGGCGGAGTTGTGAGATCATCATGGGACGAGGCGCGAGTCGCGCACGCCGCCCCGCAGGACGGATACGAGCCAAGCGACACACAGACCGCTTCCAGCAATCGCACTGGCGTTGACGTAATCCAGCAGATGTATTTTATCCAGAGCCGAAACGGTCAAGTTTACAGCAAGGCATGGCTTACCTTTGGCATCAACGAAAAGCCGGACGGCCCAATGTCTTTAGAGTTGCGCGGGGTGGCGAACACCAACGGTTCCCGGAATTGGGAAGGCGACCCGAACACAATGCAAGCGCAATGACGGCCCTCTTCGTCGAGACTGTGCCGTTTGATTCCCCTTGAAAGACGACGCCTCAAACGGCTCAGACTCGCACTCCGCCCCAAAGTCAGACTGGCCGTGAAGTCGCTGGCTTCCAGCTTTCGCCCTGTCTGCCCCTCGCAACATGGAAGCCCGCGCCATCACCGCCAAGCCAGGCAGTTCCCCCTTGTCGCCAAGACTTACCGGATTGCGCTTCCCCTCGTGGAGACTACGCCGCGCAATCCGGCAAGACTTGGCTCTCCCGGTGGCGCTCCCTTGGTAGTTTCGCCCGCCGCCGCTCCGTTCCGCTTTTTGCCCTAGCCGCTCTACCGCGCCCCCATCCCCTTGCGCGGGCGGCCCGGTCAAACGCTCCGCTGCGCTCACGCCGGGCGAAACTCCCAAGCGAGCCAGGGGAATAGATCAGCTCGCAGACGCTCGACAGTGAGGGGGGAATCCTGCCCTTGTTTTCAAGTCATTTTTGCCCGCGTTCCCAGCCTCTCGCCCTCACCAGCCTGCTTGCGCACAGGGGGCCGGGCGTGGCGACCTTCCGAGGAATCCTTCCACTGGCCGCCCTGTGCCGCAGGCTTTTTTGGTGAAGGGCGAGAGGCCGAGAACGCACAGCAGAAAAAAAAAGACTATGAAAACACCCAATACAGATTCAAGGCTCCAGAACCGGACCGCACAGCTTGTGGGGAAAGCGGGATTTGCGAAATACATCATCTTGACATGGCAGGAGAAGGAGCAGGTTGTCACCTTTCCATTCAAAGCGAAGCACTCGGATATATTTGACTATATCCGGCGGCAATGCGGGGACGTGCAGGCGGTGAGCGCGGGATTTTTCTTTCAAGGGGCAGATGCTTTTTGGTGCGGCGGGGAGAGCGAGAGCATGAGCTTGAAATCACGCCCGCAGGACGGTGAGTTAATCCGGGCTTTTCTGCAAAGCCCCGACCGGGCTGCATGGGATTTAACGAGGCTTTCCACCCAATCCCAGGAGGCGGCCCAGCTATGAAAACAAAGCGCGCAAAACATGGGAACGACCCGGCGCAAACCAAGTTTGTGGGCCTCATCTGGAAACCCTTTGCCCATCCTTTTCGGCTTCATGCGGGCGATGTCATCCGTTATGGCGAGAGGCTTTGCCGTGTTGTCAGGGTCAATGACTGTGCGGCGGTTGTGATTATGAACCGCCCGCCGCGCGTGTTCACCACCCGTTTCGACAAGCCCGTTTCTTTCCAGCCGCCGCCCGCCATGTTCCGAATCTCTTCCGACTCCGAAGTGGAAATCCTTAACCGCAAAGCACCAAGAAACCTATGAATAACAATGACACCCCCACCCCCACCCAGCCCGACGCCGAGCCATTCGGCCCGGTGATCTATTCCTATAGCCGACGCCAGGCCGTGGCCGACGGCGGGCAGGTTGAAGTCACCACGACCGCGCAGGAGGCGGGAATCCGCTTCCCTGTTTTCCTTACCCGCGCCGTTTACGACGCTTACGTGACCGTGCCGCCCGGCGTGGCCGGCCAGGATGAAGCTGGTAGATTATGGGATGTCCTGACTATGGCACGTTTCGCCATCCTTCGCAGCCGCCCCGGTTGCGACCGGTTGCCGGTGGCGTTGTATGTCCGCAACGACAACCGCCGCCCGCGCCTTGTCAGGTTGACCGCCGTTTGCGGCCCCCTCGACATGGACGACCCAAGACCGGCCATCACCATCATGCTCCCGACCGAGGATTGAAACGCCTATGAGATTTTTGAGGGATTTATATCGCGCCGCCGCCACGGGTTTCCTGCTTGGAGCGGCCATCGGCATTTACCGCCGCCGCGCCAGGGAGCGCCGGGAGGCGCAGGCCCGCCCGGCACAAACCGCGCCAACCGTAACGCCAGCCCCACGCCGGCCCCGCCGCCAGGGCGGGAGGCCGGGAAGGTAGCTTTTGCCCGCTTTGAGCCGCCGCGAAGGCGGCTTTGGGGAGTTTCGTTATAGATTTCGGCATATTTCGTCACTTTCCGGCAAAAAAAGTGACGCCCCATGCCGCAGCGATACATCGCCCGCCCTAAAATGACAGTCAGAGGGGCGCGTTATCGCCGTCAGTTGGCAGGTTCCTGGTGGAGCCGGCCCGGCAGGAAACCGCGCCCCGGTCAAAGCCATGCTTGCCATAAAGGCACAATCTTCGCCGGCCAGTGAGGCCCGATATTTTCGGGAGCACTTGTCCAGAGACGACTATTACGCCGGGCAGCAACACACGCCGGGGCGCTGGTTTGGGCGGGGGTGCGAGGCGCTGGGCCTTGACCGCCAGGCCCCGGTTCGCCAGGACGATTTTGTTGCTTTGTGCAAGGGGTTGCGGCCCGGCGACGGAACGCGGTTGACGCAGCGGGCGGCGGCCCGCCGGCGCTCTATCTATGACCTGACCCTATCCGCGCCCAAATCGCTCTCCGTCATGGCGCTGGTGGCCGGGGACGAGCGCCTGATTGCCGCGCACGAAAAGGCGGTGGCCGCCACGTTGGAAGCCGCCGAGAAGCTGGCCGCCGCGCGAGTGCGCCAAGGCGCGGCGGCGGACACCCGGCAAAGCCGCGTCACCGGCAACCTGGTTTGCGCCATCTTCCCGCACCGGGAAAGCCGCGCCCTTGATCCGCAGTTGCACAACCACTGCATTGTATTCAACGTCACCTTTGACCCGGTGGAACAGCGGATGAAGGCATTGGAAGCCCGTCCATTTTACGACCACGCCCGGGACCTGACGCAGCTTTACCGGGCGCACTTGGCCGAATCCCTGCGCGCGCTGGGTTACGACACCTGCCTTGACCGGCACCGTTGCGTGCAGATACGCGGCGTTGACGCCGCCGTGATGTCGCGTTTTTCCAAACGTGCCGCGCAACGGGACGCGCTGGTGACGTTGAAGGAGCAGGAATTAGGACGGCCCTTGACCAAGGGCGAGGTGTCCAGGGTGGTCCACCAAAACCGGGCCAAAAAGCAACGGCATATTGCCCCGGAGGCGTTGCGGAAAATGCAGCTTGCGCAGTTGTCCGCCGGGGAGCGCCGGCAGTTGGAGCAGGTGAAGGCGCTGGCGCTGGCCGGCCCGCGCCCGCCCTTGACCCCGCCTTTGGTCCCGCGCCGGCAACCGGCGATTGTCGCCGCCCCAGAGTTGGACTGGATTGCCGGCGTGCGTCTGGCGTTGCTGGCAATCCGCGCCGCGGGCATCAATCCCTACACCTTCAGCCCGACCTTTTCTTTGCAGCAACGGATCTATTACGCCGCCCGGTTTATTCGCCAGACCCAGCGTTACGGCCAGCAACGCGGCAGACCATCCCTTACCCGATAATCCCATGAACGACGAATCAAAAACTTGTTACGAAACCGCCGAGCAAAATCCATTCACCCGGATTGAAACCGGCCGGCAAGGGGTGTTCCTTTTCCCCGGTTCCGCGCTGCTCTTTGCGCATCAGGCCCCGACGCCGGCGGGCGCCAGTCTGGACACTCTCACCCTGCTTTACGTCACGCATACCGTGACCATCCGGGGCACCCGGCTTTTGCCGCTCCTTTTGGTGATCCAGAAGGGGCGGGCGGAAGTCATTCGAGTGGGCGGCGGGCAATCGCAATCGAATGGCACCCAAACAACCCCCGCCGTCCGCGAAATCACAGTAGCGGAAGGCTGTCAAAAATCGGAGTGAATTATGAAAACGCAAAAGACAGACCTCGTGACCCTCATCGCCAGCTTTTACGCCGAGATGTATGGGGAAAAAGTCGGCGACTACGACTACACCGGAGAAATGCTGGGGCTGCTGGGCGACCTGCATGACCAGGCATTCCCCGGCTACGTGCTCGATCCGGCGCAAGTGGTGGAGCAGGCCAGCGCCCAACTGCGCGGCAACCGCCAGGCCCTGGTCTATTACCACGGCATCACCTTGCGGCTGCCGTCAATGACAGGAGGCGACAGCCCGTTGGTTATCGGGATGGGAGTCATGGTGGCGCAACCGCGCAACACCCTGGGGATATGGGCCGAGGATACGGCGATCAATGACAGAATCCAAAGCGTTTTGGGAGATGGAGAAACAGTGGACACCATCTCCTAACGCTTTGCGTTACGGGAGCGCGGCGCGGCGGCGGCGGACCGCCGCCGCGCCGCGCAGGAACAAATGAAAGGAACAAAAGTTATGAATGACACAGATGTTAATGCGGCGAAGCAGCAGCTTCGCCGTCTCACCGACGCTTACCGGCGTCCTTTGCGCGGCAAGTTTGCCGAGTTGATGCCGCTGCGGCAGGAGATCATCGAACTGGACGGCAAAGGCGCAAGCGGCGGGGAAATCGCGGCCATGCTGGCGCAGTGCCAGATCACCGTGTCCAAGGATACCGTTGGACGCTTTTTGCGCCAGGAGAGCAAGGCCGGGCGCAACGGCCACGCAAAGAAAACCGGCACCACGCCGCAAGCTTCCGGCCCCGACGGGCAAAACAACTAAAGGAAAATCCATTATGAAACTCTTTAACTTTTTCGCCAAACCGATGCAGCCCTGGGACGAGCGCCAGCCGCTCGTCCTTTGGAATAACGCGCAGCCCTGGACGATAGGCGACTCGTTTGAAGGGGTGCAGGTTTTCGGGGACAACGGCGCGGGCAAAAGCTCCACCAGCGCAAAGCTCCTTGCCGCCGCCATGCTCCGCGCCGGCTACGGCGGGCTGGTGTTGACGGTCAAACCGGAGGACACCGAGCAATGGCGGCGCAACTTGGCGGAAAACGGGCGCGAGGCGGACGGCGTTTTCTTTGGCTCCGAGGATGGCGGCTGCTTTAACTTTCTTGACTACGAATTAAAGCACGGGGCGCGGCTGGGGGTGGGCAGCAAAAACGCCACCCGCATTTTAGCCGAACTGGTGAACATGGCGCAGCACAACGCCGAGGGCGGCGACCGGTTTTGGCAACAATCGGCGGATATGTTGATCGGCCACACGCTGGAGCTGATGACGGCGGCGGAAGCCACGCCGAGTATGCTTTTAGCCAGGGAGATTATCGGGGACGGCCCGCTGTCGCCCGACCAGGCCAAAGACCCGCAGTGGCGGGAGTCCTCCCAATGCTGGCAACTGCTGGCGCAAGGCAAGGAGCGGGCCGGGGACACGCACGATTACCGCATGGCCGAGGCGTATTGGATGAAGGAGTTTCCGCGCCTGCCCGAAAAAACCCGGCAATCCATTGTGGCGACGTTCACCGCGTCAGTGGCGCATCATTTTTGCAGCCGGATCATGCACCGCATGTTTGGCGGCGGCACCACCGTCAGCCCGGAGGACATTTTTGGCGGCAAAATCGTGGTGGTGAATCTGCCCGTGCTGGATTACCACGCCGCCGGTCGCTTTGCCTCCATCGTCTGGAAATTTTGTGTGCAGCTTGCCTTGCAGCGCCGGGCCGGCCGGAAGCGCCCGGTGTTTATCTTTTCCGACGAATCGCATTACTTCATCACCGACTACGACCATCTTTTTCAAACGACGGCGCGGAGCGCCCGTTGCGCCACGATCTATTTGACGCAGAACCGGAGCAACTATCTTGCGGAATCGCCGGGGAGCGCGGGGCAGCACCGGGTGGACTCCATGTGCGCCTGCTTGAAAACCCACATCCTCCACCAATGCAGCCACGAGGCCACGCGGCGGGCCTTTGCCGACGCCATCGGCAAGCGGCGCATCACGCAGACCAGCGAAACCCGCGGCTTTGGCCGGGGCAAAACGACCTACTCCGAAACCGAGCAACTGGTGGACCAGTATTGGGTGTCCCCCGACGCGGCGACCCGGTTGAAGACCGGCGGCCCGGCCAACCAGTGCCAGGTGACGGCCATCGTCACCAAGGCGGGCAAGCGGTTTGACGGCAGGCCGTATTTGCTGGCGCAATACGACCAGCGCAATTTTGAGCCGAGCTTTTGGGGCAGCCGGACGGCCGTTGCCATACCGCTGCAAAAGCCGAAAGAGTAATCGTCAAGCTGGGAGGGCGGTGCTAACGCACATTTTCTTCTTAGCCGCTGCCAGGCACAGCGGCTAAGGAAAAAAACTCAGGACGCTTTGGCGTGCTTCTCGACTAACGCCTCAACGACCTCAGCGACCCTGTTTTGGGCTTCATTAGGCAACCGGCCAGCTTGATGATAGATTTTGCGCAATCTGACTGTGGGTTTGGAGTTTGGGGGCAAGTCATTTTGCGGGGGGGCCTTGTCGAAAAGACGCTTCACCGGAATATCCAAAATACTGGCGACGCTTTCTATTTGGTCGGGACGCAGAGCGACCGGATAACGCTCCCAATCGGCATAAGCAGCTTGTGTGATGCCGAGTTTTCCCGCGACTTCGGCTTGAGAGAGTCCCAACTTTGTCCGGGCAGAATACAACTGTTCGCCAAAAGCTGTGCGCTCTTGGCTTGAGGGCCTGCCGACACTTTTATCCACTGCATCTTTCTTCATGGCCTCACAATACCCGTGCTTTGAAAAAAGTGTGGATAGTGCTTGCATAATTAAAGGCAATACCTGTAATTTTTACCGATGTCAAAATCTTTCAAATCGCGCTTGACGGGTTCCGCCAAAGGCCCGCGCCGCCCGCTTGAACAAACTTCCCCAGGAACCGCGAAGCGCCCCCCACAGGCACGGACAGGAGCCGGTGCCGCCTGGTGGGCGGCACCGGCTTTCCGCCAGCCCGGAGCCGCCCGGCCAAACTTTCCCCCACGCACCCACCCAGGCACTGGCAGGCCCGGAACCGGCGCTGGCCGCAAGGCAGCGCCGGTTCTTGGCTGCAAAGCCCCCCGGAGGGGCAAGCACTGGATTGAATGCTTGGATGAGGCGCATGAGCATTGCTACGCCATCGAGACGTTGAGCGGGCTGTTGAGGGCCTGTGGCGATGACGTGCTCGACGGGGACATGGTGCGCGGATCGGGAAACATGATTGACGATCAAATCCGGCAACTCAAGGCGTTGCTCGAAGAACTGGCGGTGGCCCGATGAAAAAGTTCCGCCGCCCCCTGGACGTGTTCAACTCGGAAGTCCTGCAATGCAGCTACGGCCACTACCCTTGGGATGATTGGGCCAGGGACGCGGTAAAGGCGGGCGTGTCCCAGGACTTGGCTGGCTTGGGCCGGGCCACCATCCGCGAAGCCTATCAGCACGACTGGACGGACCGGCTGAAAAGCCTTTGCGGCTGGTATGACCGAGGCCAGCGCATGATTAAGCTGGCGCTCCGTTCACCGGCCACGGCCCGGCAACGCTGGAATCGGTTGCTTGACACGGACGGCTACCGGGGGGAGTACGACGAAAAAACCGGCGAGTGGAAATCCTGGATATGAACACCGTGGACTTGGCGAAACTCAAAGCGAGCGTTGACCTGGTGGCCGTGGTGCAGTCGCGGGGTGTCAAGCTGGCCCGGCAGGGCAAGGACTTCGTTGGCCTGTGTCCTTTCCACGAGGAAAAGACCCCCAGCTTTCACGTCACCCCGGCGAAGAACCTCTTTCACTGTCCGGGATGCAAGGCCGGGGGGAGTGTGATTGATTTTGTTATGCGCCGGGACGGCTTGACCAAAAGCCAGGCCATTGCATGGCTTAAGGAAAGCAGCGGGGCTGCTTTTGTGCGCACCGTGCCGGCCACGCTGCCCGCCAGAATTTTGAAGCCGCAGGACGCCGAGGCGTTGTTGCAACGGGTTGTCACCTTTTACAGCCGGACGTTGCGCAAGGATGAAGCGGGCATGAGCTACTTGAACCGGCGCAATCTTTCCGGGCCAACGCTCTTGGAAGTGTTCCGTATCGGCTACGCCAACGGCAGCTTGCACCAGGCGCTGCCCAAATCGGGGGACATTATCCGGGGCTTGAAAACTTTGGGCGTGTTGAACAGCACGGGGCAGGAACACTTTCGCGGTTGCATCACCGTGCCGATTTTCGACAGCGCCGGGCACGTTGCCGGCATTTACGGCCGCCGCGTGACCGAGGACGAGCCGCACCACCTTTACCTGCCCGGCCCGCACCGGGGCGTGTTCAACGGAGCCGCCGCCAAGACCGGCCAGACCCTCTTTGTGACCGAGGCCATTTTCGATGCTTTGAGCCTCTGGCAGGCGGGCTACCGCAACACGGTTGCGTTGTATGGGGCGAACGGCTGGACGCCCGACCACACGCAACTCTTGCAGAACAACGGCACCACCGAAATTTATCTTTGTCTTGACAACGACGCCACCGGAACGGAAGCCACGGCCCGGCTAGAGAAAGAAATCCTTCCCCCGCTGGTCAAGAAGGTTCATGTCATCCGCTGGCCCCAGGGAGTCAAGGACGCCAACGATTTTTTCCTTAGCCGCTCCCCCGCCGACTTTCAGAAGCAGTGCCTTGACCCGCTGGCGCAGGCCCAGGCCGGGACCGAGCCGCCCAAGAGCGAGTTGACCGAGAAGCTCACCGGCGAGGAAATCACCATGACGCCGGACGGCTTCACCGCCCGCTACCACACCCGGCGCTATGAGTTGCGGGCCATTGAGCAGCAAAAGCAGGCGCGCTTGCGGGCCACGGTCAAGGCGGTCAGCCAGGACGCGGCCAGCGCCGGGCGCTTTCATATTGACACCGTTGATTTTTACGTGTCCCGCAGCCGCCGCCTGTTTATTGGCGAAGCGGCCCGGCTCTTTCGGGAAGCCATCGAAATCATTGAAGCCGACATGAACCGGCTTATCAGTCAAGTCGAAGCCTACGCCCGGAAGCAACTGGCCGAGCACACCAGCCAGGTGGTGCTGGTGTCCGACCCCGACAAGACCGAGGCGGTGAAGCTGGGAAAGCATCCCGACCTATCGGGGGAGATTTTGCGCGACATGGACAAGCTGGGGCTGATTGGCGAGGCGACCAACAAGCTCATGGGCTATCTCACCATGACCAGCCGCAGAATGCCCGACCCGCTGGCGTTGCTCATTTTATCGGGGAGCGGCGCGGGCAAATCGCTCTTGCAGGACGCGGTGTTGAGGCTCTGCCCGGAGGAAGACCTGATCAAGCTGACGAGCTTGAGCGACCGGGCCTTGTTCTATAAAGGGGAGGACTCGTTACGGCACAAGGTTTTGGCAGTGGAGGAAGTGGCCGGGGCCGAGGGCGCTTGCTACGCCATCCGCAACTTGATCTCCGCCAAAAAGCTGGTCATTGAAACGACTGTCAAGAATCCGATGACCGGCCAGTTGACCACGCAGCTAAACACCGTCTATGGCCCCACGGCGGTTTTTCAAACGACCACCAAGCCCGACCTGGACGCCGAAACCCGCAGCCGGTTCGTTGTGACCAGCATTGACGAATCGCCGGAGCAGACCAGGGCGATTTTGGCGGCGCAGCGCCACGGCCACACGCTGGACGGGATGAAACGCCAGCGGCAGCGGGAAATCATCACCCGCCGCCATCACGCTTTCCAGCGGCTGTTAAACCCGGTGACGGTGGTTAATCCGTTTGAGCCATTGTTGACTTACGCCGAGGACCGGCTGGCGGTCAGAAGGGACAACCCCAAATATCTCAATCTCATTTTAGCCGTCACCTTTTTGCATCAGATGCAGCGCCCGGTGCAGCACGACGCCGATTTGGGCGACTACATCGAAACCGATCTGGCCGACATTGCCATTGCCAACGAACTGGCCACCGCTCTTTTTGGCCAGTCGTTGGATGAACTGTCCCGACCGGGCCATGAGTTGCTCCGGTTGCTCTTTGACTACGTACAACGCCAGGCCGACCGGCAAAAGACCAGCGCCGAAAAAATCACATTCAGCCGCCGCGAACTGCGGGAAACCTTGAAATGGAGCGAATACCAGTTGCGAACCTACCTCGATGAACTGGCCGGCCTCGAATATGTCTGGCCCCTCTCTGGCCGGCAGGGAATGCCTTTCCGCTACCGCCTGTTATGGGACGGCCAGGGCGGGACGGGCGGGAGGTTCCTGCCCGGCCTCAAATCCGCCGAGCAGTTGCGCCAGGAAGCGGCCAAGCTGGGCTTTGGGCCAGCCGGGGCAGCTTCGAGGCCAAAAAACGAACTTCGAGGGGAGAAAAGCCCGCTTCGAGGCGAAAAAGGGAACTTCGAGGGCACTTCGTTGAACGGTTGCAACGAAGTCAAACCGCCATTATCGCCTTTAAAATCAAGGCTTTCGCGCAATGGGGGTTCCACTTCGAGCCAATTTGCCGGGAACGTATTACCGGAAATGCACCACCACGAGGGGAGGGCTGGCCTGTGAAAAAGCGTATGGATGATTACCTGGACGCCTTGCGCGTGCGGCACTACGCGCCGTCCACCGTGCAAAGCCGGGCCCACTCGTTCAAGGTCTTTGGCGATTACCTCGGCGCCATCGGGGTGACGGATCTCCGGGAAGTCAGCCGCGAAACCATTGCCGACTTTCAGCATCAGGCATTGCGCGAGCACTCGGTTGGAACGGTGCGCATCCTCATGGCAGCCTTGCGCCACCTTTTTGCCCACCTGGAAAACACCGACGCCATTTTGCTCAATCCCACTTTGGGCATTCCCCTGCCCAAGAGCGAGCGCCGCCTGCCCAAGCGCCTCTTGCAGCCGTCCGAAGTGCGCAAACTCTTGAACGCCCCCGACACCACGCCCAAGGGACTGCGCGACCGGGCCATCCTTGAACTCTTTTACTCTAGCGGCATCCGGTGCGAGGAAATGGCCCGGCTGACTCTGCCCGACCTGGACCTAAAAAACGGCTTTGTGCGCATCACGCGGGGCAAAGGCTCGCGGGACCGGGTTGTGCCCATCGGCCAGGCGGCTTGCGAGGCGCTGGCCCGGTATCTCAAAGACGCCCGCAACGTCTGGCTCAAAGCCCCGCGCAATCCCGGCTGGACGGACGCGCTTTGGCTCGCGCCCTTGCAGCCGCATCAGCCGCTCAAGAAGCAGGCCGTGGCCAGCATCGTCAAACGCCACGCCCGGCGCGTTCTAGGCCGGAACGTGTCGCCGCACGTCTGGCGGCATACCTGCGCCACGCAGTTGCTCAGTAACGGGGCCAACGTCGTTTACGTGCAGCGTTTGCTAGGCCACAAATCACTCAAAACCACCGAGATTTACACCCGCGTCAGCATGGCTGATTTGCGGAAGACCATGCAGCGCACCCATCCGCGCACCCGGCGGGCACCAGCATCGCCCGCCGTGCTGACGCGCGAAGAGGCGGCGCAAATGCCCGGCGGCCACCGCCACGAACATGAAAAAAATCCCCATGCCAACCCCATCGAATGACCCGCCAGCCCCGGCCACGCCAGCCCCGCAGGCCCCGCCCGCGCTGGACGCGCTGACCCATCGCTATCTGCAACACTTGGAGCTTGTCAATTACTCCCCGCGCACGCTCACCAGCCAGGTGGTTTACTTCCATCGGTTCGCCGAGTTTTTGGCCGAGCGCAAAATCAGCGACGTGCGCACCATCACCACGGCCTTGTTCCAGGACTTTCAGCACTGGCTTTTTTACCAGCCGACCATCCGGGGCACCGCCCGCAGCATCGGCTCGCAGAATCGCGTGTTGTGCGCCATCAAGGGCTTCTTTGCTTTTTTGGTGCAGGACGGCTATCTGGCCCACAACCCGGCCCAGGGCGTGCGGCTGGCCAGGGAACCGGACGCCCTGCCCAAGAACATCCTCACCCCGGAGGAAGCCCGCCGCTTCATTGAAGCGCCGGACATCCACACGCTCATCGGCTACCGCGACCGGACCTTGCTGGAAGTCCTTTACGCCACCGGCATCCGCAAAACCGAGTTGCGCAACCTCACCGTGGACGCCGTGAACTTGGAGGAAGAACTGTTAAGGGTGAACCGGGGCAAGGGCGGCAAGGACCGGGTTGTGCCGTTAAGCGGCATTGCCTGCCAGTTTTTGGAAAACTATCTCAAGGCCATCCGGCCAGAACTGTTGAAAGGCCGCGACACCGACAAGCTCTTTATCTCCATCCGGGACGGACGGCCCATCGGCGAGCACGGGGTTAAATATCTGATTGACACCTACGCCCGCAAGCTCCGGCTCAAAAAACACGTCACCTGCCATCTGTGGCGGCACACTTGCGCCACCCACCTTTTGAAGAACAACGCCAATTTGCGCTGCGTTCAGGAAATGCTTGGACACAAATCGCTGGCGACCACGGAGCGGTATCTGCGGCTCACCATTACCGACTTGAAGGAGGCGCATCACAAGTTCCACCCCAGGGAGCAGCAGCAGCGCCGTAAAGCCCAGGGGTGAGCCGCCAGAGCCTGCCAGGGCGGGGCCGGGCCAATGCCGACAGTCCCACGACCGGCCAGGCCCCATTCATTGAATCAATCAAGCCCCCTTTTTTTTCGATTAACGCCGGGGCACGGAATCGGGGTATGGATGGAGCGTGACGACATGAAAAAGCCCGCGCAGAAACCCACGGCGACCCGCGCCACCGCCAGCGCCAGGCCAGGCCCCTTTTGGTCTGGCCTTGCCGGGGCGGGAAGCCTACGCTGGAAGCTGGTGAAAGCGACACCCCATCGCAGCAGCCAGAGGGCCTTTCTCCCTAGCCGGTCAAACCGCCGATGCAACCAGGGCGGACAGCTAGGGAAGGAAACCTTATTGCCTGCAAACAAGGCGGTTGCGGCGAAAAGGCAGAGCGGCCTTGTTTGGGCGAATAACGACTATGATAGGTGGAACGGGACAACCGAAGACGACCTGCTAACAGCATCACAGCCAGATTGCGACTACACCGTTGCTGGAAAGCGGGCCATCCCTTGCCCTCGTGACTTGGAGGACTTCGGCGTCTGTGGGTGTCGGGTGTTTCCAACACAATTTCGCGCCTGC
>Ga0187860_1001784_pt1 | contig 18542 bp, 17 predicted proteins | sample June2016WEW_10_4_FD_132981 | JGI IMG/M metagenome (GOLD analysis project Ga0187860, IMG submission 132981) | Peatland microbial communities from SPRUCE experiment site at the Marcell Experimental Forest, Minnesota, USA - June2016WEW_10_40 | ecosystem: Environmental > Terrestrial > Soil >...
CAGCAGATCTGCCAGAAACTGTTGCAAGCGCCTTACGCACTTCTCGACCTGGGCGTCGGTCATGCTCGCAACGGTAGCACCCGACGAAAGAACTGTCAATAACTTAACGTAGTAATACTAGGACGGAGTTAGCAAACGCAATCGCCGATGATTCGCCCCAAGCTATGTGCTCACCGCGCCTCGGGCAATTGCCGATCAAGTAGGGCGTGCAGGTATGACAGGGAACCGCACCCATGGTCTGGTAGGCATCCGTCAGTCGCCGCTGCAATTGATAGGTCTTTTCGGGATACCCGGTCTCTTGCCACGCGTCGAAGTTAACCGCCCCGGGGTTCAGCGTGGTTAAGGCACAGAACTTTCCACCTAACCCGGCCATCTTCTCGACGAACTTTGTCCCTGCTTCTCCCGCCACCACCACCGAAGACCCCGGCATGTGGACGTTGGAGACCTTGATCATCTTCTCGGCACCGTAGATCTCTCCCAACTGCACCAGGATTTCCATTGACTTCTGAACCGGCCATCCAGATTTTCCGGCCAGCATCGATTCTTCTTCGCGTGTTAGTCGCATGACAGCGCCTCTTATAAGAATAGTGAAAGATAACATTGGCAGGCGGCGAGCCTTTCACTGCGCGCCGCCTGCTCAGCCTCACAGCATCACAACCAGGTTCATGCCTGAGCCGCCCTGGCGCGCGGGAAATTCATGCTCACGGCATTTTCCGGGCAAACCTCTTTGCACATGCCGCAACCGTCGCACTTCTTCTTGTCAATGACAGCACCGACCTTGGTAAGGGTGATGGCATCGTAGAAGCAGCCTCTCACGCAGACGCCGCAGCGGTCGCACTTGTTGAAGTCCACGATGGCGTGTACGCCTTCAGGAGCGCGAACGACATCCTTAGTGCGGAGGATATTCGGCAGGGCCATACCACGGATCTCGTCCAGCGAATTATAGCCTTTGTCGTCCATCCAGGTGTCGATCTGGTCGACCCACTTCTTGCTGATGTTGTAGCCCTGCAGCATGAGGCCAACGCCGGACTGCACTAGGGTGGCGCCGCACATGATGTAGCGGATGATATCCTGCCACTCCCACACGCCGAGGCCGGCGATGATGGGAATCTTCACCCGTTTGGCCGCCTGGCTGACGATCTTCAGTCCGTAGCCAAGCAGATAGGGGCCGCCCCACCCGCCTTGCGCGCCTGGTCCGATCGGGCTCGCAGTCTCGATGTCGATCATGAAACCGGAGAAACGGGCGGACATGTTGACGGCCTGCCCGCCTGCCTTTTCCACCGCCTCCGCGATGGCCACCGGATCGGAGGCCTGGGGAGAAATCTTCACGCTAAAGGGCTTCTTCAGAATGGCGGCGCAATGCTTCACGATCAGCGGCGCCCGGTCGACGTCCCCGGCGCCCATCTTAACGCCCATGTCAGCGGAGAAAGGGCAGGAAACATTGATTTCAACCCAGTCCGCCTTAGTCTCGTTGACCATCTTGCACATCTGCTCCCACTCTTCGATGGTCACGCCTGACAGGCTCGCCATCACGTTGCCGGCATCGTCGATCTTTTCCTTGGCGATGTCCACGTCCTTCATGTACTCCTCGTAGCCGAAGTGGGAACACTCTTCCAGAGAGTTCAAGGTGAAGGAATGCGGCAGCTTCTCGGGATAGCCCGGGTACGTCTTGTAGTCGTACAGCATAAAGCGCGGGCGGGGAAAGTTGCGTCCCAGCTTGCCGGCGTCGCCGAACAGAGACTTCACGATCGCGCCCCCGGCTCCGCCGTCGATGCCCTTCTTCGTTCCGCGCCAGTCCATGGTCGGGGTCGCCGAGCCGACGATCACGGGATTCTTAAATCTGACTCCATTTACTACCACACTTAGATCAGCCACTTGTAAAACTCCTTTTCATCGATAAACATTTGTTTTAATAACACTTTTTTCGCTGACTTCTTGCGAGAGATAACTATCAAACCGTGAGTGACAACAGCTAATGCTTGTCTCCGTCCTTCCCGTCGGGCAAGCTAACCGGAAACCGAATCAGGTAATACGCAATTCACATGAGCAACATACCGAGTATCACTTCGCCGGCGAAGGCCGTCTTGTACAAGAACTTCAGCTCAGTTAGTCTCATCGGCGTCTGCGGCGCAACCAGGCAAAACAGGCCAATCACAAACAGAAACCACGCCACAATCTTTCTTCATACTTAAACACCTCCCACCACCTGTAACCTAAGCGGTCGCAGTGGCTTGCGGTTTCTCCGTCAATTCCTCGTCCAAGCTACCAACAATGAAGGCATAGCAGCCGGCCGCCACTAGTGACACCAAGGCAGTGACTAGCAGTGGGACCGTAAAGCTCTTTGTGGTAGCCAGCAGAATTCCGGTTACCAATGGAGCACAAGCCCCGCCCATATTGCCAAGGAAATTCTGCAGCGATACCAATGATGCGACGTAATTCGGCGGGGCGATGTCCACCATCATCGTTTGGATGGAACCGGTGGCCAGGCTGAATCCAGCTATCGCCAGCGTAAGATAAGTGATTGCCGGCCACATGGAAGCGGTGTAGGCTCCCAGTAGTGTGAAGATGGTCGCTGCGCACAATCCTCCACAGCTAAGCACCTTGCGGGCGACTGTAACACGCGCTCCCCTCCTTACCATCCAATCGCTGATATAGCCGCCAGAAATCGTTGCCGCCACGCCAACGAGGAAGGGGAGCATAGCCACAAAACCGCTCGACATGATGGACATCTTCCGCTGCAATACCAGATAACCCGGGAGCCAGCTAGCGTACACGAAATAAACGTACAAATATCCGAACTGGCCCAGCATCGCGCCCCAAGTGGTGCGATACCGTAGCAGCGTCGGAAGAGGCGGCCGGCGCCTCCCATCGCCAGAACAGTCGCCCCCGCGCGGATAACGACCACGTCGACGCCCCTGAGTCCGATAGCTCCGATCACGCGCCCATTGTCGTTCTGACACAGTTCGAGGATGCGAACATTCTCCAGAACGTCGACGCCTAACTCAGCGTTTCCTTTCTGGAGCGCCTTCAACATCTCCCGCCCCGTAGAACCACCACAGGTCAAGGAGCGCGCTTTGGTACAGCCGGAGAGTTTCGTTTGGATGGGAATGCCCGCGTTGCAATCAAACACCAGGCCCAGGTCGGTGAGGTCCCGTATTCTTGCGCAAGATTCGTCGGCGATGATTCGACAAAGACGTGGATCGCTGAGACCACCGCCGGTCGCCAACATATCCTGGTAGTACACGTCGGCGCTGTCGCCGTCTCCGGCAAAGTTGAAGGGAGCATTGATGCCCAGACTCTCCGACGCTATCAACTGCGTGCTGCCAGTTTTGCCGCACTTGCCGGCAACTGCCAGAAGCACCTTTAACTCCGGATAGCATCGCTTGGCCTCCAGTACGGCGCGGCTTCCGGCAGCCCCGCCTCCGACGACCAACACGTCACAGCTTAGTTCGATCATTACGCTCTTCCTTCACGCATCCCGATCCTCCCAGGAAGGTCGATGCACCTATCTCCTCGCGGCCATTCGACGGCGCGTGACGTCGCCCTTGATTTCCTCCGGGGTGGCTGGAGCCGAAAAGTTGCCCAGCAGCCTGAGACTTTGAGCCGCCTTATCGGCAGCCGCACGCATGACTGCTTTCATCGAGTTGGCCCAGGCGATATCGTGCCGGACGGATGGCGCGGACAATACCAACGCGCCGATTGCTCGTCCGTCAGGCCCGAGCACTGGCGCGCCGACGGCACAGACTTCCGCGTCTATGTCTCCCCAGGAGACGCATGCTCGCACCTTGCGAATGATGTCGTCTTCCTTGCGATAGGGAGGGACAAAGGCGCGGATCACCAATCCTCCCGCCCCAACGTCCATGGGCAATCGATTGCCGACGTGAAAGTTGTCTCGTATGCGTCGCATGGGATCGACACGCAGGACGCACATGCGCATTGCAGGCTTTGTCTCCGGCAGTGGAACGTAATAGGAAACGCTCTCACGGGTAGCGGCAGAGAGCTCATCCATGATGGGACGAAGGATCTTTTCCAGCGTAAGGTCAACGGCAAAAAGCGACCCCACGCGCCACGCTTGCGGGCCGATGCGGTAACGGCCAACATGGTCCCGCTCGATAAAGCCACACCGTCGCAACGAAACCAGTAAGCGGGAGGTCGTGCTCTTGTACAAGCCAGTACGAGAGGCAAGCTCCGCGAGAGTTAGTACGGGAGCATCCTCGTCAAAAGCGCTCACAATGGATAACGCACGCTCAACTGCGGCTACACCCTCTTCGGCTGCGGGACTATTGCCCATCATTGCACCGTTCGTCCTGTCTGGCAGAACGTTGTACTGTTTTCGTGAGAACTGGAAATTATGCTAGTTGCCGTGGTCTGTCAAGGAGTTTTTATGATCAGTAAAATGGGCTCGCATCCCTCTGACAAGAGTGCTCGCCGGCAGCAACTGTTGAGGTTCCGTCTCCACGATGTACGAAGATCGGGATTGTTGGGTTAAGCGCAAGGGACGCCAGAGACAGGAGCGAGTTAACCCTGATCCTGCTGGTAAGCTGCCAGAAAGAAACCCGTTCAACAGGTTGGGCTGAACGGGTTCGGCGATTTTTGGCCGGGAATGCTGATCTTTCCAGGTAGCTTCTTGCTACTTCTTTCGAGACCGGGCGTATTCGGCCGCTCCACCGATGTAGTCCTCATAGAAGAGGCCGCCCGCGCACTCCCCGGCGGCATAAAGACCGGAGATTACTCGGCCATCCGCCTCAAGAGCTTGAGCGCTGGTGTTCGTTCTGATGCCTCCGAACGTAAGGGTCACGGCCGGCACCATCGGACTAAAGGCATAGAACTTGGGCGTCGCGAGGTGGAGATTGAGAATAAGAAAAAGTGCCAATGAACAATAGAGTCACCGAAACAAACAGCCAAGTAAAGTAACGCGGCAACGGACCTAACCCCTGTCGGCTATATAGAGAATTGCAAGGCGTTCGCGAAGCAGTTTACCAGGAATCTCATTTTTTCAGTGCTGAATCGCCCGAAATTGCGCGCGTATCGCACAAGTGAATCCGTGATTCCAGGCACAATCGATTGATCCCGACTTGCGATGAAGTCATAATGAAGGCTTGCACAGATCAAGGAGGCCAGGATTGAGTGATCCGAACACGGACTCTCCGAAGGGATCTTTGGGGCCTGTCTTGTTCGATCGACCCGCGTTGAGCGAGGCCCGGGAACTAATCGAGTCCCAGGGGTTGCGCTTTGAGCCGGAGTTCGACGATCTGGTTGGCCTGTTCGAGAATGGCCAGCTTGTCGCGTGTGGCGCCCGCGCCGGATACGTCCTCAAGATGCTGGCCATCGCACCCTCCCACCAAGGCACGGACGCCTTGGGCGGATTGGTGACGAAGCTCATCCTGTCGGCGATCTCCGCGGGATACGACACCGTGTTCGTCTTCACGCTGCCCCACAACGTGGCCAGCTTCGAGGCCCTGAATTTCCGTCTGCTGGTCACCCACGGCCGAACCGCGCTGCTGGAGCATGGACCCGGTTTGGAAGACTACCTGGCCAGCCATGCCTCCCAGATCACCCAGGGACATAACGGAGCCGTCGTCATCAACGGCAATCCCTTCACCCTCGGCCATCTTCACCTGGTGGAATGCGCGGCCCAAAGAGTTGATCGCCTCTACCTCTTCGTTGTGCGCGAGGACCGGTCGGTCTTTCCCTTTGACGTGAGATTCCGTCTGGCGCAGGAGGCCACGGCCCATCTCCGGAATGTGACCGTTCTGGACACCTCCCGCTACGCGGTAAGCGCAGGTACCTTTCCGTCGTACTTTCTAAAGCGACTCGATGAGGTTGCTGCGGCCCAGATGCAGATTGATCTGCTCCTGTTCGCCCAGCGCATCGCCCCTCGCTTCCACATCGCCTGCCGGTTTGTTGGCCAGGAACCCCTGTGCCAGACTACGGCGGCCTACAATAAGATGATGGCAGAGATTCTGGAGGCGCATGCCATCGAGTGGGTGGAGCTGCCTCGCATCCAGGCGGGGGGATTGCCCATCAGCGCGACCCAAGTGCGCAAGGCCTTTGCGGCGAACGACATTGAGACACTCAAATGTCTGGTACCACCGGCCACCCTTGAATTCCTGCAATCGCCGCCTGCGCGTCCCATCGCCGAGCGGCTACGAAACGAGATGGAGGAAGCCTAGCTTATGCAGATCCGGCGCAAGGCCAGTGCAGGCACGATGCAATCCAGCGACCTGATGGTCGTGGTGGAGCCCAGCGACACCCTTCGGGTCGAAATCGAATCGACTGTGAAAAAACAATACGAACACCTGATCCGCGCTCGCATCTCTTCGACCCTCGAAGAGCTTGAGGTCAGCGCGGGTCACATCCAGGTCTCGGACCGCGGCGCGCTCGATTATGCAATCGCAGCGAGGATCGAAACCGCAATCCGCCGAGCCTCGGAGGAATAAATATGGAAAAACTCTGGTACCGGGAGTGCATTACTGGACGGCGATTCATCATTAAGATCGAACCGGGCACCAAGATTACCGAGGCCTTGCTGGATTTCGCACGTTCGAAAGAGCTTCCGTTCGCCTCCCTGGTCTCGGCGGTCGGTTCGGTTCGCGACGTGGAATTCACGGGCATCCAGGCGGCCGCCCACCTGCCCATGACCGAAGCCCGTTTCAAGACCAACCGGCTAGAGGGCCCCCTCGAATTGATGGCCCTGGAAGGCAACATCGCCCCCAACACCGAGAAACAGCTCGCCGGGCAGTTCTATATCCTCGGCTCCAAATCCAACGGCGACGTGGTGGGTGGACGCCTGGTGGAAGCGGAGGTCTTCACTACCTGTGAAATCGTGCTGGCCGAGTACCTGGTGCAGGGCATAGAGCTTCACCACTCCGCCACCAGCGGAGTAGACACGATTTACATCGACGAACAATGGTGAATCCCCGATGAGCGCAAGCATGAAACTGCGTCGATCGCTGCTCTACGTGCCGGGCAACATGCCGGGCATGCTGCAAAACATCCCGGTCTTCGAAGCCGACGTCGTCATGATCGACCTGGAAGATGCGGTGCCGCTGGTGGAAAAGGACGCCGCACGGCTGCTGACCCGGAACTTCCTGCGGTTCTACCGGAACCGGAACAAGGAAATGTTCGTACGGATCAATCCGCTCGACACGCCGTACGGCGCCGACGATCTTCGGGAAATCCTGCCCGCGCTGCCCGATGGCATCCGCCTGCCCAAGGCCGATAACCCCGAACTGGTGGAGAGGCTCGACACGCTGCTCACCGAACAGGAAGAGAAGCTGGGCCTCGAAATCGGCCATTTTAAGATCATTCCTTCCATCGAAAGCGCCCAGGGTGTGCTCAATTGCGTGGAGACGGCCCGGGCCTCCTCGCGTCTCGTGGCCCTCGCCTTCGGGGCGGAGGACTACACCGCGTCCATGGAGATCGACCGCACCAAGTCGGGCGAGGAACTGTTCTCGGCCCGCAACCAAGTGGTCTGGGCAGCCAAGGCCGCCGGGGTGCAGGCCATTGACTCCATCTTCTCGGATGTGAGCGACATGGAGGCCTTGCGGGCTGAGACCGTTCTGGTCAAGCGCCTGGGCTTCACTGGCAAGTCGCTGGTTAATCCCCGGCAGATCGAAATCATCCATGATGTGTTCCGTCCCACAGCCGAAGAAATTCAGCATGCCCTGGAGGTCATGGAAGCCATCAAGCGGGCCCGGGAGATGGGCACGGGCGTCATCTCCATGAAGGGAAAGATGGTCGACGCTCCCGTGGTAGCGCGCGCGGCTAGGACTCTCCGGGAAGGCGTCGCCTTCGGCCTGCTCGAATACGACCTTTCTGATGAGGTGATCCATGGCGAAAAATAGCCTCGGACGTGAGATTCCGGCGGTGTGGCGGGGACGTTCGCTCGACCCATACTTGGATCCATGGAGCCGGCAGCCGGAAGTGCTTCGTGCCACCCGCCCCCTGGTGCGTTGCCGCCCCGGCGACAGCAAGCTGCTGCCCTCACTCCGGGCCGCTATCGAGATGTGCGAGCTGAAGAACGGCATGACCATCTCCACTCACCACGCCCTTCGGAACGGGGATCTGCTCTTGAACCTGCTGGTCAAGGAGCTCGATGCCATGGGCCTGCGCGATATTGGCATCGCCTCCAGTTCGGTTCATGCCGTCCATGCCGAAATGATTCCCTACATCCGCAAAGGCGTGATCACCCGGATCGAGACGGGGGTGAACGGCCTCATCGCCGAGCTGGTCAGCAAGGGAGAACTGGACTGCCCCATCGTGGTGCGCAGCCATGGTGGGCGGGCCCGGTCCCTGGCCACCGGAGAGGTCGCGATCGATGCTGCCTTCATTGCGGCCCCGTGCTGCGATATCACCGGCAACCTGAACGGAGTTTACGGGCCCTCGGCCTGCGGGTCCCTCGGCTATGCCCATACCGATGCCCGTTATGCCAGGAAGGTCATTGCCGTCACCGACAATCTGGTTCGATTCCCGGCCGCTCCCATCAGCATTGGCCAGAGCGAGGTGGATTACGTGGTTCAGATCGAATCGCTCGGGGATCCGAACAAGATCGTCTCGACCACCACCCGCCTGGCCCGCGACCCGGCGGCACTGCTCATCGCGAGATATGCTTCCGAGGTCATCGAGGCCTCGGGGCTGCTCAAGGATGGCTTTTCCTTTCAGACCGGAGCCGGCGGTACCTCGCTCGCGGTGGCCGATCTCATCCACCGGAAAATGGCCAAGGGAAAGATCAAGGGCAGTTTCGGGTGCGGAGGGATCACCGGGTATTTCGTGGACATGCTGGAACAGGGGTATTTCGAGACGCTTTTCGATGTTCAGTGCTTCGACCTGAAGGCCGTGGAATCCCTCCGCCGCAACCCTGGGCACCGGGAGATCAGCGCGAGTCTCTATGCGAATCCCTACAATCGAGGGGAGGTCGTGAACATGCTTGACTGCGTGATCCTCGGCGCCACCGAAGTAGACGTGGACTTCAACGTCAACGTCAACACCGAGTCCAGCGGCTACCTCCTGCATAATACCGGAGGCCATTGTGACGCCGCCGCGGGCGCGAAACTGGCCATCGTGGTGGCGCCCTCCATGCGCGGAAGACTTCCCATCGTCCGGGATGCCGTGACCACTGTGACTACGCCCGGCGAAACCGTGGATGTCATCGTTACCGAACGGGGCATCTGCGTCGCTGATAAACATGTTGACCTCAAGAAGGAGCTGCTGCGCCGCAAACTGCCACTCAAGGACATCCGCCAGTTCCACGAAGAGATCACCCGGATCACCGGCGAGCCAAGAGCCGTCGAATTCGACGATGAGGTTGTAGCCCTCATCGAATACCGTGACGGTTCCATCATCGACGTGGTCCGCCGCGTCTGCGAATGAGCTGGAGGGCGGATTTCCTAGAGGCACGGGATGGGCGCCAACGGGAGCTCGTTCGCACCCTGTGGCAGGCCAGGCCGGAAGATGCGGCTTCGTTCTTTTTGATAAGCGCCAATATTCCGGGATGCGACAAGCATCGCCCCGGCATAGCTCGCCTGCTCCGCGGCGCGCTGGATTCTCTTCAGGAGGCCATCGGGCTGAAAGTGTTGTTCACCCGAAGGGATCTCCTTGGTCCCTTCCACATCGCGTCTTCCAACTTGCCGCCCATCAATGCAAAAAGGGCCGCCCTGGTCATCGAGGCCGAAAATCCCTCTGCACGCCTCCTGGATGTGGATGTCTACCGTCCGGATGGTTCCCAGGTCGATCGGGCCGGTCTCGGGCTTCCGCCGCGATCCTGCCTGATATGTGCCGAGCCCGCGCGCGAGTGCATCCTGCTGCGACGCCATTCCGGCCCGGAACTTTTGGAACGGGTGGATACGCTTCTGCGGCCTTTCGTGCCGTCCCCTCGCCTTATTCTCCCTGAATCCCTCGCGGCTAACCTGCGGATGGGCGCCCTACGCGAACTGGATCTTACCCCGAAGCCTGGGCTGGTGGACCGCCAGAACAGCGGATCCCACGCGGATATCTCCTACGCGGAGATGCGCGCCTCTGTCGAACTGCTGCCCCTTTACTTCGCCAACATCCTTGAGTGCCACCAAACACAGCGCCCACTGAAGGATTTCGTGCAGGCCGGGATCGATGCCGAAAACCGCATGACCCGGGAAATCCAGTCCAATGCCCACAAGGGTTTCATCTTCCTGTCCGGTCTCGTGCTCATGGCCGCCTGTGCCAGCGGTGGGCGGGCCGACCTTCTCCGCCGGGAGATCTCGGAAATCGCTAAGGGCTTCTTCGCCCACTTCGGATCGCCGGATTCTTATGGCGCAGGCATTCGGAACAGCCATGGACTGGGCGGCATCAGGGCTGAAGCCGAGCAAGGTCTGCCCGCCGTGTTCGAGCATGGGTGGCCGAAATACCGGGAAGCTCTGGAGGCGGGCTGGGATCCGGAACACGCCGGCTTTTATCTCATGGCTGTGCTCATGCAGCGGGTGGAGGATACGACCGCCATTCACCGCTGTGGGCTCGAAGGCCTGTCCCGCCTGCGCCAGGATGGCGCCCGCCTGCAGAGACTCCTGGAGCAGCAGCAGGCACCGGAGCCCATGCTGGCCGCCCTCAACCAGGAATACTGCAGGTTAGGCTTGACGATGGGCGGGGTGGCAGATTGCATTGCTCTGACCTTCGCCTTGCAGGAAACCGCCAATTAATATTCGCGGTCGGCGCTGAGTCGGCTGACCAAGTGTGTCTTGCCAATCGCCCCGACAGGATTCTCTACCCCTCTATAATTCCTGCAATTCATCGCTGCAACAGCGCTCGCCATCGCGTCTCCCGCCAGACACACCGGTGTGTCATGCGTGACACGACGGCAAGTTAGCTTTCCTCGATAAGTTACTTGTTTTCAACCGCCAATGTTTTGGTCGGGCTGCTGCACTTACGCAATGGCGAAAGCACGTTGCGAGGGAGGCCATGCTGGCGTCGAGGGGCAGAGCAACGGTCCGTTCGACCTTCTCGGTTCGGATGGTGACCTTATTATTCTCCACCAGCTTGACTTTCGATTCCTCAGTCTTCTCGTAAGTCGCTATTGGGGGTGATTGTTCCTGTGCACTCCCCCATGTAGACGTTACTCGTCCTTGGAGTCTGTTGTCGCTGGAATGCGTGCGGGCAAGGATCGTTGCAGCGAGGATGGCCCATGCCAATGTCGTAAAGACGAAAATGAATACGATGGCGGCGATTCGGCGTCTCATCGGAAGCCTCCTATTGTGCGTGGCAGGGATTTCAGAGCACAACTGATTCCGCTCTGGTGCGGCAGAAACAAACGAGTTGCTAGGAGTGCGGCGCTGTGAGCGTGTCAGACATGACACATGTGTGTCAGGTGATACACGCCCGTTGTCCTAACCCTGAAAGGAACGTATTCCCTTCATGATGTCGCCGAGTTGTTTGGGGTATCGATCCGCGCCATCCAAGCTCGAATGAAATGCGGTGAACTGAATTCCAGGAACTTGCCAGGCCGCGCGAAGTTTTTGTCCGTTGACATTGAAGATTTCCTGGGAAACAGTTCCCGACGTGCCACTGCTACGTCGTAGCCCTTCGCGATATCGCGGGCTCTGCCAGCTTCCTTCCAAATTACTCCCACCTATTTGTGCTTCGTCGTGTTTGGTTTCGGCTGGCACAATCTTCGGCATTCACTGGTAACATTCTTCGCTGCCAATGAAGTTAACTTGCCGGTGATCCAGAGCATCCTTTGCCACGCAAAGCCGTCAACAACCGCAATCTACACGCACCGCGTCAATGCAGTGCAGATGGACGCACAGGGCAAGTTCCTTGAAGCCATCAAGATCACGTCGGCTGTCGGCTGACTTGGGTCGGAGCTTGGGTTGGAAGAAGTGGTGCGAGGGTGTTGAAAGTCTGTAAGTGCTTGAAAAAAATGGTAGGCACGAGGAGACTCGAACTCCTGACCTCTACCGTGTCAAAAATGAGGTCAGCGACCTAAAACCCTTTATTTGCCTTGCTTTTCCGCTTTGAAGTCGTCACCAAAACGGCCTTTTTGACGAGTTTTGGTGACGAGTTGGTGACGAGTTTCCTATCGCTGTTTCGCGTAGTTCTTCATCCCGGAAATATCGATGAGTACCACTGGTTCATCTCCCACTACCCATGCATCATGGCCCGGCGGAAGCAACCCAAGTTCGCCGGGGCCGAACTCGCGCTCTGTGCCGTCATCCATGACGACGTGCAGTCGGCCCAAAATGTGCAGATTCAGGTGTGGCGCCTCGCGGCTCCGCGTCTTGGCAATCGGCATTCTGCTACTTCTTGGGCGGCGGTTTGGTTGCCGCAGCCGCTTTCGCCGGGGCCGCTTTGGGCGCTGGTGCCTGTTTGGGCGGCGTAGCCTTGATTGTTGGCGACGGCGGAGCGTGCTTCGGACCGTCAAGGCCGGCACCCTTCCGCCGATCCTGTTCAGCCTTATTTAGCGCCTTGTAATCCGGCGCAGCCTTTCCGCTCCCGACTGGTACAGCGGTGCTGGTATTGACCTTGCTGCCATCAAATTTGGCACCACCGTATTGCTGTGCCTCCTTGGCGTCCTGCATCGCCTGGGTGTCCTTCTTCTTCTTCTTTGCCATCGCCGTCATGGATGAAAGGAGAAGACCAAACGCGACTGTTGCCACAACTACCTTCTTCATAGTTCCCCCTTATCTGGGAAAGACGTTAGTATCCCGCGCGTAACCACGCAAATTACCCTAGTAACGACAGAAATTTAATTGTTGGAAGAGCCCAAAAAGTTTCTGTTCTCCTCTAACTTTAGAACGCGCTCAATACAATTTCTTGCAAAAGAAAATTTGGATCATCGCGCTAGTAGGCTCACCCGCTCATGCACCGCCTGAAGGTCCGCCGTCACGAGGTTCGCATAGCGGCGCGGGCATCCAGATTTTCTCATCCAGAATGCCCCGCAATCGCGTTTAGAAGCCCGTAGGCGAGCCGCGAGAAAATCGTGCTGGAACTTCTAGTGGCTAGACCGCATTAAGCGCGACGGACGGGTGGCCCACACAAGCTTCCTTTGCTTGTGTGGGGTAGTTGCTTTTTGTGTAGGAAACTGCCCCACTCAAGCCAACAGCGGGCTTGAATGGGGCACCAAGCAAGTAGTTGTCCATGCCGTTATGAAACTCCCTCAAATTCAGGTGAGCCCATTTTCCGCTTGGGGCGTTGCAGCGCCCAATGACTACCGCAAAAGCGCTGTTCCGGGGCTCCCCGCCCGCTCTTCACGCCAGGCGAGCAGCCTGCGGAGAAAAATTGTAACTCCGGGTGTGACGACGCTAGCGGTTGCAGCATCTCACATTGCTGGGAGTTCAAGGTAGCTTGTTGCGGCAATCAGCTTCCATCAGGGATTTACGGCAAAACCAGGGATACTATGTTCCTTTTCGTTTCGTTCAAGGTCGCCGCTCCCTGATGGTCGCGTCGACTAGGGTGCGCTGACTCCGGGATACATCATCCCTGGTTTTGCTACAGCCCCGCCAATGCCAATTTCTCCCACATAAAAAACGACCGGAGAGCCGCAGTGTTTTTTCCGATGGGACTCAAGAACGCCGGAAGCATGAAGCGTAAAGGGATTCGCTCGAAAAACGCCTCGTTGTGGCTGCTGGCAGCATGGTTGCTGCTGGCGGGCGCGGGCCGCGCCGCGGCGGAGCTGGGCGGGGACGTGACAACCGTGGCTGCCGATCAACAGCGAATGCAGGGCACAAAGCGAAGCGTGCGTCAGGCTGAGAACTATGCCGCGCATGAGTACGAGACGCAATCCGGCACCGCGGTGCGCGAATACGTCTCGCCTGGCGGCAAGGTGTTCGGCGTGGCATGGCAGGGCCAGAGGATTCCAGATCTGCGCCAGCTTCTCGGCGCTTACTACGATCAATACGAGCGCGCCGCGGCAGCGGCGAGAAGCGTGCGGCATCGAGGACCGCTTCTAATCCAGGAACCCGGACTGGTGGTGCAGTCGGGTGGACACATGCGGGCATACAGCGGGTGGGCCTATGCCCCCGACCTGCTGCCGGCGGGCGTCCGGGCCGAGGAGATACGATGAGCGGGCGCGAGAAGCGACCAACAAGGTTCGGGCAAGCGCTGTCGCTGGCCCTGGTGGGAACTCTGTGGATGGCGGCCGCCTGCGGCAGCGGCGGTTCTTCCGGCTCGTCGGCAGCGGCCTCGGCAGGCATATCAAGCACTCCGACAGGCACGGGCGGCCCCGGCGGCAATACCATCGCCGATCCCGCGCCAAATGTTGCGGCCCTCACCGTAAACACGGGTCCTAATTTTCTGTTTACGACCGTGACCGTGTGCGCTCCGGGAACTTCGACATGCGCGACCATTCCCAATGTGCTGGTCGATACGGGGTCGTACGGCCTGCGAATCCTGGCATCGCCCCAGGGTGCAAGCGGGACGGCGGTGACCAGCCTGGGGCTGCCGCAAGTGAAAGCGCCAAATAACCTGCCGCTGTTGGAATGCGTCACATTTCTGGATCAATCTTTCGTTTGGGGGCCGGTGCAGAGGGCGGACGTAATCATCGCCGGCGAAACGGCCGGCAACATCCCGATCCAGATCATTGGCGCTCCGCAATTCTTGCACGACGTGCCGAACGACTGCGGCAGCGGTATTGCCGCCGATAACGAAAACAGCTTCGCCACCCTGGGAGCGAACGGCATATTGGGCATTGGTTTGTTTATTGAGGATTGTGGAACAGGCTGCGCGCCGCCGAATCCGCCGCCCGGGCCTTATTACGCATGCTCCGCCGGCGGAGCGGGAAGTTGCGAGGGGCCGGCAAATGCGACGAGCGTGCCGCTGGTGAACCAGGTGTCAAACCCGGTGGCCTTTTTTGCCCAGGATAACAACGGCACCATCATCCAGTTGCCGGCGGTGCCTGCCGGCGGAGCAACAAGCGTCAGCGGCTCGCTGGTTTTTGGCATTGGGACGCAAGCCAACAACGGGCTTGGCGGTGCCACAGTGCTCACGGCAGTCACGGCCGAAGCCGGCTCCAGCAGCAATCACGCGGGCTCGTTTACCACGCAGTTTGGCGGCCAGGCGTTTCCCGGCAGCTTCATCGATAGCGGCTCGAACGGCTTCTACTTCCTGGACAGCGGCACCATCAACGTTTTTTTGGGCGGCAATCCGCTGCCAACCTGCCTGCAAAGCGGTGCCTTCAGCAACGATGCTTCCATCAGCAGCTTCTATTGCGGCACTCTCAGCTCGTCGGCCACAAACGTGGGAACCAACGGCAACAGCACGGTTGTTCACATCGGAGTCGCGAACGCCGAGACGCAGTTCATGAGCAACAAGGAAGCATTCGACAATGTCGCCGGACCTAACTCCGGCAGCTTCGACTGGGGGATGCCTTTCTTCTTTGGGCGGAATGTGTACACGGCAATCGAGGGGGTAACTCCGCCGAGCGGCGTTCCCGCGGGCCCGTTTTGGGCCTACTAAGGGCGGTTGGCGGTAAGGTGTGGCCCGACACAAACGAGCGTTTCGTGGCGAGCCCAGGTTAGCGCCGATCAATCACCCCAACGAGCGGGACTCGCCGGGGACCTAGGCAGGACGGTGCCCCACATCTGCCGCAGTTAGCAGATGTGGGACTTGGGGACCAGTCGAACTACCCCACGTTAGTCCCACCACCCCAACGAGCGGTGCTCGCCGGGGACCCCGCAGACGCCCGCAAAACGGCTCAAGACCGAGATCCTTCGCTGCGCTCAGGATTTCGCCTACGGGCTCAGACGCCCGCAAAACGGCTCAATTTGTAAAAAGAACTTTTCCGCCGCATCCCGAAGCAGCTTTTCTGCCGCAACCGGGTTAGAAACGGGAGGGAGTACTGTGTAGACCCCTACCAAAGGAGCCTTTTGCTAGAGGCGGCACAGCCAGCCAAGTTGCGCGGATTGTCGCAAAAGAGTTTCTTGGCGCACTCCCGAGCAGCGGTGATTTCCGGGGTTCCAAGGGTTGCGGGAGTTGCGACAGTTCGAACTTTAATTGCTAACATTGAAAGCAGACATTCAGATCGGAATAGCGACCGAAGTGAGGATTATGAAAATCGATATTCGGAGCCGAAGTCAGGCCGCCATGCAAATAGTTCTGCTGGCAGGGGTCGTTCTCGCGTCGTTGCTCCTGCCCTCGCGCGCGGCAGCGGCGCTGGGCGGCGATGTGACCTCCGTGGAGGCCGACCAGCAGCAGATGAAGGCCAAGCGCGCCGTACGGGCCAGCGCCAGTTACTCGGTGCATGAGATCACGACACCCTACGGTACGGTGGTGCGGGAATATGTCTCGCCTGATGGAAAGGTGTTCGGCGTGGCTTGGCGGGGACCGTTTCTTCCTAACTTCCAGCAGCTACTCGGCGACAGCTACGCGACGTTTGCGCAAGCTGCTCAAGACGCCAGAAGCGCACAGCCCCGGCGCTCGCGCAATGCGCCGCTGATGGTGGCGCAACCAAATCTGGTAATGCATTCGGGCGGCCATACGCGCGCCTATGTCGGGCACGCTTACGTCCCGCGAATGATCCCGCAGGGCGTTGATGCCCAGGAAATACGGTAAGGGAGGGAACGTGCGAAGAATCGGCTTTGTAATTTTGATCTCGGCCTTGGTGTTCGCCGTGGGTTGCGGCGGCAGCGGCGGCAGTAGCAGCACCACCCCGACCACGCCCACTACACCCACCACTCCGACCACCAACGCCGTAGTCGCGGAGTGCATTCAATTCCTGGATAACAGCTTCTTCTTTGGCACCGTGAGATTAGCCGACGTTAGAATGGGCGGCACCCCCCTGGGTGGCAGCGCCGTCAACGTAGCGCCGCTGATCGTTGATGCCGGCCCACCCTCCGTCGCCAGCAGCGGCAGTCCATCGGCAAACGTGGCGTTTACCACCGTCCAGGTTTGCACTCCGGGAACTTCGACGTGCGTCACCATTGATCACGTCGCGGTTGACACCGGCTCGAGCGGTTTGAGGATTCCGGCATCGCTGCTTTCGTCACTCAATTTGCCAACTGTCACCTTGAACTCGATCACGCCGGCCTCGGGCGGATCAAGCAACGGCAGCGAAGTGGCAAGTTCGGTGCCGATACACGTAATGGGCGACACCTCTATCCCTACGGGGAATTCGATACCAACCACCTGCTCGCAGGTTCCCACCAGTACCGGTTCAACGACGAAAGGAACCGAGGAGGATTCGGTCACGGCACTGGGTGCGAATGGCCTGCTCGGAGTAGGCAACTATCAGTACGACTGCGACTATCTCGGGTTCGGGAACGCCTGTACCACTACCGCGAACCTGCCTCCGGGAACGTATTACTCATGTACGGAAGGGTCGAGCGGAAGTTGCACTGCTTCCGCAGTACCCCTCGCTCAACAGGTTCGCAACCCTGTATCGCTGTTTACGGACAACAATGGCGTGATCCTTCAGTTACCGTCCGTTCCCACCGGCGCGGGGGGAGAAAACGTCCCTGGCTCGCTGTACTTTGGCATCGGCACACTAGCTAACAACGGGCTTAGCAGCAGCGCCGTGGTGCTGCCGCTTGATTCCAACGTGAATGACCCGGCCTGGAGCGGATTTACGACCGTATTCCCAGCAGTCGGTGGGGTCTCGTACCCGAATTCAACAGAGAACAACCTACTCCTTGCAAATAATTCATACTCCATCGGCAGCTTCCTCGACAGCGGCTCGAATGGCATCTTTTTCCTGGACCAACCGACTTTAAAGACAAGTTATCCGGCAATGGTAGACTGCACCAACCAAGGGTATAGCTCTTGGTACTGCCCCGGGTCCACCCAGAGTTTTCCCTCAGTCATAAACAAAGCGGTCAACGGCAACGTTAGTCCGGCCCCGTTCAGCGTAAGCAACGCCATCATACTGTTCAGTGGTAGTAATACCGCCTTCAGCGATCTGGCCGGGCCAAACACGCCTCAAAATCCAGGAAACCCGAGTTCCTTACAGCAGGCGGCTGACGGGTATTTCGATTTTGGCCTGCCCTTCTTCTTTGGCCGGAATGTCTACACGGCAATTTGGGGAGTGACTCCACCGAGTACTCCGGCGAGCGGCGTCGCCGTTCCGGCAGGCCCGTGGTGGGCGTACTAGGGGGTGTTGACACTGCGGGGGGAGGAACGAATTAGAAAGCCTGGCGCAGCACGGATTAGGACAGTCCCTTGGGATTCTTCGCTTTGCTCAGAATGACATCCGCGGAGTGTGTATTGCTGTCATGCTGAGCGCAGCGAAGCATCCCATTGCGGCGTCCCGCCCTGCGCCGCTTTGAGCTTTGAGTGGGCTTTGATGAGCCGGATGCGCAAATTCTGGGTTTACATTATTGCCAGCAAGAGCGGAACCCTCTACGTGGGCGTGACCAATAGTCTTGACCGGCGAGTGTTCGAACACAAACAGAAACTCATCCAGGGGTTCACCAGCAAGTACGGCTGCGATCGGCTGGTCTGGCACGAGCAATGGACGTTCGTGCAACATGCAATACGCCGTGAGAAACAACTGAAAGGGTGGACGCGCGCCAAGAAGATCGCGCTGATTGAAGAAATGAATCCACGCTGGGCGGACCTGGCTGAGAGCTGGGGACAGGTGCTCG
>Ga0187860_1001786_pt1 | contig 18531 bp, 17 predicted proteins | sample June2016WEW_10_4_FD_132981 | JGI IMG/M metagenome (GOLD analysis project Ga0187860, IMG submission 132981) | Peatland microbial communities from SPRUCE experiment site at the Marcell Experimental Forest, Minnesota, USA - June2016WEW_10_40 | ecosystem: Environmental > Terrestrial > Soil >...
CAACCCCGCAGCGTCGGGACCAGACATTGCCGCCGGCGCAGCAAACCCAAAAAGATCTTCTCTTCTATCATATTCTGCCTGAAAGGGGTTCTGTACCTCAAAGCGAGGCGCGCGTCGAGTCTGGCGTGGGCCTGACCGGCCAAAAGACCGGCCAGGCTGGAAACGGCTGAAGCCGGTTCGGGCACTGGCGGCCGGCACGCGGTGAAGGCGGCACAGGCGTGGCTGGCACCTGGGGTGAACACCCCATAGGAGGCCGCGCGGCCTTCGCGTATAGATTTGAAGGAACTAGTAATAATTTATGATGCAACCGAGACATAATCAGGCCACCACGGTGGCGCGGCCCGTAGCGCCCAAGGGCACTCGCACCGTTCGACGGCCGGTGGAGAAACCAGTTGAATTCACTCTGCACATGCCGCAAGCCCGAGCGGTGGCGGTGGTGGGGACGTTTAATGATTGGGACGCGAACCGCACGCCGATGAGACCAAGCCCGGAAGGGGCCTGGGAAACGACGGTGTGGCTGCCAGCGGGGCGCTACGAGTATCGGTTTGTCGCGGATGGTCAGTGGATCAGCGATCCGAGCGCCAGGGAGTGCGTTCAGAACACCTTCGGGAGCACCAACTCAGTGCTGGTGGTCTAGGGGGCGTTGAAGGGAATTGAGGGGAATTGCGATGCGGCGGTGGCTCGGGAGGGGCCGCCGCCGCGCTGCTCTGGCGCGCCACAAAGCGGGGAGATGGGCCCGCGGGACGGGCGAAGTCGGAGTGGGGGGCCGGCAATCCTGACGCAGCCGAAGCGCAGCGCCGCGTTGCCAGCAGAGGGTTAGTCAGGTACAGTGGAGCAATCCGGCACACGCAAGAATGCCATGAAGACTTCTCCACTGCTGCTTGGCGCGGCGCTGCTCTTTTGGGGCTGGCAGACGGGGCATTTCATCGAGGGCGCCGCCATGGCCGCAGTGCTGGAGGGCGCGCGGTTGATCAAAGCGCGCTGGGAATTCACAGACGGGGATTTCCGCCGTATCTGGACCTTTTGCGCGTTGCTGCTGCTGGCCGCGGCACTTTACGCCTTTACCGCGAGCGGAGGGCCGGCGGATATGCGCGGCTTCTTCCAGAACCCGAATTTTGCCACCGAGCGCAATGCTGGCAACGCCAGCGCCCGGACCGTAGCGGCGCTGATTCGCTGGCTGCCGATGATCTTTTTCCTGTTTGTGGCCGCGCAGGCGTTCAGCTCGCGCGAGGGCATTCCGCCGGAGACGATTTCGGTCATCCTGCGGCTGCGGTGGCAAAAGGCGCGGAAGCTCGGCCGCCCCTTGCCCGCCGCACGGAGCGTGGATGTTTCCTATCCATACTTTATGCTGTGCCTCCTCGCCGGGAGCTTCCACAGCAGCGAGGACGAGACCTTTTACTGGGGCTTGTGCGCGCTGCTGACCTGGGCGCTGTGGTCCCGGCGTTCGCGGCGGTATGGCATCGCGATTTGGGCGGGCGCAGTGGCGGCGGCCATCGTGCTGGGCTACAGCGGGCAGCGCGGGGTCGGCCGACTGTATCGGTTGTTTGACAATTACAATGCGCAGTGGTTTTCCCTCGCGGTCGGGGGCGGCGCGGATCCGATCCAGAACAAGACGGCGCTGGGCCACATTGGCCGGCTGAAAGGCTCGAGCAAGATCGTCATTCGCCTGGAGCCAAAGGACGGCAGCCGGGCGCCGCCGCTGCTGCGGGAAGCCAGCTACCGTACCTGGAAAGGGCAGGTTTGGTACTCCGAGGTAACCCGAGACAAGTATGAAGGTGTTTATGAGGGGACCAACCACACGACGTGGGTGCTGCTGCCCGGGAACACCAACAGCGCGGCGGTCAACCTTGCCTGCTATCTGCCCGGGCGGAGCGCGCTACTGCCGTTGCCAACGGGCAGCGGGCGGCTGGAGAACTTATCCGCCTTCGTGCTGTACAAGAACAGTCTGGGCGCGGTGCTGGCGGAGGGGCCGGGGCTGGTGGTGTTCGATGCGCTGTACGGCCCGGGTCCCACGATTGATTCACCGGGAAATACGAACGAGGACCTCTACGTTCCCCCGAAGGAAATTCCCGCGCTGGAACAGGTGATTGCCGAGTTGCAATTGAAGCCGCAGAACCGAAAACAGGCGCTGCGAGCCATCAGCGGGTTCTTCCAGGACAAAGACAAATTCAGCTACAGCGCCTGGCAAGGATTGGGGAGGCTGAGGAGCACGAATGAAACGCCGTTGAGCCGGTTCCTGTTGCGCACCCGCAGCGGCCACTGCGAATACTTCGCCGCGGCGACGGTATTGCTCTTGCGCCAGCTCGGCATCCCGGCGCGCTATGCGGTCGGCTACGCGGTGCATGAAAGCACGGGCCGGAAATACGTGGTGCGCCAGCGCGACGCGCACGCGTGGTCCCTGGTGTGGAATCCGAACACCGCGACCTGGCTGGACTTCGACACGACCCCGGCGTCGTGGGTCGAGGCGGAGGCCAAACGAGCGTCGCCGATGCAGTTTCTGTCCGACTGCTGGTCGCGGGTGGTGTTTGAGTTGGCCAAATTCCGCTGGGGCCAGACCCATCTGCGTCAATACATCCTGTGGGCGCTGGCGCCCATCCTCGCGCTGTTGCTCTCCCAGATTATCTTTCGCAGCCGGCGGCGACGGCACACCCGAAGCCGGGGAGAACCGAGCGCGACGACCCTCTGGCCGGGACTGGACTCGGAATTCTATCAAATCGAAAGGCGACTGGTGGAGCGGGGCGCGCGGCGCCAACCGAGCGAGCCGCTTTCCGGGTGGCTGCTGCGCGTGATAGCTGATCCGGCGCTGGTTGAACTGAGCAGTCGGTTGCGGGAGTTGTTGCGCCTCCACTACCGCTACCGCTTCGACCCGCAAGGCTTGAGCCACCGCGACCGCGAGGCACTACGGCGCGAAGCCACCGGTTGCCTGGCGAGGATGGAGAGGGAAGGCCCTGCTCGGCACTGCGCGACGAAACAGTAGTCAGACCAAAATCCTCGCTAACGCGCGATCATCGCGCCATCGCAGCAAAACCAGCGGTTTGGGCTGCCGCGTCCAGGCGACCACGCTTCAGGATTTCAGACATGCTCCGGCCACGCGTTCAATCTGGCGGTCGTTGAGCTCGGGAAATATCGGCAGCGAAATAATCTTCGGCGCCAGCGCCTCGCAAACCGGAAAGCGGCCCGGCTTATAACCCAAGTCCGCAAACGCCGGTTGCAGATGCACGGGAATCGGATAGTGAATCACATGCGAGACGTTCGCGGCGTCAAACGCCGCCTGCTGCTTCTTCCGGTCAGGCACCTGCACCACGTACAGGTGATAGACGTGTTTGGCATACGGCGCCACCTTCGGGGTCACCAGCTTGGTGCCTGCCAGCAGCCGATCGTACTTGGCCGCCGCCTGCCGGCGCGCTTCGTTCCATTGCTCCAGCCGGCGGAGTTTCACCCGCAACACCGCCGCCTGCAGCGTGTCCAGCCGGCTGTTGAACCCTTTGAGCATGTGCTCGTACTTCACCTTCTGCCCGTGGTTGCGGAGCAGCCCGACGCGTTCTGCCAAGTCCGCCCGCATCGTTGTCACCGCCCCGCCGTCCCCGTAAGCTCCCAGGTTTTTGCCCGGATAAAAGCTGAACGCCGCAATATCCCCCATCGTGCCGCACCGGCGCCCTTTGTATTCCGCGCCGTGGGCCTGGCAGGCGTCTTCGATCACATAGAGCTTGCGCTGGCGCGCCGTCTCCAGGATCGGGTCCATGTTGGCCGGCTGGCCGTACAGATGCACCGGCAGGATCGCCTTGGTGCGGGGCGTGATGGCGCGCTCCACCGCCGCGGTGTCAATCGTGTAAAACTGCGGATCGCAATCCACCAGCACCGGCTTTGCGCCCGTCTGATGAATCGCGAAGACCGTCGCGATGAACGTGTGGGTGCAGGTGATGACCTCGTCGCCCGGGCCGATGCCGCACGCCAGCAGCGCCAGTTGCAGCGCCTCCGTGCCGTTGGCAACGGCCACGCAGTGCGGCGCCTGGCAGAACGCCGCAAACTCCTGCTCGAACAACTTCACGTCTTCGCCCAGGATGAAATCGCCCCGGGCGCAAACCTTCGCCATGGCCGCATCAATCTCCGGTTTGATCTGTTGATATTGAGCGACCAAATCCACGAACTGTATTTTCCCAATTTCCATATATGCCTTAATCCTGTGATTTCTGTGAAGCCTGTCAATCCTTCATATCGTCCTTGCTTCCCTCAACCTTTATCCTGCGCGTTCCCGGTGTTCCTTGCGTTGCCCCGGAACTTGGGCCAGGGCGTGCGGGCCAGCGAGACGCCCGCTCGCAACGCGATGAAACCGCCAGGGCCGGGCACATAGATGGCGCCGGTCGGCCCGATTGCCGGCGAGCCGTAACCATAGCCATAAAGATAATACATCTCCTGCGTGACCCCCTCCGGAGTGACATAGCTCAGCATCCCATAACTCGAGACACAACAAATCGAGCCGCTCGCCAAAACGACTGGAGAGGTTTCAAAGGGGTACTCCTCATCGCCGCCTCGTCCCCATTTCTTCTTGCCGTCCGAAGTGATCGCCCAGAGGTGCGCCAGGACTCCCACGTAAACCGTGCCGTCCATGCCGATCACGGGAGAGGATTCTGTGATGCCGCCGGTGCGCAGGCGCCACCGCAGGCTGCCGTCCAGGTTAAGCGCATAAAGGCAGCCGTCCACGGAGGTGAAGTACAGGCATTGGGCCTGGTTCAGCGCCGGCGAGGAGAGAATCGGGCCCCCGGTCGCAAACTCCCATTGCTTGTGCCCGTCGGGCGCAAGCGCGTAAAACTTCTTATCATGCGACCCAAAGTAGATCGTGCCGTCGGCGCCAATGGCGGGCGAGGAGACGATCTCGCCCCCGGCGGAGAATTGCCATTGCTCTTTTCCGTCCGCGCTCAGCGCGTAGAGATTCTTGTCCCACGACCCGAAATAGACGGTGCCGTCGTGTGCCAGGGCGGGCGATGAGTCCACCCAGGCCCCGGTTGGGAACTCCCAACGCTTCTTGCCGTTGGCCCGCACGGCGTAAAGCTTCCGGTCGCGGCTGCCAAAATAGACCGTGCCATCCGGGCCAAGGGCGGGCGCAGACTTGATCTCATTTTGCGCCTGGAACACCCATTTGCGTGATCCGTCCGGGTTGATCGCCCACAGTTGGCCAGTCCACGTGCCGAGATAGATGGTTCCATCCTGCCCGACCGCTGGAGCCGAGTCGCTGCCGCTGCGGAGGGCCACCGTCCATTCGTTCGTGAGGATATTCGCTCCGCACGCGGCCGGGAGGGCCAACAGCAGCCAGGCGAGGATCTTGATGAGATCGAAAGCTAATCGCATTGCTTCTTCAAATTTACCCGTCTCAGTCCGCCGCACACTGTAGGGATTTTGAACACGTCCAGTCAACACCCTCCTCAGTCTGAGGCAGGATGTCGGAGACAATTGGACTTGAGATTCTCAGAAGTTGGAAGAGTGTATTACTGCTTTGCCGACCGACGGAAAGTCTTGTGAAAACAGAAAATCATTTGAAGCCGGAACGAAGTCGTCCTGAAGGGCGAAGCCGGGGATTTACATTGATTGAACTGCTGGTCGTGATCGCCGTGATCGCCATCCTCGCGGCCTTGCTTTTGCCGGCCCTCAATCGCGCCAAGTTGCAGGCGCAGAACATCGTGTGCCTGAACAATTTGAAGCAGCTCCAGTACTGTGCGCACATGTACATCGGCGACAACGACGATAAAAATCCGCCCAACAATTCGGTCGCCTCGTTCAGCGGCTCATTCACCAACATCACCTGGGACTTCTTGCGCAGCCTCTCCTGGCTGCCGGATGTTGATGCGACCATCGAATACGATCCGAGCGCCATTATCAATGGCGCGCTGTTTCCGTACAACACCTCTCTGCCGATCTACCACTGCCCGTCCGACCATTCGACGTTGGCCAACACCAACCAGTTGCGCTGGCGCACTTACAACTTAAGCCTGTCGATCAACGGCGCTACAGAACTTGCTCCGTCTGATTTCGCCTATGTTCCTATCTATCAATGGAAACACGCGCACGATATTCTGTCTCCGGCCTCGGTGTTCTTTTTCATTGATGAGAATGAAAACACCATCGAGGACAGCAACTTCGGCTGCCCGGCCATCGGGAGCTGGGACGATGGGTATTGGTGGGACATGCCGACGGATCGGCACAATCAGGCGGCCAATCTCAGTTTTGCCGACGGTCATGCTGAACATTGGAAGTGGGTGGTGCCGAAGGTGGCTCTCGACGTTAACCAAATGGTTGCACCCGGCGAATGGCCCGATTACCGGCGCGTGCAGCAAGCCATGGACCCGGGGCCGTAGCCGCCAAGTTACCCCCGGACATCCCCTGCACACGCAACACGCAACCTCCGCCGCTGGATTTCCAATAGCCCAAAATCTACACCCGCCCCTCCGCCCTTCCGCCTCACCTCACGTTGTTTAGGCGTTTGGCGATCTTGCGGACTGCCGCGCGCGGAAAGAGGCGGACCAAAAACGCCGGGACTTGGTTGCGCAAACCCGTGATGGCCACGACGCTGCCGCGCCGGAAAGCGCGATGGCTGATGCGGGCGACCGATTCAGCCGACATGGAGACCTTCTTCACCAACCCGAGGGTTCTCATGTTGGCCGCAGTGCCGAAATTCGTGGCTGTTGGGCCGGGGCACGACGCGGTAACCGTCACTCCCGTTCCGACCAGTTCCTCGGCCAGGGCTTCACTGAAGGACAGCACGTAGGCTTTAGTCGCGTAATAAACCGCCATGCCGGGGCCGGGTTGAAAGGCGGCGGTCGAGGCCACGTTGAGAACCCCGCCGCGGCGGCGCTCGACCATGCCGGGGAGCAATAGCCGCGTGAGGTAAGTGAGGCTGGTGATGTTGACCTGCAACATCTCAAGTTGTCGCTCAACGGGCAGTTCCACGAACTGTCCTTGCGCGCCGAACCCGGCGTTGTTGACCAGCACATCCACCTTGAGCCCGGCGCTTTGCAGGTGGGCCAGCAGACGGGTCGGAGTTTCCGGGTGGGCGAGGTCGGCGGTGAAAACCTGGGCCTGGATTTTGTGGGCCTTCCTCAACTCGGTCGCCAGCGCCTCCAGCGCATTGCCCTTGCGCGCGACCAGCACCAGCCGGCAGCCGTCGGCCGCGAAGCACCGGGCCAGCTCAAGGCCAATGCCTGACGATGCCCCAGTCACCAGAACTGTTTCGACGCTCATAGCCCTTAAGTCACCCGATGGTGCCCACGAATCGCCCGGAGGCGCAACCCCCATGTGTGGGAGTCGGCGGGCGCTTCCATAAAGCTCCCATAAATCTATTGGCACCTTGGCGCGTGACCGCCGGATGCGCCATTTCGACCACGAGGTCGGGGCGGCGCGAGGCGAAGGCCCGAATATCCGGCAAGACGACCTCCGCCGGCAGACCCGCCAGCCGTTCGGCTGGCCAGCTCATGCACAAAAGCGATCTCCAGGCCACTTGGGCAAACGCCCTGGCCGCGCTCTTTTGAACAAAGGCATGTGCGTGCGGCTGCGCTCAGACCGCCATCCGCTCCCAGCCACGCTCCGCCAAGCCAATGTCGGCCTGGCCCTTAGCCTGCGTTACGTCCGCGTCGGGGCGATGGCCCACCGGCCGTCAATCATGCTGGCCGCCACATCCCCTTGATGATGCAGAACGCTGTCGTAGATGTCCGCTATTTTCCCTGCGAAAGGGAGGGCGACGAGATCGGCAAACGAACCCTCGGAAAGCTCGCCGCTCTGCCCTTGCAGGCCCAAGGCGCGGGCGCCGTTGAGTGTGGCCATCCGTACAATCTTCCTCGCCGAAAGCGACGGCTCATTCTTCGCCAGCGCGCGCATTTCCTCGAACAGGCTCAACTCCACGCTTTGACAACGGGCCTTATAGACGCTCGCCAGGCTGTCGGTGCCGAGACCAACGTTGACTCCCGCTCTCGCCAACCGGCGCAGCGGAAACGGATCGTGGTGGAAGTAGGAATGACAGCGTGGACAATGGACCACGTGCACCTTGCGCCTGGCTAAGAGGGCGGCATCCTTCTTTCCCAGATAGTTCGCGTGCGCGGCCAGCAGTCTCTCGCTCAGCGCGCCGCAACGTTCCAGGTGCTGGACCGGCGAACCCAGGCCGCAGTCCGACATGTCGCGTCCGCTGCGCTGGAGCCATTCGAACATCTCGCCTCGCCCGCGCGCGAACATCTCGAACTCCAGCGCCGATTCGGCCAGATGCGTGGTCAGGCGCCAATTGCGCCGGCGCGCGGTCTGAGCGCTCAAGCGCAACAACTCCGGCACGGTCGAGTAAGGCGCATGCGGCGAGAGGCCCGCGCAACCGCGGAAGCCCTTGAGCGCATCGATGCGCTCCACGGCTTCCTGAACGATAGCCTGCGGCTGGTGATGGCCCTTGATGCCGATCATTTCCAAAAAGGAGAAGACGCGCAGCGGCGTTCCTCCCCAAACCTTCGGCAGCAGTTCCGGCACGGCTTCGATGTCGGCCACGGTGGTCGTGCCGGTGCGGACGAGCATCCGGGCGCCGTTCAGCCAAGATTGGGCATAGTCGGAATAGGTCCACCCCGCTTTGGTCTCGGTGATCAGCTTAAGCCAATCCGCAAACACCTTCGGCGGCGGGAACTGGCCCGCCATGTCGGTATAATCCAGATGGCAGTGCGCGTTCACGAGGCCGGGCATTAACACCGCTTCACCCAGGTCCACGGGCCGCCTGCGGCACTGCGCGGACAAATCGCGCCAACGTCCGACGGCGGCGATGCGTTGGCCCGAAACCAGGACCGCCCCTTCACGAATCGGCGGTTGGGACACCGGCAGAACGACGCGGGCGCGCAAAAGAAGTCGATAGTCGATAGTTGAGGGTTGAGGGTTGAGTGAGGCGGTCATCCGGCTATCAACTATCAACTCTTCCTGCTATCAACCAGTACGGTCACAGCTCCTTGTCCTGACGGCTGCGTTTGCCGCGCGCGGCTTGTTTGTGCTTGCGGGCTTTGAATTTGTTATGCCGCTTGCGGATTTGCTGCTCGATTTTCTTGGCCACCAGGTCGATGGCGGCATAGAGATCGCTTTCGACGTCTTCGGCGAACAGGTCGGGGCCGGGCAACGACAGACGCATGGAACAGGAGAACTGCCGCTCCGGCGCTTTGGTCTGGTCGTGCTCCAGCGTCACGCGCGCATTGATGGCAAACCGGTCCAGGTGCTCCAGCTTGTTGATTCGGCTGATAAGGTGATCTTCGATGGCCTTGGTCAAAGTCACATCATGCGTCGAAAGGATCAAATTCATGCCGATATGATGCAGCCGGCCGGAGACAAAAGCCAGCGAAAGTGTCGCTCCGGCGCGGAAAAGGAAATCCGGTCTGGCAGCCGCGAAAACTTGAATCGGGGCCTCGGTTCCGGTATTCCTCCCCCGTGCCAACCAAAGTCATCGCTGTCGCCAACCAGAAAGGCGGAGTCGGCAAGACAACCACGGCGGTCAATCTCGCCGCCTGTGTCGCCGCGGTTGGCCGGCGCGTCCTGCTGTTCGACCTCGACCCGCAGGCCAACGCGACCAGCGGCGTGGGTTTGGAAAAGAAGGCGGGCGCCAGCGCTTATCTCGCGCTGCTGGGCCAGGGCGGGTTGCTGGACAAGATTCAAGACACCGCTTTTGAGCGCCTTCAAGTGATCCCCAGCGAAGTCGATTTGTGCGGCGCGGACATCGAGCTGGCGCGGTCGGACAACCATCTGCAGCGCGTTACTCAAGCGTTACGGCCCGTGCTGGAATCACAGCGGTTCGACGTGGTCCTGGTGGATTGCCCGCCCTCTCTCGGCATTCTCACGCTCAATGCGTTTGTGGCTGCCCACGGGGTGCTCGTGCCCTTGCAATGCGAGTATTACGCTCTGGAAGGCCTTTCGATGCTCAACCGGATCATGGCCCAGTTGCATGACAATGGCGCCAACCCCAGACTGGAGCTGACGGGAGTGGTGATGACCATGTTTGACAGCCGCACCAAGCTCTCGCAACAAGTCGTCAGTGAGGTGCGCGAGCATTTTGGCGAACGGGTGTTCGAGACGATTATTCCGCGCAGCACCCGGCTGGCCGAAGCGCCGAGCTTTGGCAAGCCCATCATTTACTACGATAAGTACAGCAGCGGCGCCGCCGCCTACGAGCTGCTCGCCCAGGAACTGTTAGCCCGGCTGGACAAGGCCGCTGTTCAATAGACATCCCGCAGATACCGCTTCTCGGTCTTCATCAGCGTGACGTTCACGTAGTCCGCCGCGGCTTCGGCGGAAAGCCCGCCCTCCTGCCGGGCGATGTCGATGAGCGCCTGGTGCACATCCTTCGCCATGTGACGGGCGTCGCCGCACACGTAAAAGCAAGCGCCCCGCTGCAGCCACGACCAGAGTTCTTTGGCCGCCTCAGCCATGCGATGCTGGACGTAAATCCTCTGGGGTTGGTCGCGGGAGAAGGCCAGGTCGAGCCGGTGCAGCTTGCCGTTCCGTTGATAATCCAGAAGTTCGTCCCCATAAAGGAAGTCCGTGGCCTGATGCTGTTCCCCGAAGAACAGCCAGTTGCGCCCGGGCGCGCCCTCCAGGATGCGTTGTTCGAGAAAGGCGCGGAACGGCGCCAGACCCACGCCCGGGCCGCACATGATGATGTCCGTCGAGGTATCCTTCGGCAGGCGGAAGGTGCGCGACTCCTGGACGTAAACCGGGATGTTCTTCACGAACATGTCGGAGTGGTCGGCGAAGAAGCCGGAGGCCAATCCCTTCTTGGCGCGTCCGTGAGTTTGATAACGCACCACGGTGATGCACAGATGCGCCTCGTTGGGGTGCGCTTGCAGCGAGGAGGCAATGGAATAGAGCCGCGGCACCACCGGCGAGAGCTGGGCGAGAAACTCGGCGGGTGACTGGAACCGGGCTTCGTCGAATTCTTTCAGGATGTCCACGTAGTCGCGGGTATCGACGTATTCGTTGAGGGCGTCGCCCTTATTGACGAGTTCCCTCAGCCGGTTGCGCTGTTCGCCCGGCGGAATGCGTTCGGCCAGGGCTGCCATCATTTTCCGGTTCGCCCGGTTGATGGTGTAATCTCGCAGCAAGGCCTGCCGGAGCGTGGTGGGTTGGCCCTTCGGGTCGCTCACTGCGGCCTCAGGCTCGAAACCCAGCAGCGCGATCACTTCCTCCACCAACTCCGGGGAGTTGCGGCCAAAGGCGCCCAGCGAGTCGCCGGGCCGGTAGGTCAAGCCGCTCCCGGCGAGGTTCAGCACAAAATGACGTGTGTCCTTCAGAGAGCCTGGCTTGGTCAACCGATCGTGCCGTGTCAACTCCGCCAGGAACGGGTTCTTCCGCGAATAGGGACTCGCCGCCGGAGGGGTCTCAATAACTGCTGTCGTCTCTTCCATACATCAATTCACGGTTACTCGTTTCGCTGTCCGGCCCTTAATCCGGGGTTCGAACTGTCTCTACGGTTCAGCTCGCCGGGATGGCCGTCCGTACAGTTCGCCTGTTAAAAGCCCAAAATCAAGTGGGGCGGGCCGGAAGTCTTCCGGGGCGCACGATACGATTGCTGTTCGCCTAACCGGGAGATTTCATAGCGTGTAGCCGCCGACGGCAGTCGGCGCTGATTCTCAGTTCCGAAAGATAGCGCCGACTGCCGTCGGCGGCTACACCCTGTCGGCAGTTTGTGCGAGGTATGAGAATTCCGGGCTAAAGGCCGCTACGCAAGGGCAATGGCGCTTCACTTCTTCTTGAAATAGAGCTCCTCCAGATTCCAGGTGAGGTAGTAAGGGCTCAACACAGCGGGGCGGAGGTTGGCGACGTCCGAACGGATGGCGGCGGCGGCGAACGGGGTGACGGTGTAAATCATCGGCTGCTCCTCGGCCAGAATGACCTGCACTTCGTCGAAGCATTTCTTGCGCTGCGCAAAATCCAGCGTCCGCATCTGGGCGTCCATGAGGGAGTCAATGCGGGCCTCCCAGTCGCTGGAGGGCGTCTTCTGGAGGGGGAACCACTGGTGGAGTTCTTCACTCGACCGGAGCACGTTCAACTGGGAGGCCGGGTCGCCGCCGCCGCCGCCCAGACCCATTAAGGCGCACTCGTAGTCGAAGGTCGCGTTGATTCTCTCCAGCAGCGCCTGGTAGGCGACGGGCAGGTAAACGAGCTTGACGCCCATTTTCATAAGGTCTTCCACGATCAGCGCCGCCGCCCTTTCGCGAAGGGGATTGCCGGTGTTGGAATAGAACAGGATTTCAAGCGGGTGACCGTCCGCGTCCTTCATCACGCCGTCCCCATTGCGCTCCTGAATGCCCATCTCCGCCAGCAGGGCGCGAGCGCGGGAGGGATCGAAGCCGTAGCGGGGGATATTGAGGTTGTTCCATTTCTGGTTTTCCGTGGACAGGAAACCGCAGGCCGCCTCCGCATGTCCGCCGTAAACCTCGCGCACCAGGCGGTCGCGGTCGATGGCGCAGGAGAATGCCTGCCGGAATTTCTTGTTGCGAAACCATTTGAGCTTGGCCGGATCAACGATAGGGTTGCCCACGGCGTCGGTCCCGGTGTTTTGGTTGAACCAGAGGAAATCGCGTTCGGCGCCGACCCCGAGTTCGACGAGCTGGAAGCGTCCGGCGGCTGCAGCCTGCTTGAACTGCGCGTAATTCTGCGAGCGGATCGTTTCGCAGACGTCGCTTTTCCCGTCGAGGAAAAGCGCCGCCTCGGTCCCCGGCCCGGCGTTTACGGTGAACATCACCTCGTCGAACCAGGGCAAGCGGCGGCCTTGCGAGTCGGCCACCCAGTATTCAGGGTTGCGCTCCAGCAAAGTGAATTGCCCGAGCCGGAATTCCTTCAGCCGATAGGGTCCGCAGCCGACAATCCGATTAGGCTTCGAGTTGACGCCGTAAGCTATGGGGAAGACTTTGGCTTTCACCGTGGGCTCCAAGACATGTCTGGGGAGGACGGGCACGCTGCCGAAAAACTCCACGAACGGCGCGAAAACCTCCGGCGTGACCACCTGTAGCGTGAAGTCATCGAGTTTGGTCACGGCAAACTGCCGGCCGCCGATGCGGAACAGGTCGAGGGTGGTCCGGTTGAACTCGGGGTTATACATGAGGTCGTTCCACGTGAACACGACGTCACCGGCCGTGAGCGGTTCGCCGTCGCTCCAGCGCACGCCCTGGCGCAGTTTGAACGTCCAGGTCTTCTGGTCCGGGGCCACGGACCAGGACTCGGCCAGGCCGGGACCGGGTTGCTGCGTGGCCCAATCCAAGTTGACCAGCGGGGCAAACAGCAGGCGGATGATGCCGTCGGACGCGCCATCGAGGGCAAAGAGGGGATTGAATGTCTTTGGACTGGCGCTGGCGGCGATTACAAAACGCCCGCCTGGCTGGCCAGGGCCGCCTTTGGCCCTGAGCGGGGACGGGGGCAGAGGATGCGGGGCGCTGGGCTTGGCCGCCTCGGGTTTGCCGCAGCCGGCCAGTGCCAGCATGGTTCCGAGCAGTGCGACGCGAGAAAAGGGAAGCGCAGTCATCGTGACGCACTCCCTATACTGGATTCATCGGAGGCAAGCAAGGGCGCAGGCCGGGCGAGCCTGCCCTGATATACCCATCCCCGTCAGGAAGCGGCTGCTGCCTGGTCTTAATCGTAATCTTAATCTTAATCTCCGCTGGCAGGCCCGCAAGAATCGGCTTGCGTCTGCGGCGGGAAAGCGGGATGACTCCGGGGTGCATCACGCAACGGCTGCAAATGGAAACCATTTACATTGAGAAGGTGCGAGCATGAAACTGAGTTACGATCCAGAAGTGGACGCCTTGAGCATCGTCTTCCGCGAGACGACGGTGACGACCAAACATCTGGCCGAAGGCATAGCGGCGGACTACGACGCTGCGGGCAGGCTGGCCGGCCTGGAAGTGCTGGACGCCGTGCGACGGTTCGGCGACAACGCAACGCTGCAGCGGGTCGTGCTCGAAGGCTTCGCGGAGAGCACCTCCGTGCTCCGGGAAAAACCCGACCACGAGTACGGCGCCTAAGGCCCGGCGGGGCCGGGCCTAAACCCGTCCGGGTCGAGGCGGAACAGCCTGGCAGGGGCCCGAACGACGCCCGCAATCCCAACCCCGTCAGCAAGCGTCTGCTGCCTGCTCTTAATCGTAATCGTAATCTTAATCTCCGCTGCCAGGCCCGCAAGAATCGCCTTGCGTCTGCGGCGGGAAAGCAGGATGACTCCGGGGTGCATCACGCAACGGCTGCAAATGGAAACCATTTACATTGAGACGACCATCGTCAGCTACCTTGTGGCGAATCCAAGCCGGGATTTGATCCTGACCGCTCACCAGGAAATCACGCGGGAATGGTGGCGGGAGGAGCGAGCACGCTATCGGTGCGTGACTTCCGAGGAAGTGCTCCGGGAAGTGTCGCTGGGCGATCCGGCCATGAGCCGCCGCCGTGTGGAGGCCTTGTCGGAAATTCCGGTGCTGCGGGTGGATGACGCGGTGCGCTTGCTGGCGAAAGAACTGGTGCAGGAACGGTTGCTGCCGCCCGCGGTGATTTCCGACGCGCTGCACGCCGCCGTAGCCTCGTTGCACAAGGTGGACTACCTGTTAACCTGGAACTGCCGGCATCTGGCCAACCCGCATTTGCAGAAAGGGCTGCGGACTTTCATAGCCGGGCGCGGGCTGGTGTTGCCGGAAATTTGCACACCGATTGAACTTGCGGGAGATTGAGCCTATGAAAGCGAATTCCATCCTCGAAGAAGTCTGGCGCATCAAAGATCAACTTGCCGCCGAAGCGGGGTATGACGTGGACCAATTCTTCGCCCAATTGCGCGCGTGGTCCGAGGCGCATCCTCACGCTGGTCCGGTCGTGCGCAATGCCGAGGAGCTTCGCCGTCTCGCCGCCGGGGCATCGGCCCTGGCACTGAAAGACAAGCCGCCGCCCAAGGTCTGACACCGCTGCCAGCGGGGTGCACTCCGGGTCCGGCGGGGACTGGCCCAAATCCGTCCGGGTCGAGGCGGAACAGCCTGGAAGGGGTCCGAACGACGCCCGCAATCCAAACCCGCTCAGGAGGCGGCTCGCGTGGCAGGGCCGTAAGGATCGCCTCTCACGGTGACGGGACCGCTCGGGAGAGTTTTCGCAGCTTCTTCGGTTTCGCCGCGGCGACCAGGGGAGCGGTGAGCTTCTCGTAGAGGGCGAAGAGGTATTCGACGCGGTGGCGGTCGCTGGGAAACGGCTCGGGCCGGTAACAGCGGTCCACGGCGCGGTCGAGTTGCTGATGCGCCTTGAGCAGCGGCGCGGGCATCGTCAACGGGTCATACAAATCAGCCAGCGTCGAGGTCGGGTACTGCGCCCGCGCGTCCAACACCGCCTGCGCCGCCGCTTCCACCGCCGCCCGCTGCTTGGCCGTCACTTTTCCCGGCCACGGGTAGTTGTTGTAAACGAGCCTTGTCGAATACCGGTAACGGGACTCAAGCCTACCGCATACGTGCCGGACCCACGCCATGTGCATTGTTGAGGAGAGGACGCCGAAGTGCCACCGCGTCGCGCCGGGTATGGCTGAGCAACTGTTATGGACGATGTGGCTTGGGGAGAAATAACCGAACGGAACATAATGGCGCGTCTCGGATGTGTGTTGCGGAACGACTATGAAACGTGAGGTTGGTTGTCTGACTTCCGCGAAGACAGTCGGCTGATTCGCCATCTCCCGGGTCGGTGCCTTCTTGCTCGCAAGTCGGAAGTCACGAACCGCCTCCACGCGCTTCTTGATTCCGGCGACGGAACGGATTTCTGCTGGTGAGGCATCAACGAGCCAAAGGCACCAACGCGGCACTGAGTACAGATACTCTTCTGCGCACAGAAGAGGACGGATGAACTTCTTAGCGTCTGGATTCGCTGCTAGGAATTCCTTGCGGTCTTCCTCTTCGATGATGAGGTGACCGCCGTCGGTTGGTTTGCTGCCATAATTGCAGTTAGGCACTTGGCAGACCGGATTGCTGCGCGACACAATAGCAATGTCAGAGCCTTCAATCAGGTACGGGCTAATGTTTCCGGCCGTGCTTACAGTGTCTTTGTCGCCGCCGTCTCCGTAGTCATAAATGCGCTTACTGGCGACATCGAACGCGCCAAAGCCAATGATGACGACATGAACGTGTGCTTTGCCACGCGCTTCGCTTTCCCACGCAAAAGTGCGATGGCCGAAGTGAATCTTGAGGCCATACCGCTGGAACAGTGGCGGCCAGAGCGCGCCGACTTGCTCGCCTTGCGTGATGGAGTTTGTGGAAACGAATGCGACCCGTATTCGCGTGCCGTGAATGTACTCGGCAGCGCGCTTATACCAAGCGGTCACGTAATCGAGCACGCCGGTGCCGTTAATGTCTCCCCAAACGAGTTCCATGTCCGCGCCTTGCTCCGCGGTCATTAAATGCTTCCCGACAAACGGCGGGTTGCCGAGGACGAAAGAGCATTGGTCGGGCGGGAGGACGGCGCGCCAGTCTATTCGGAGGGCGTTGGCGACGACGATGTGGGGCGAGGCGCGCAACGGCAGGCGGAGCACCAATTGCGAGAACGCTTGGGAGAGGGCGACGTTGGCCTGGTGGTCAGTCAGCCAAAGGGCGACCTCGGCGATGCGGGCTGGGAATTCCTCAATCTCGATGCCATAGAACTGGTGGACGTTGAGCTTGGAGAGCCGGTTCACGTCGTCGAGCGACATTTCGTGCTGCTGGCCGTGAGGGTACAGCAGGACTTCAAGTTCCAGCTTGCGCAGTTCGCGGTAGGTGAGGACGAGGAAGTTGCCGCAGCCGCAAGCGGGATCGAGAAAGCGGAGTTTCGCCAGCTTGTCGTGGAACTCTTCAAGTCGGGCGGTGCGGCGGGTGGAGCGGTCGGCCTTGATGCTCTCGAACTCGGTGCGGAGGTCGTCGAGGAACAGGGAGCGGATGAGTTTGAGGATGTTCTTCTCCGCCGTGTAGTGCGCGCCAATCTGTCGGCGTTCCTTGCTGTCCATGACCGCCTGGAAGAGCGAGCCGAAGACGGCAGGGGAGATGGTTTCCCAGCGGAAGCCGCAGCAGGCGAGCAGGCCGTTGCGCATGTCGGCGTTGAACTCGGCGAATTCGAGACGCTCGGCAAACAGCTCGCCGTTGACGTAGGGGAAGTCGCGGAGTTCCTCGTCGAGATTGCGCTGGCGTTGCGGGGTGTCGGTGTTGAGGACGCGGAAGAGTTGTTCCAGCCGGACGCCGAGATCGGAGCCGTCCTCCGCGGTGCGGTCACGGAGGAACAGTTCGAAGGCTTTCTGGGGGAAGATGCCGTTGTCCTCGGCAAAGAGGCAGAAGAGGATGCGGACAAGGAAGCGCTTGAGTTCGTGGCCAGTGTAGCCGCCCGCCTGCAAGGCGTCGTGCAGGTTGCACATGAGCTGGGTAGCTTCCAGGTTGGCCGGGTCCTCGGGATTGAGCCGGTGATGGGTGTAGCCGGCGATGAAGGCGAAATGGCGGACGTATTTATGGAGATCGGCCAGCGGGAACTCGACACTGGGCGGGAGACGCTTGAGCAACGGGGCGTCGGGGTCCTGCTCCGGTTCGAGGTCGTGGAGGGCGATGCGGGCGAAATCCGAGACGATCAGCCAGCGGGGAATCTCACGGTCGCGCCCAGTGTCCTTGAGGCCGCGGATGTAATCCATGCCCTGGGCGTGAGCCTTGCCGAGGTCCCCGCCGGCGGATTTGTGCTCGGCGAGCAGGCGGCCCGGCCAGAACAGGTCAATGAAGCCCCAGTCGCCGGAGAGCTTTTTGACCGGCTCCTCGAAGGTGGCGACGGTGCGGCGGCGGACGCCGAAGACGTTGAAGAAGTCATTCCAGAAGGATTGGCGCTCGGCGGCTTCGCGCGTTTCGCCTTGCCATTCGCGGCTGAAAGCGATGGCGCGGTGGCGAATCTCATTCCACGACAGCGGCATAGTGTTGAGTATGCTGACGCGGGCCGGCTGGTGCAAGCTCGCCTTCAGTTCTTCAGGCTACCCGCTGCTGAACCTGGACGGCATGTTGAGCAGCAACTTCGTGGTGCAATACAGCACCAGTCTGGCGGGCGCCAACTGGATGAATCTGCTTTCCCTGACCAATTTGCCGGCCAGCCCCTATCTGTTCCTTGATTCTGCCGGAGTCGGCCAGCCAGCGCGGTTCTACCGGGCGTTTATGCAGTGAGCGGCTGAGCGTGGGCAAGGCGCAGTGCGGTATCGAAACTTCGCGCATCCTTGGCAAAATCTCTTGTGCGCACGCACCGCCAATAGTCCCCAATCACCAGTCCCCAATCACCAGTCACCAATCACCAATCGGCATTTGACAATTTCAATTCCTCGTTCCATATTTTGCCCCATGTAAGACAATATACGCTCAGATTTGAACCGCCCCTCAGAAGGCCAACATGATCATCCACTACAACTACGATCCCCGCTGCACCCGCCGCGCCCGGCCTGGCGTCCTCCTCAAGGGCTGCCCCCTCGTCTGGTACCACGCCCCCGTTGGCCGCTGGGCCGTCTATGCCCGCGCCTACGTCGTTCCCCGCAACCCCCGC
>Ga0187860_1001788_pt1 | contig 18513 bp, 16 predicted proteins | sample June2016WEW_10_4_FD_132981 | JGI IMG/M metagenome (GOLD analysis project Ga0187860, IMG submission 132981) | Peatland microbial communities from SPRUCE experiment site at the Marcell Experimental Forest, Minnesota, USA - June2016WEW_10_40 | ecosystem: Environmental > Terrestrial > Soil >...
CTCAATCAGAACCTAGCCAGGGCAGTGTTCCGTTCGATTCGACGCTCGCGAACGACTATAGCCTTTGAGGCTCGCGCAAGTAGACTCCGCGCTGGTGTTGCGTCGACCCATTGAGACCGCCCGCATTACCGGACATTTGGCACTCCAGTACTCCACTTCTGCGGTTAGCGCGTTTATCAGGAGTTGAACCGTCCAGGTAACGCACCGGACGGAGTATGCAGGACGTATCACGCGCCCCAGTAGTGGGCGTCGCACTGCAACCACGGTGAACGACACTGCTTGGCCGTTGTACCATGGACAAATGAGGAAAGCTCGGAGAGAATCATTCACTGCGACAGTCGAGACGCCTGTGCGCGCGAATGAAGAGGCATGGCTTTCGCACAGCAACAAGGAGAGTCCCATCTCACTCACAATGAAGAGTAGAACTGGCGAACGATATGTATGGGGCGCAGCGGCCCTGATTTTGTTATTCGCGCCGCATTGCATTTCGGCTCGTCCAGTGGCGAAGGCCGCCGGAGTATTGTCGCAGGAACATCGCCTCCTTCTCTATCACACGCATACGGGCGAGAGGCTCGACATCGTGTACCGCCTAGGGGATGAGTACGTTCCAGAGGCGATCGCGAAGCTCGACTATTTCCTGCGAGACCATCGCACGGGGGAGATTCATCATTTCGATCCCAAGCTCTATGACATCTTGGAGGATCTGACGGTGGCTGTGCGACGCCCCGGCGCTGAAATTGACATTGTTTGCGGGTACCGCACACCTTGGAGCAACCAGTTCCTCCGCACGCATACCGAAGGGGTCGCCAAGAATAGCCTCCACATGCAAGCGCAGGCGATCGATCTCCGAATACCCGGCGTGGAAACTCAACGCTTGCGTGATATCGCCCTTTCCCTTCATCGAGGCGGCGTGGGCTACTATCCGCATTCTGATTTCATTCACGTCGATACGGGGCGCGTTCGCCAGTGGTGTTTCGAGTGCACCGCGCGACAACCCGCCGGGAACTAGCGCGGGTAGGGATATCCCTTCTCCAAGGCTCGCTCAAGAGCGGCATCGTGCCCGTAGATGTCGTCATAGAAATGGACCACACCGTCTTCGGAAACGATCACGGTTCCATACACGATCAATACGGAGATCGGGTGGGCAAGCTTCACTTCTTCTGTCTTTGTTCCGTTCATCGCGGCGCGAATGTGGTCAATGTCCCAGCCCACATTGTCGCGGAGAACCCAAACAGCCAAGTCAACCGGTTTTTCCAGCCGGATGCAGCCGTGGCTGAAGTCGCGCCTTGATTTCGAAAACAATTCCGTAGCTGGAGTATCGTGCATGTAGACGTCGTATTCGTTTGGAAACAAAAATTTAATAAGACCTAGCGAATTCTCGGCTCCCGGTTTCTGCCGGAACGAGAGCTTTCCGTCACGAACCTCTTGAAGAATTTCGTCGGTAACTTCCCCTGAGCTGATGATATTCCCATGGTCGTCCACGACTTCCATATTCTCTTTCGTCAAGTAGGCGGGATTACGCTTCAGGTCCGGGATAATTTCCGCTGTCGCGATCGACAGCGGCACGTTCCAGTAAGGACGGAAGATTACGGATCGCATCTTGCTCATGAAGATCGGTGTGTTGTGTCCGCCGTAGGCCTTGCCGACCACTACCTTCATCGTCACCGCGATCTTGAATTGGTCGTCATACGCCCGCAGCCGGAACTCCGGAACGTTCACCACAATCGGTGAATGCTGGTACTCATCCGGCAGCCAGCGCCAGCGATCCAGCGTGAGTTCCATCTGCCGCACGCGGCGGCTCAAAGGAACGTTTAACTCCGCGAGCGTTCGAGCGTCAATTAGTCCGTCGGGCGTCAGGCCGTGGCGTTCTTGAAAACTCTTGACCGCGTTCACCAATACGTCCTCGTAGATGGTATTGTCGGGCTGGAGAGCGGCGCCCTCCGGCAGATCTCCCACCAACCGAAGCAAGCGCGCCAAACGCGGCACACCCGGATAGGAATCCCCCGGCCTGATTGGCTTCTTGATGGATGGAAGAGGTTCACCGTTGTCCTGACGCGCAATCTCTCGGTACCTTCCAAGCGCTCGGATCGTACGTTGATAACCAGGATAAGGAGGTTCGACCTGCTCCAATGCGCCTGGGACGTTCGGGACATGGACCACATGCTCGCGCAGGAACTCCGGCAAATTGTATCTTCGCTCTGCGACATCAACCCCAAAATCCAAATGTTGCGGATTCACCCTGCCGATGTGCACGGCCGATATATACCGCATGGCCGAAATGGTTAGCGCAACATCGAATCGCACGAGGTCTGTTTCCTTAGGATTCTCAGTCGCCGGTCGGAGGCGCGCTAGGCGCCCCGGCCAGCGCAAACCGTCATAGTCGTCCGCAGAGAGACCCTTTTCGCCAGCACTCTGGAGGACTGCGATCATGGCTCGCGCTTGCGGCGTGGCGCCCATTTCTCTCACCCAGGGCAGCGCATCGCCATACGCTTCGTAGAACTTGACCACGTCGTCCCGATGATCGCTGAAATCGGGCCACCGCAAGTCAGTTAAGCTTCCCGCTTCTAGAATCGCGTGCAGCGAGGCTTGGCCCTCGGGCCCGAGTGGCTCGGCATCGCCGGCGGATGGAGTCTGTGGTTCGACCGATTTGAGCGCCGAAGCCGGACCATGGCTGCAGCCCACCACGAGCAAGAGCAACAGGAGGAAGACTCGCGGCCTCAAACGATCGAGCAAACGTGGATTTCCCACTCGACTCGAAGTACGAAAGTCAGCACATCCTTGGCGAAATAGGCAATAAGGAATCATTCGAGAGACTTCCGGAGGCGCAACTATGGCCAGATTTTCTCGATAGGTTCGATGCCTTAGATCATCTCCGCGAACAGGATTTTTCATCTATGCGGCCTTCCACCGCCCACCGGATGTCGGCCCATTCCACTCCGCGGCCTTGCGGCAGGGGATTGATCTGCCCGGTTTGTTAGTTGGATGCGGGCCTACTTCTCCCGAGGTAGCTGCTCTGCCATCAGATCATTTGGCGTTGGGTAGCAGAAAAGGTCTGGAGGTGAATAAACGCGGCTCTCCAACGCCGCCTCGCACTAACTCCTGATTAGTCAGATTATCAGACATTTGAAGTGATGCTTCACTTTTCGGGTTAGCGCGTTTATCGGGAGTTGAGCGGCAGACTGGCGAGCAAATCATAGGGCCCGTGGTTCATGCATGAAGATGTTGGGGGCCCCGGGTAGAGGTGACAATGCCGGTTTCTACGCGTCCTCCATGGCTAGGTTTGCGGTATGAGGGAATCGCCGAACGGTTGTGACATACCCCAGTGATCTGTGACCGCCGTCACAGCAATATTACAAAATCGAGTTCATCTGTTGCTGTCAGGGGAAGCTGAGAGGTGTACGATGGCACACAATCGACAAGAGGCCCTGCTCAATGCCCTGAAGTTGGAGCTGAAGTTCTGCGAGTTGGGTGGATACAATCCGGTTCAGGGAAGGCTTCCAGCGCGCGCGAGCGAGAATGATCCGATTTCAATGTTCCTTTTCCACGAAAGCACTCAGGAGTCGCGCAAAGAGCTTTCCGTCTTCCGAGATTCTCCTTCGTGCCTGAACTATGGCTTGCCAGCGAGAGAGCATCCATGTTCGGAGTGCTGGCTCATCACTTTCGTTCCAGCTGAGAAGCGAGGCGAAGCAGTCCCGTGCCACCATATTCCGCTGAACAAGCGCGGAGATTCGGTGGCAACTCTCGGGGGGCCGGGCAACGCACCGGTCGTTCAGGAAGCCGTGCTCAATTGGCTTCGCCGGATGATTCAGCAACTCGAAAGGGAACCTGCGCAATCGCAACAGCCAGCGGCGTGAGGCTAGGGAAATCGCAGACTGCCAGGGAATTGCTACCGGAGTCTGCTCGGCTAACTCCTGATAAGTTCTATAAAAGGGGAAGTCAAGGAAAACGCTTCGCCTGCGACCGGATTTTTTCTCTACTTCCAGCCCCTGTCATTGAGCAGGATGCGTCCTCGCCTTCCATTCCCTGAGCTCGGGGCGCTACAAAAAGTCGTGTAGCGTTTTTGGTTTTCTCTGCCAAGATTTTCATTCTTCGTTCGCGACGAAGCCAGTCCGTTCTGAGATCGTCAAGCAGTGGTGCCGGGTGCAAGCCGTCATAAGGCTGGCATTTCATCAACTTTTGAGTCTCACTCGTTGGCAAGCAGCAAGAAGGGTATGTTCGTCTCACGCAGAAGCAAATCGAGTGACGGTAATTTCTTTAGTAATTCCCGGCTGCCCAACACGAGCAGTCCGGATTCTTCGGCCTTGAGCGCCCGGAGTAGGTCGGCCTCGTCGTTGGCATCGATCTGACGATACCGAAGGTTTTTGGCCCTGCGCTGTGTCAGCTCATCGATCTCGTTTTGGAGCAGCACTCCGTTGCCGCGGCCTGCTGTATCAAGAAGCAGAGTGATGCCGTCCATCCCCGCGGCTTCCAACTGAAGGGCGGCGAGTAATCCTCGCTGCGCGGCGGGCGAACCATCATAGTAAACAAGCAAGTGTGCGTTCTCTGGTACTCCGTGCTCCGGCAAAAGGAGCACGGGAAGCGAACTCGCCGCAAGTTCAAGGGCAGTCGAGCCTGTCCGAAGCCGACGATCAAGCGCCCATCCCCCCTTGCCCAAAGCAAGGAGGTCGACACCCTTCGCGGCGGCCAAAACTTCAGATGCGACCTCGCCCCGCACAGTTCGAAAAGACCACGCAACCTGGGCGTGCTGTGCAGCTGCCTCCAGTGCTTTGCGCACCTGTTCGGATTGGGCTCTCAGCCTGGACTCCATACTGGCGCGAGTTAGGTGGGCTTCCGCGGCCGAGAAATAGAGCACCTCACGGGTGCAGGGGATTTCCGCGAGACGCAAGAGCGCAGTATCTTCGACGAAAAGACCCGACAGTTCGGCATCCATTCTTACCGCCAAATCCACGGCGGCGTTGAGGGCCGCCAAGCTGTAAGGTGATGCGTCCATAGCCACGAGAATCCGGCGAATAGCAAACGTGGGACTGAGCTTGCTCATGATTCGGTCTCTGTCTTCGTCCGTTGCGCGGCCATCCTTTTCTGAGCGAACTCGATGAGCCGAGCCTCCACTCTTTGGTTCACGCTCCCCTCGGGAAACTTTCCCGAAGCGTCGCGTTCTCCAGCCGGCAAGCCAGTTAGAATCTCGATCCCTTGGTCGATTGTCTCCACCGCGTAGATCTTGAATGTCCCGGCGCGGACAGCATCTACAACTTCCTGCCTCAACATGAGGTGTCGCATGTTGGACGCGGGAATGATCACGCCTTGCCCATCCAGCTTTCGGGCCTTGCACAGGTCAAAGAAACCTTCGATCTTCTCATTGACCCCACCAATAGCCTGAACCTGTCCGTGTTGGTTGACGGAACCGGTGACGGCCAGAGATTGTTTAATGGGCAATCCGGCTAGCGCGGACAGCAATGCATATAGTTCGGCCGATGAGGCGCTATCTCCTTCCACGGCGCCGTAAGACTGTTCGAAGACTAGGCTGGCGGACAATGAGAGCGGATGATCTGCGGCATAGCGCGCCCCTAGGAAACCGGAGAGGATTAGCACGCCTTTCGAATGGATCGGACCGCCAAGGTCCACTTCCCGCTCGATGTCGATAACCTCACCCTTACCCATTCGGACACGCGCCGTAATTCGAGTAGCATGCCCGAATGCAAAGCTAGCCAACTCGACCACGGAGAGTCCATTGACTTGGCCAACTTTTTCTCCACGCGTATCAATCAGAAGTGTTCCACGCAGAACTTCTTCCAACATTCGCTCGCGAATGCGATCGGCGCGGCGAATCTGGGCATCGATGGCGCGCTGGACGTCTTCCGCACGTACCGTGAGTTGAGCGGCCTCGCGTGCCCGATAGTCCGCTTCGCGCAACAAGTCAGCAAGAGTTCGGCGGTGCGTTAAGACTTTTTGCGAGTCTCCAGCCATGCGCGAGCCATGTTCGATCACCCGCCCGACGGCGTCGCGGTCGAACGGAAGCAATTCTTCCCGGCGGGCGATTGTACCAATCAACCGCGCGTATAAGAGGTCCGTCTCCGAACTGCGATCCATGTGCTCTTCGAAATCCGCCGCCACCTTGAAGAGTTCACTGAATTCAGCATCGAACGAGCCAAGCAGGTAATACAGGAGCCGCTCGCCAACCAACACCACTTTGACGTTCAAGGGAATCGGCTCGGGTTCCAGTGAAACCGTGCTTACCAGACTCAACATCTGCCCGAGCGATTCAATGCGAATCTGTGAGGACTGCAAGGAACGCTTCAGTGCCTCCCAGGCATATGGCTGTAAAAGCAGTTTGTAGGCATCGAGGATCAAGTAACCGCCGTTTGCCCGATGCAAGGCACCCGACCGGATCAGATTAAAGTCGGTGGAAAACGCACCCAAGTGAGCCATGTATTCGACCTGACCTATTAAATTCTGATAGGTTGGGTTGTCTTCGTAGACCACAGGCGCGCCCCGATTTCCGCCATGATCGACGAGGGCATTGACCTGGTAGCGCCGGAGAAGCGCCGATTCCCTAGGCGCAAAAGGTGTAGAAACCCTCATCATCGCAGCGAAAGGATTCTCCGGAGGCGCGAGGAATTCGTTCACGTTCTCAATGATGTCCGTTTGGGCCTTATTGAGAAAGTTCACTACTTGCGGAAGGTCCGCATATTTTTTTCGCAGTTCATCAATCAGGTGTCCCACAGCGAAGATAGCGACTTCGCTGTTCAACTCGCGTATCTTTTCCCGGCCCTCCTGCTCGTACCTTGGCATCTGATGCAAGGTGCTGTGGAGCTTCTCCTGCAACTTACTGATTGAGGATTGTATTTTCTGGCGCTCCGATTCGGGAAGTTTCTCAAACTCTTCGGGGCTTAGAACCTCGTTGTTTCGCGCGGGAGCAAGCACAAAGCCCGTTGGAGTGCCAATCACCGCAATGCCTTCTTGGTTGGCCTCTTGCTGAAGTTCTTCGAGGGCCTTCTCTTGGTGCTCTTTCACTTCCTGCTCGATGACGTGCTTGCGGGCCCTATAATTCTCAGTTTCAAAGGCGGATGGGATTGCTGACTTGAGATTTTCGAGTAGGCGCCGGACGTCTTCTCGCAACAGAGCGCCACGGCCGGGGGGAAGTCTCAATGCGCATGGCGTTTCCGGGCTGTCAAAGTTGTTGACGTAGCACCAATCGTCGGGCGTTGGCTCCGTGGGTGCTCTCTTCACCAGGAAATCATGCACAATTGTATGCTTTCCTGTTCCGGCGGGTCCCAATAGGAAAAGGTTGAAACCCTGCCGGCGAATTCCGACTCCGAACCGAACTGCCTCCAGGGCACGATCCTGGCCAACAAACTCGGACAGGTCTTCCAGCTCCGCTGTGCTCTTAAATTTGAATTGTGTGACGTCACAGCGCCGGTACAGTGTTTCGGGCGCCAAGGGTTGTTGATCGGGCCTGCCGCTCACCGAAATAGTTCTCCTCTCGAATTCGTGTGAGAAGTACTGTACAGCAAAGTCGGTCGACAGCGGACATTCTGAATTGTTTTCTACAGGCATTCGTGTCAGTGCAGGAGTGATGAGACTCACATGTTCGATTTCGGCAAGCCGGAGTTAGAACTCGCCATCGTCGTGACGCTCCACCGTCCGGCAAAAGCCGCCAAGGACCATCATTCCCGGCTTCCGATGCCCCAGGGCTTGTGATGCAGGGCACTGCGTACGGGAGACCATCGCCACATACTGATCTTGTCAATTTTCGGAAAACATGGAACGCCCACATAGTTTTACGGCAGCAACGCGTTCACTGCTGCACCTTAAAAAGGGGTTGTTTTCGTGCCCGTTGAAAAGAGCCAACTAAGGAACCTGGGCGGAAATCCGTGGATTGCCCGCCGGGACGAAGGGGCAGAGAACCCTGATGGCGTGCAACCGCGCCAGAGTCTTGTAGATTTGTTTCAACAGTTCTCGCAATCCCCGGCCGAGTGCCTCCAATACGACAACGGATACCGCAGTTGGAAATATACATATGCACAAGTCGGTCGCGCCGCCCATTGTTTTGCGAGGCGGTTGGGCGCACAAAGCATCGGCAAAGGCGAGAAAGTCATCTTCTGGTCTGAAAACCGTCCTGAGTGGGTCGCCGCGTTCTGGGGCTGCGTCCTTACCGGTGTCGTCGTTGTACCAATTGACTACCGCACATCACCCCAATTACTGCGCCACGTTCAACAGATCGTCGATGCTCACCTCATCCTCGTCGGAGACGAAGTGCAGCTACCCTCCTGGGACCGCCAGCCGCCCGCATGGCGACTCTCTGACCTTGAATGGACCGGTGAGGGCTGCGAAACACCGCCGGTTCCCATCGAGCGAAACGACATCGCTGAGATCGTATTCACTTCCGGTGCGACTGGAGAGCCGAAGGGCGTCCTCATCACGCACGGAAATATTTTGGCCAATATTGTGTCGCCGGAGCAGATCGTTTCCAGATACGCCAAATGGTTTCGACCAGTGTTCCCACTGCGTTTTCTGAGCCTGATCCCACTCAGTCACATGTTCGGTCAGGTGCTCACACTCTTTATTCTGCCATTCATTCCAGGAGTGGCGGTTTTCATGCGCGGATATAGCCCGCACGAAGTTGTGCGGCAAATCCGCACCCGGCACATTTCCGCAGTAATCGCAGTGCCAAAGATCCTCCAGGTCCTCAGGAAGCGCGTTCTGCGCGAATTCCCGGAAACCACTCATTTGTCTTCGGCTCGATCGCACTGGCTGTGGCGCTGGTTCCGTTACCGCAGCATACATTCCTCGTTTGGATGGAAGTTCTGGGCATTCATCGTCGGAGGAGCACCGCTTGCCAGGGAACTTGAAGAGTTCTGGTCTCGGCTCGGGTTCGCTGTCGTGCAAGGCTACGGTCTGACGGAGACAGCGCCGGTCGTTGCTTTCAACAATCCCTTTGATACCAAGGAAGGAACTGTCGGCAAGCCCATCGCCGGTGTAGATGTCAGGATTGCGCGAGACGGTGAAATTCTAGTGCGTGGTGAGAGCGTGACACCGGGCTACTTCCAGGCTCCCGCTGAGACGGCCTCGGCGTTCTTGGATGGTTGGTTTCGTACAGGCGATCTTGGATCCTTTGATGACGCTGGCAACCTGGTCATTCGGGGACGCAAGAAGGAAACGATCGTGACGCCGGAGGGCCTAAAGATCTTCCCGGAAGATGTGGAGGTCGTGCTGAACGAGATGCCGGGAGTGCGGGAATCTGCAGTAGTGGGCAGAGATCGCGTGCGTGCGGTTCTGGTGCTTGAGGACTCCGCTGACCCCAACGAGGTTGTCCGCCGTGCCAACTTGAAACTCGAAGATCACCAGAAAATTCGAAGTGTCTCGACCTGGCCCGGTGAGCGGCTGCCGCGCACGGAAGGCACCCAGAAGCTGAAGCGCGGCGAAATCCAAGCTTGGGTCGACAGTGGCAGCTCGGCGCCAACAACATCAAGCGGGCAGGAGATGATCGATCTTCTCCGACGATACGCTCCGGACCGTGCCATCACGCCGAACACGACCTTAGACGAACTCGGACTAACGTCCCTTGATCGTGTCGAACTCATGATTGATTTGGAACAGCAGCTCGACACGAGCATCGACGAGTCTCTTTTGAGTGGCGCGCGGACGGTTTCCGAGTTGGGTGAGATCAGCATGCCTCCCAGCCCCCCGGAATTCCCTGCTTGGAACCGAATCTGGTTAGCGAGGGGCATTCGCAACGTTGCGTTGGCTACGATCTGGCTCCCACTCACTCGGCTCTTCGCGCACGCCCGCGTTTCAGGCCTCGAGCATTTGGCCTTGCTGCGAGGACCGGCCATCTTCGCGCCAAACCATCAGAGCCATCTGGATACGCCCTTGATTTTGTCTGCTCTGCCCGCGAGATACCGCTATCGCGTTGCAGTGGCAATGTGGAAGGAATACTTCGATGCTCACTTTTCTCCGAAGCGTCACACTTGGTATGAACGGTTTCGGGATAGTTTCATCTATTGGCTCGTGGCGTTATTTTTCAACGCGTTTCCGATTCCGCAGACCGAAACTGGGGCGCGCCAGTCGCTGAGGTACATTGGGGATTTGATTGGCGACAACTGGTCCGTATTGTTCTTTCCAGAAGGTGAACGCACTGAGGCGGGAGAGATCAAGCCCTTTCAACCAGGCATCGGCTTGATCGCGGGGCGGCTCGGAGTGCCTGTTGTTCCCATTCGATTGCGGGGCGTCGAAAAGATCCTCCATCGACACGCATGGTGGCCGCGCCCGGGCCGCGTGGAGATAGCCTTCGGCCCGCCGCTACACCTTAAGGGTCAGGACTATGTTGCCGTGGCGAAGCAGGTGGAAGAAGCAGTTCGTGCGCTCTAGCAAGTTTGCCGCCAAGTGAAGCGCCGTCCGCCAGAATCCGGCGTTGCTGGCGGTTACCGCGGCTGATCCTTGGGACGCTGCATTTTGGCTCTCAACCCTTGACACAGATCAACGGTACGAGCCGCACTACTCGCCGTGCCAATTTCGCGTGCTCGGCCGCTTCCGCGACCGCGTTGACGTCCTTGTAGGCACCCGGCGCCTCCTCAGCCACACCGCGGAAGGATCGGGTGCGTATGAGCACGCCCTTTTCGTACAACTCATCAATAAGCTTGCGCCCTTGCCAATTCTTCGCCGCCTGTGTCCGGCTCATGGACCGCCCGGCACCGTGACACGCCGAAGAGAACGCAAGATCTTCACTCTCCCCCGTGCCGACCATAACATGGGACTCCGTTCCCATCGTTCCGCCGATCAATACGGGTTGTCCCACCTCCCGGAGGGAAGGAGGCAGATCTGGATGGCCGGGGCCGAAGGCGCGCGTCGCGCCCTTGCGATGGACGAACAGCTCGCGGCTCTCGCCGTTAATGACGTGCCTTTCGATTTTGCAGGTGTTGTGGGAAACATCGTACAAAAGGGCGAGTTTGGCATCTGGCACGACTGCGCTGAAAGCACCACGAACCAGATGCGTAATGATCTGCCGATTCGCCAAGGCGCAATTCGTCGCGGCGCGCATAGCCCCAACATAGTGTTGGCCGAGTTCCGAGTTGATCGAGGCACAAGCGAGCTCGCGATCCGGGATTGGCCGATAACCATCGATCACCATAGCTTTCAGGTAGTCCGTCCCCACCTGATGGCCGAGGCCTCTCGATCCGCAATGGATGCTCACCACAATGTCGTTTAGTCGCAATCCAAAAACCGCGGCCGTCGCGGAGTCGAAGACCTCAGCCACTCGCTGGATCTCCAGATAGTGATTGCCCGAGCCCAGCGTTCCCATTTCGCGCGCTTGGCGCTTCTTCGCTTGATGTGAAACACACTCGGGCTTTGCACCCGATGCGCATCCTGCTTCTTCAATGCGTTCGAGATCTTCGGGGCGTCCATATCCACGGACTATGGCCCAATTTGCTCCACCGCGCAGCATCTCATCCATTTCCTCCTCGCTGAGGTGGATGGCCCCCGTGCTCCCAACCCCAGCGGGCACTCTACTAAATAGCACATCTGCAAGCTCGACCTTTCGGGGCTCCAGTTGATCCGCTGTGAGGCCGGTATGGAGCGTACGCACTCCACACGAAATATCAAAGCCGACGCCTCCTGCGGAGATCACACCGCCCTCATCGGGATCGAACGCGGCGACGCCACCGATCGGAAAGCCATAGCCCCAGTGAGCATCCGGCATCGCATACGCCGCGCGGCGGATTCCGGGCAAGGTAGCAACGTTGGTGAGCTGCTCGCGAACCTTTTCGTCCATGTCCTCGATCAACTGCTCGCCAGCATAGATGATACCCGGCACACGCATGTACCCAGTCGGTTCGATCCACCATTCGAAGTCAGACCGGCGTGTAAGCGACTGTCGGTTCATGCATGCCCCCAAAGCGGCTTAGACATCGACCACGCACTCGGCGACCCACTGGCCATCGTGATTATGAACGATTCTAAGAGCGGTGACGGTAGCTCCCTTTGCTTCGACTGCCACGCGATGGCGTTCGGGATCGACTTCTTCGCCGAGTAAGGTGCCGGTCAAGGAGCATCCAGATATGACGACGCGGAACTTGCTGAAGAGCATCGTCCGCACCGCCATTTCGTAAATGATCGCGTTGAGCCAGCTCACGAGCAGAAGTTCAAGATCTGGAGCGTCGCAATGGACCTCGACGGTCTCGCTCTGTCCAACCCTCGAAACGTCCGCCACAATCGCCGTGAGGGCGAGCGCTGCCTCTTCAAACGCCTCTTCGACGCTGTTACCGAACCCGCGTACGCCTATGTCAGAGCCATGCGAAAAATGTTCCCAGCCAGCCATAGATTTGCGTGACTCCGACACCCGGTATACTCGCGAAGCCGTCAGGCAACGCGACGATTAATCTTCCCCTTCAACGCTCTGGAGAGCTGGCTGCACGGCTTGACGAAGCAGTGCCGTCACCTCCTCATCCGCCACCTGTGAGAAATCTTCGTAGAATTGCCCGATCGCGTAGAAGTCTTTCGGTGTATGGACACAAATGAGCTCATCCACCTCAAGTGCGAGCCGGCTGCAAGTTGACTGGGGGGCCACCGGAACCGCGACTACGACGCGAGCCGGTTTCATCTGTCGTAATGCCTTGATGGCGGCTCGCATGCTGGAGCCTGTGGCGATGCCATCGTCTATAAGGAGAACGGTTAGCCCTTCGACTCTTAAAGGGGGCTGCGCGCCCCGATAGAGATTCTCGCGTCGTTCCAGTTCTGTCTTCACCTTTGCAGTGATTTGCTCGATTTGTTCTTCGGAAATGCCTACGGCTTCTATGATCTCCCGGTCGAGCACGCGCGTGCCGCCCGTGGCAATGGCGCCGAATGCGAGTTCCTCTTGTCCCGGAACGCCGAGTTTGCGCGAAAGAAATATGTCCAACGGAGCCCGCAATGCTCTTGCCACCTCAAACGCGACTGGGACGCCGCCCCGTGGAATACCGAGTACAACTACATCGTTGCGATTCGCGTATGCGCGTAACCGCTCCGCTAACTTGCGGCCGGCTTCTTGCCGATCTTGAAAGACCATGTGTTCGTTTCCGAGAGCCATGCCTGTCCTCTCGCTCTAACAAACTCCGAAAGCTTAGGCGCTATCGTCAGACAGCGTACAGGGTTGGACGGATGGTGCAGTGATGCGCATCACAGACGATTGCCGGAATGGACGCTACGTTTCGCTGAGCTTTATACGAACGCGGCCAATGGCCAAGCAAGCATCTTACGCTCGCCGTTTGCGAATCGATCTCAAATCGAAAAATGAGGTGGAACTGTTTAAATGGTTTCTGGCATGCCTGCTTTTCGGAAAGCCGATTCAGAGGGAGATTGCAGAGCAAGCCTATCGCGAACTCGTGGTGGCGCGGCTTACGAGTCCTACGGCAGTCTTGCGGGCAGGATGGGACAAGCTCGTCCTGCTGTTGGATCGGGCTCACTACGTCAGGTACGATTTTTCCACGGCAACGAAGCTTCTTGAGGTTTCTCGGGAGCTGAAGCGCCGTTACGGTACCCTAACGAACCTCCTTGCCCAGGCCAAGACTGCCCCCGAACTCTCGGGCAAGCTTCAGAACTTTAAGCATATCGGACCTGTAACGGCGCGTATCTTCCTTCGTGAAGTCCGCCCGATTTGGTATCGCCGCGCGGCGTTGAATAAGCACACTTAACTGGAGACGTTCGGAGGCTGCGGTGCAATCTGTTCCCTCAGATCGAATCGAGCGATCTCCATACATTGTCGCGCGTGATTCCATCTGGTCCGGGTGTGGAAGCCGGTACAAAGCTTCTTCATTTTTTTAGCGATGCCTAAGACATAGACCCCGTCGGCGAGAGAAGCATGGCACCGGCGAATCAGCGTTGGGTACAGGCGCAGAACTTGTGGAATCCTGTCTGCCATCTCGATCACGTAGATGAACGATTGGTCATTGCGCTCAATTGTGTCAACCGCATAATCGTCGACAAAATTGCCGGCACCGTACAGAATTGGCCGGTCTTTGTAGAACTCGATCCCGCGGAAAACGTGGCTTGAGTGACCAAAAATGATGTCTGCCCCCGCTTCGATAAGTGCACGAGCGAAAATGACATGTTCTTGAGGAGGACGGTAACCCCAATTGGATCCCCAGTGAGCGGACAGAATCAACAAGTCCACAGCTAGCCTGCTTTCTCGAACGATATCCAGCAGCTTTGCCGCCCGCGGATCACGTAGGTCTGTAGGGACATAGAAAACGCCAGGCTGGGCTGAAGTCGCTTCCCAATCGGGCTCGTTGTCGGTGAAAGCAAGCAGTCCGAGCTTTCGCCCACACACTTCGGCTGTGGCGAGACGCGATGCTTGTGCATGGTTCAGCCCCGCTCCGCTGTGGACGATTCCGGCTCGATCCAGTATCTCCAGCATCTCGCACAACGCGTCATATCCGTAATCAAGGACGTGATTATTAGCCAGAGAAACGGCGTTCATCTGGGCAGTTTCGAGCACTGCGATGTTCTTTGCAGCCGATCGAAAGTGAAAGGGCTTGGTATACGCAGACCACGGAGTCCCTCGATTCGAAATAACACATTCGAGGTTACAGAGTCGCCAATCCGCGCTATGCAGAATCGGAAGCGTATCTCCCCACGGGTACTCAGGCGGTGCATTTTCCAGGACTTCGTTCACTAGACGCCCCAGCATGCAGTCGCCGAGCAACACTAAATTGAGAGGTCTTCTGCTCACACCTCCGGAGGCCGAGGTGCTCCGTTGATCATCGGGCGGGTCCGTTTCGGCGATATTCAAGAGTCATGCCTCCCTCTGTTCTTACGAGAGCGCGGCGTGAGTTGGGGGTATCACGGTCATTCGGCGCGAGCAGTCACTCGTCTAGCCTCTTTGTCCGGCCGTGACAACCTCTCTCCGATGAGCGATACGACCGAGACGACCGTTACGTTTGCGGCGTCTATGTCAGAGCGCAAAGGAACTGTGTCTGTACAAAATATGCGCTTCACACCGAGGGACCATAACTGCGGCCACGACGATCCCGTGAAGAGACCATGGGTGACCAGGATGTAAATTTCTTGAACGCCGGCTGCCCTCAGTTTTTCGCAAGCAGAGACCAGGGTCTCACCCGTGTCAATCATGTCGTCGACGATCACGACCCTAGCCCCAACTACGCCGACGGGGCCGTGATGGATAATTCCTTTTTCAGTCCTCTTTTTTTCAAAGTATGGCGTCACGCCTGTCGGCAGCCCAGCCGCTCTCTTCACGGCCTCGCAACGGCCAATTGCTCCGCTATCGGGTGCCAGAATTGTCGCATCTGTCAGTCGATGCTTCTGAATGACTTCGGCAAACAGGTTGGCCGTCGACAGGGAGAACAGTGGGATGGGAAATAACTCCTTGTCGCGTTCACTATGCACATCGACGGTCAGTACCTGGTCGATTCCGGAGCCCTTAAGGAGCGCTCCAACCCACGCGGTCCCCAAGCTTTCTGCGGGTTTGACTTTGTCCTGCCTGCTGTAGGCAAGATAAGGAAGCAGGGCCGTGACCTTATCCGCTCCTTCTTTCTTGAGGGTATGCGCGAGCAGCATTACCGAAAGCAAGCATTCGTCCGGGGGAGCGATTGTTCCCAATATCACGCAATGTTCGCCGGATACAGAGCCCTCGACGCTCGCGTACAATTCTTGGTTATGAAAGCGGCGCACGGTAAATCCGCCCGCTTGTACGGAAGCAATGGCCCGCAGCTGCCGGGCGATGTTCTCATAGGCCGAAAAGCCAAACAGAATCATAGGCATTGCTCAATCGCTGGCCCTCGGCGTGGGCGCGCCCCATGCCTGCTCCGTCAGCTCAAGCCGCCGTGCCTTTTGCCGCTTCCTGAATTCCCTGTTTGGGAACGATGCGCACAGTGCTGGCCTGAGGCCCTTTTTCTCCCAGCTCTTCAACGAACCTGACAGTCGCCCCCACCTTTAGACGGGGAAAACCTTGGCCAAGAACGCTGTTCTTGTGAAAATAGATTTCGCGTCCGTCTTCCGAAACCAGAAATCCGTAACCCTCGCGCGGAAAAATCTGGCTGACGCGAGCCTCCGGAAGCGGAGCGTGAGTCTTGATGTCGCCCCTCTGGCGACGAGCGTAATCCTGCAAACGACGGCCCGCCGCTTTGAACGCATCACTAATTGCGATCCGAAGATCCTTATGGGGAGTCTGTGTTTCCGCATTCTTCTTAATCTCCCGTTTGCCCGATTGCCGAGCCCGACCGCTCAGGCTTGGCTCTCGCTTTACTACGATTTCTCCCTGCGGGACCGTCAAATCAATCCGGATGTGATACAGGCTCCCCTTCTTGTGGTGACGATGCGGAATTTCAATCATCACGCGGCATCCCATCAGTTGACTGTAAAGGGCGTCGAGCTTAGCTGCACCGGCGCGAACCAATTCTTCTATTTCTTCCGACGGCTTCATATTTCGGAATGTAATCTGCAGTTCCGATTTCATGGCGGTACCTCCCCCTCGTATTACAGTTCGGACGATTGCCTCAGTGCTGGCCCACTCCCTTTGTAATCTTTTTGCTGGCCGTTCCTCAATCTCCCCAGAATCCCCATTGGCCGCTCGCGCCACACGCCATCTTCTTCATACTTCAGCGTGTAAACGTGGAGCAAACGCCATCCCGCATCGAGGAGGCGATTGACTTCTTCCCGGCCGCGGGCTTCCAGGTTGTGCCCCACGACTTCGACGACGTCCAGTTGCCAAAGGGGCAGTCTATCGACGAGGCCGATTGGCAACTCATCTCGTACTTGTTCGCTATGCGCTTTTCGCTTGGCCATGGTGGCCTCATGTCGCGCGGAATGCCTAATTACACAAAGCAAGTCGAACACTTCTTCTCATTGCCTTATGTATAAGACTTTTACTACAGGGTCTGTGATCCCAGTCACGTACCAGAAGATCATTCCATCGGCATCTCGTGAGCCGGTGTGCGGCCGGTCTTCGGTTCGGGCACTTCGGTGAGTGTTGCCTCGGTTAGCAGAAGCACGCCAGCCACGGAGACTGCATTCTCCAGCGCCGTTCGAACCACCTTGGTCGGATCGATGATGCCCGCCGCAACCATATCCACGTATTCGCCTTTTGAGGCATCAAGTCCGTAATTCCCAGTCCCATTGCGCATCCGGTCGGCTACCACGCCGCCGTCAAGATTCGAATTCTCGGCAATCTGGCGTGTCGGAGCTTCGAGTGCACGCTTGAGAATAACCAGTCCGGTTCGTTCGTCCCCGGAGCATTCGCTCTCCGCGCGCTGTACGGCATCAATGGCGCGCAGCAAGACGAGTCCGCCGCCCGGCACAATTCCTTCCGCCATCGCAGCCTTGGTTGCGCTGATGGCGTCCTCGAACGCCTCTTTGTGATTTTTCATCTCGGTTTCGGAAGGAGCACCCACGCGAATAACAGCGACTCCGCCGGACAGCTTGGCGAGCCGCTCTTGCAATTTCTCCTTATCATAATCGGAGGTGCTCTGCTCGATCTGCTTGCGAATCTCGTTGCACCGGCCCTCAATGGCACTCTTTAAACCAGCGCCTTGGACAATCGTCGTTTTTTCCCGGTCGATGATCACTCGCTTAGCCTTGCCGAGTTCGTCGAGTTGGAGGTTTTCGATCTTGAGGCCCAGCTCCTCTGCCAGTACCTTGCCTCCCGTCAATATGGCGATGTCCTGAAGAATCTCCTTTCGCCGGTCGCCAAACCCTGGGGCTTTCACTGCTGCCGAGATGAGCACGCCCCGAACCTTATTGACGACCAGCGTGGCGAGAGCTTCCCCTTCGACATCTTCGGCGATTACCAAAAGGGGCCGAGCCGATTTAGCGACCTGTTCGAGGAAAGGAAGGAAATCCTGAAGGCTCGCGATCTTCTTCTCGTGAATGAGAATGAGCGGATCTTCGAGAACTACTTCCATTTTCTCGGGGTCGGTCACGAAATAAGCAGAAAGGTAGCCGCGATCAAACTGCATGCCTTCGACTACTTCTAGGGCTGTTTCCGTCCCTTTTGCCTCTTCGAGCGTGACCACGCCATCCTTTCCGACTTTTTCCATCGCGTCTGCGACCAATTCGCCAATCGCCGTGTCGTTGTGGGCAGACACGGTTGCGATTTGAGCCTTCTCGCGACGGCTGGCAACCGGACGGGAAAGCGCTTGTATTGCTTGGACAGCGACTCGAAGGCCTCGATCGAGTCCGCGCTTCAATTCAACCGCGCTCGCTCCCGCGGCAACGTTGTGCAATCCCTCGGCGAAAATCGCGTGCGCCAGGATTGCTGAAGTGCTCGTGCCATCGCCGACTGCATCTCCGGTGCGCTCTGCCGCCTCTCGAATCATCTTGGCGCCGAGGTTCTCCTCGGGGTCTTCCAGTTCAATTTCCTTCGCGATTGTGACGCCATCATTGCAAACGATGGGGCGGCCCCACTTCTTCTCGATCAGGACACACTTCGACTTGGGGCCAAGCGTAACTCGAACGGCGTCAGTCAGCGCGGTTGCGCCTTTCAGGACTTTCTCCCGCGCCGCAGACTTGAACAGCAAACGCTTA
>Ga0187860_1001789_pt1 | contig 18498 bp, 15 predicted proteins | sample June2016WEW_10_4_FD_132981 | JGI IMG/M metagenome (GOLD analysis project Ga0187860, IMG submission 132981) | Peatland microbial communities from SPRUCE experiment site at the Marcell Experimental Forest, Minnesota, USA - June2016WEW_10_40 | ecosystem: Environmental > Terrestrial > Soil >...
CCGGAAATGATCAGCGAGAGATGTTCCAGAGTCTTGGTCCTCAAGCCGTAACTCTGGCTCGACCCCAGCGGTGCTTATGCACCGCCTAAAAAAACTGTCGCTTGACAATGCCTTCGTTCTTATTGATGGGCGAGTCTCTCGGGCGAGAGCGGATCGAGAGCCTCGGCGCAGGCGGTCAAGTCAACGGCGCAACCGGATTCGGCCGGTATCCAGGCTGGCAGGCGCTTCCATCCAACAATAGATGTACTGTCATTGAGACGAGTATTATTATCCGCATCCGCAATCTTCCTAAAACGGCTAAGCCGAAGGAGCTTCGATGGGATCAGTGGCTACGACTGAAAACTTGCAGAAATTAATTCCCAAAGCCAGGTGGTGGCGGATTATCCCGCCGACAATCATCATCTACATCATCGCTTACATGGACCGGGTGAATATCGGTTTTGCCATGGCCGGAGGCATGAATCAGGCATTGGGAATGACGAAGGCGGTGGCCGGATTGGCAGCCGGAATGTTTTTCTGGGGATACCTGGTGTTGCAGATCCCCGGGGGACACCTTGCCGAACATGGCAGCGCGAAAAAGTTCATCGCCTGGACGATCCTCGGCTGGGGCAGCATTTCGTTCCTGACGGGGTTTGTCCATAATAGCTGGCAGTTGCTCATCATGCGTTTTCTGCTGGGAGTGGCGGAAGGCGGGGTTTATCCGGCGGTCCTGGTGGTGATTGGCAAGTGGTTTCCGCAAAAGGAGCTCGGACGCGCCAACGGTCTATTTTTAATCAGCCTGCCATTGTCCGCCGCGGTCACCAATCCGATTTCGGGCTGGGTGGTTACCCAATATAGCTGGCGCGGGCTGTTCTTCTTTGAGGGCATCGTGTCGCTGGCGTTGATCGCGATCTGGTTGCCGCTGATCAGCGACCGTCCCGAAGAAGCCAAGTGGATTTCCGCGGCGGAAAAAGAGTACCTGCTGACGACTCTGGCGAAAGAAAAAGCTATTGCCGTAGCAAACATGAAGAAGGCCAGCGAGGTGAAATGGTCCTATAAGCGACTGTTTATGGACAAGAACATCTGGATCATGGCAATCCTGTATGTCTGCTACACCTCGGGCACATACGGGTACCTGATCTGGTTGCCGACGCTGCTGAAGGACCTCACCAAGATGAGCCTGACCAACGTAGGCTGGCTCAGCGCAGTGCCGCTGGCTGCCGCCGTGGTTGGCGTGTATTGGTTTGGCGCGCTTTCAGACCGGAAAGGGAATCGCCGAATCTGGTGTGCGAACGCACTTTGGGGCTTCGGCGCTGCGTTCTGGTTTGCCACGCTGTTCCCGAAACACATCTGGCTTTCCTACGGGCTGATCTGCGTAACCGGACTGCTTTCCAAAGCGATGCAGAGCCCATGCTGGTCAATGCCTGCGCTGGTGTTTCCGCCCGGAGTCGCCGGCGGAGCCAGGGGCATCATCAATGGCATCGGCAATCTAGGCGGGTTCATCGGGCCGGTGTTGGTTGGCTGGTTTTCGACGAAGTTCGGAAGCATGAACTACGGCATCTACAGTTTGGCAGTCATCCTGGTGATCGGCGGCTCAGTCACCATGCTCATGCCAAAGGTGACCGCCGGCTATAAGTACCAGGAGCAGGCAAAGGTCGCGGAGAAGGCTGGTTAGGTAGGAAAAGCAGATCCTTCGCTAGGCGGCGAGTGTGATGTCAAGGCTCGCGGAGACTGGTCCGGCCAGTCTGCGCGGCAAGTGCATGATGCGCTCCCACTGCAACCAGCAACGGTCGGCGGCGGTGGGAACCGGTGCCATCAGTTCGGCGGCCCGGCGCCACTCCAGCGCGGCCGTGATGGTGTATCCGTCCCGTTCGTCTCGCTGCGCCGCGTGGCAATATGCGATTCCGATCATGAGACCGGAGATGAGCGCCAACGCGTATCTCCAATCAATCATTCGCCGGGCAATCCTGGTATTCTGCTTTGCCACAATCTTCATGGTTCCCACTGACCTTCGACGCCGCCGAGCGTAACGCTCGAGCAGGGTATTCTGCTTTGCCACAATCTTCATGACTCCAACCAACCTTCGACGCCGCCGAGCGTAATGCTCAAGCGGCTTCCACTACTGATAACCAAGGTCGAGGAGAAAAGTTCCTCAGGGGATCAGGGGGAAGAAAGAAAGATAGTTGGCGCCGATTGGTCGCCCGCGCGGCGAAACGGCATGGATGGCTTACAGGCGCGGGTTTTCGCCAAGTGCTGGTGTTGATTGGACGAAAGTGTCACATGGCGATGTGAGCATTGTACTTGAGCCGAAGATGAATTCCGTTGTTTATAGATATCCACGTTGGATCATCGAGTAACGTGAGCGGTGAATCCCGAGTGGTTACTCGGGGGCCGTGCACCGTGAGCAAGGTAAGGTTTACCGATGCCATCATACGGGTTCGACATTATTGAAAGCTGTACCGCCTGCACGATCAAAGGCGATAGAAGGTTCTGCGACCTGCCCGAGCGCACGCTCCGGGCATTTGAGACCCTGAGATACACGACAGTTTTTCCCCGGGGCGCAGTTTTGTTCGCGGAGAGCCATGAACCGCGGGGCGTTTTCATCCTATGCCGCGGCCGCGTCAAGCTTTCCTTCTCCTCGGCGGAGGGCAAGACGGTAATTATGAGGATCGCCGAGGCGGGAGAAGTGCTCGGCCTGAGCGCGACAGTCTCCGGCCAGCCCTACCTGGTGACCGCCGAGACGATCGAGTCCTGCCAGATCAACTTCATCAAGCGCGACGACTTTCTCCGCTTTCTGGCCGGCCACGCCGAAGCTTGCTTCCGCGTCGACCAGCAGTTGGCCGAAAAATACAATTTCGCGTGCCGTGAATTGCGTTCGTTCAACATGGCGCAATCGGCCGCCGAGAAGGTAGCCAAACTGCTGCTGGACTGGATGATTCGCGCGGGGGAAGCAGAGCAGCCGGAACCCCATTTCAGGCTTCTGCTTACCCACGAGGAGATGGGCCAGATGATCGCGGCATCGCGCGAAACCGTGACCCGGGTGCTCATGGAGTTCAAGAAGCGGCACATTGTGCGAACCAAAGGAACGACTCTGATTGTTCGCAACAAGGACGCCTTGAATTCCCTGGCCACCGCAACCCAGTTCATCAAACTGCGCTGATTACCGCCCCACTACGCGCAAAAGCAGCGCGTCGCGGGGTGGTAGCCGCGCCCCTTCAAAAACTATCCCGAACTCGCTCTAAAGCAGTTCCACAGAAGGTGTAGCCCATTCTTACAGAAGAAATGCATAGACCCTCACGTCGCGCCGCCGACAACAGGCGGCGCTCCTCAGGGTGACACGTTCAACGGTTTGCGGCTAGGGTACGCCAACTCCGTAACCGCTCTAATAATCCAGCGGCAGTTGCTGGAGGTGCTCCATGGTGAGCACGGGACCCTCTTTGCACACGTAGTGGGAGCCCACGTTGCAGCGCCCGCATTTGCCAACGCCGCACTTCATGCGGTTCTCAAGGCTGGTGTAAACCGAGGCCGGGCTGATCGCCATCTTCCGCAGCACGGGCAGGGTGTTCTTGATCATGATTGGCGGTCCAATCACCAGAACCACCGGGTCTTTGGACGATACCTGCGCGCGCTCGAAGACGGTGGGAACAAAACCGATATCCCCTTTCCAGTCCGGGGTCTCGCCGCCCGGATCGACGCAGGTCACCACCCGCACGCGCTCGTGCTTTGCCCATTCCGCCAACTCGTCCACATAAACCAGATCAGCCACGGTGCGCGCGCCATAGACAACCGTGATCTCGCCGAAATCGGCGCGGTTTTCCAAGGCATACCAGATGGCGCAGCGAATCGGCGGCATGGCGATTCCGCCGCCGAGAAAGATCAGATCGTGTCCCTTCCACACATCCATCGGGTAGCCGTTCCCGTAGGGCCCGCGGAAGCCGATAACGTCGCCGACTTCGATCTTCCACATGGCTTCGGTAACTCTGCCGACTTTGCGGAAGCAGAACTCGATGCGGTCTTTCCAGTTCGAACTCGAACAGATGTTAAAGGTCGATTCGCCGTATCCGAAGACGGAGAAGATGCCGAACTGGCCGACTTGAAACGAGAACGTCCGGGCGCGCTCGGGATCAAGAAAGCGCAGGGCAACCGATTTGACGTCGATGGTTTGCTGCCGGACGGCGATCACTTCCATGAGTTCGGGTTTATAGATGTTGGCCATGTTGAATCTCAGTCAGCATGTTCAGCACGCCCAGGCCCACCGGGCAGTTGCGTACGCAATTACCGCAGCCGGTGCAGAGGATCTCGCCGAACTTTTCTGGATAGATTGAAAACTTGTGCAGAATGCGCTGCCGCTGACGCGCGGGTTGAAGCGCTCTCGGATTGTGTCCGGAGGCGTGAAGCGTGAAGATCGGGAACTGGCATGTGTCCCAGGTCCTGACGCGAGCGTTGCCGGCGACCGCTCCGGCGTCGACGATGTCGAAGCAGTGGCACGTGGGGCAGGAGAATGCGCAAACGCCGCATGCCATGCAGGTCCGCCCATGCTCGGCCCAAAGCGCGTCCTCGAAGTGCCCGTCGACGAAAGCTCGAATCTTGCCGGGATCAAACTTGCGTTCGGGAGCCGGCGCGGCCTTCCCCGATTCCTCTGAAGTTTCAGTCTTGCCGGAGAACAGCGCTCGGCCCTTCTGGGTGATGCATCGCACCTCGTAACGGCCGCTGCCGAGAGTCAGCAAGATCGCATCGCTGCCGCGAGCGTCGTCCGGAGCAAGGCCGACGGAGGTGCAGAAGCAAGATTCGTCCGCCACGCTACAGGCAACGGTAACGATGGTGGTCGCGGCCCGGCGGCGGTTGTAGAAATCGTCCGCGAAATCCCAGTTGAAGACATGGTCCAGGATAGGCAGGGCCGCGGCGTCGCACGGACGGGCGGCGATGATCAACTGCTCCGCGAACTCCTGGGCGGGCTCGATCAACTCTATGTTGCGGCCCCGGGTGCGGTATTGGTAAAGCGTTTCCAGCTTGGGAAAGAAGAACTCCTTGATGGAGTTGGCGGGACGCACAGAGCCGCCGGGAGTAGACTCGATCAGCAGGGGCTCGGGCGACTGCAGCGGCCTGTAGAGCACGCGATCCTTGATTCGAACCGGTCCGACGACCCTTCGGCCGCCGCTGATCCACTCGCCCGCAAGCTGCCGTAGCTTGGATTCCGTGATTAGCTCGCTCACCCGATGAACTCCTCTTTGTCCTGTTGCGAGAACGCACCGACAAGCAGTTCCGCCGACGGGTCAACCCCCGCTTGATAACCGAAGTGCTTTTTGGCGGCTCTGGCCAACTGCATGTTCAGCAGTCCGAGGTCGATCCCCACCGGACAGGCCTGAGCGCACGCGCCGCATCCGATGCAGCGGCCGGCCAGGTGAAAGGCGCGCGCGATGTGCCATGCGAAGTTTCCCTTGGTGCCCGGCGCCGGGTCGATACTGATGGGCTGGTTCTTGTCGACGATGCAGCGCTCGCAGTAGCACATGGAACATACCTGGCGGCAGGCATAACATTTCACGCAGCGATCGAACTCCTGCACCCAGAAGGCCATGCGCTCGCCGCGTGACATTTCCATCAGCGAGTCCAGTTTGCCCGGCCGCGGAGTTGGCGTTTGGTCGGGGAGCTGCCCGACGGTAGTGTCCGCGAAACGAGGCGTTCTTACGGCGCAGTTCGCGCAACGTGGCTGCTCCATGCCGTCGCAGGCCATGCCGATGACGTGCAAATCCTTACGTTCGAACTGCGATTCCTTTTCCAGCACCACCAGCGAGCGCTCATCGCAGGCCTTGACCACGATGGCCGCTTTGCCGAGCGCGTTGACTTCCTTGCGCTTGAGATACATCGCCAGGTTCGCGGTCGAGCGATTGTTCCAGACGAGCCGATCGGCATCCTCAGGCCGCGTCACCAGCACTGGACCGCGCTCGCCATAACCGATCACTACCTTCACCGTGCCCTCCGCCAGCAGCTTGCGGGCTTCGGCGCGCAGCTTGTTCTCTGTGGCAAAGGTTTGGAGCTGGAAAGGCTTCGACTGCGGCTGCGGCAAGTCTTTCGCCAATGCCGGGGCGGCCGCGTAAAGTTCCGTGTAAGGGCCGAGCTTGCGCGTTTTTTCGGTGATGTCGGTAACGACCTGCTGGAATTTTTTGCCCTCGGCGGCCGATATCCACGTGAAGTGGATGCGCTCAAGATCGAACCCGAGCAGGTCGAGCAGTTCACGAAACAGAATCCACCGCCGCCGGGCGTGGTAGTTGCCGGAGGTGTAGTGGCAATCGCCGGGATGACATCCGGAGACGAGGACGGCGTCGGCACCGACTTCGAAAGCCTTGACGAGCAGGTTGAAATCAATGCGACCGGTGCAGGGCAGCCGGACGATGCGAATGTTCGGCGGATACTCCAGCCGTGTTGTACCCGCCAGATCGGCGCCCAGGTAAGTGCACCAGTTGCAAACGTAAGCCAGGATCTTCGGCTCAAATTGGGTCGCATCATTCATGCCATGCTCTCGACCATCGCGTAGATCTGCTGCTCGGTGAAGCCCTGCAGCTCAATGCTCTTGGAAGGACAAACGGAAACGCAGGTTCCGCAACCCATGCACAGGCCGGGATTCACGCGCGCCGTGTGCTTGATGAAAACGCCACGCCCGGTCCGCACCTCGGCGCGATCGATGGCGTGATAGGCGCAGGCCCGGACGCAGGTGTAGCAGGCCGCGCAGGTCTGTTCGCTAACGCCGGCGATCTCCGGTTCGCGGAGCAGGTGATCGGCCGCCAGCGTAATCTGCACTTTGCTGGCCGCCGCCGAAGCCTGCGCCACCGATTCGGGGATGTCCTTGGGCGCATGCACCGCGCCGGCGATGTAGATGCCGGCCGTATTGGTCTCGACGGGCCGCAGCTTGGGGTGCGACTCCAGCAGGAAGCCATGCTCGTCGTAGCCAACGTTCAGCTTCTGGGCAAGTTCCTCGATGCCGGGCGCCGGGCGCATGGCTGACGCCAGCACCACCAGGTCGGCTTCTACCGTAATCGGCATTCCGGAGAGCGTGTCCGCGCCGCGCACCATCAACTTCCCGTTTTCCTGGGTGATCTTGGAAACCCGGCCGCGATAATAGTTTGCGCCGTCCTGCTCGATGGCGCGCCGCACGAACTCGTCGTAGCCTTTGCCGCCCGAACGGATGTCCATGTAGAAGACATGCGCTTGCCCGTCATGCACCTTGTGTTTGTAGAGCATGGTGTGCTTGGCGGTGTACATGCAGCAAATCTTGGAGCAGTAAGCGACGCCTTTCGCGTTGTCGCGCGAGCCGACGCAGGCGATGAAGGCCACGTTCTTGGGAATCGCGCCGTCCGACGGCCTCTTCAGCACGCCGCCGGTCGGCCCGGAGGCGGATACCAGACGCTCGAACTGGAGCGAATCGATCACATCCTTATATTTGCCGTATCCGTATTCGCCGTAGCCGCTCAGCGATTTCTTGTCCTGCTCCTTGGAAATACTGTAGAGCGTGTAACCGGTGGCAACTACGACGGCGCCAACGCTTTCTTCGACGAACTTCTCCTGGTCATTGAAGTCGATTGCCCCGGCCTTGCACTTCTTGGCGCAGATTTCGCAACCTTTGCCGCGCTTCAGCCGCGTGCAGTTGATCTTGTCAATCACGGGACGGGCCGGCACCGCCTGCGGAAACGGGATGTAGATCGCCGGGCGATTGCCCATGCCGTAATCGAATTCGCTGGGATTCTTCTTGATCGGGCAACTGTTCCAGCAGTCGCCGCAGCCCGTGCACTTGCTCATGTCCACGTAGCGGGGCTTCTGCCGGATCTTAACTTTGAAGTTGCCGATGAAGCCCTCGACGGCCTCCACCTCGGAATAGCTGTAAAGCTTGATGCGCGGATGCTGGCCGACTTCCACCATGCGCGGAGTCAGGATGCACTGCGAGCAGTCCAGGGTTGGGAAGGTCTCGGAAAGGCCGGCCATCTTGCCGCCGATGGCAGGCTCGCGCTCCACCATCACCACTTCGTAGCCGGCGTCGGCGATGTCGAGCGCCGCCTGAATCCCGGCGACTCCACCGCCGATGACCATCGCACGGCGCGTCACCGGCACACTGATGGGAGCCAGCGCCCGGTCGTTGCGCACCTTCTGCACGGACATGCGGATAATGTCGATCGCCTTATGGGTGGCGGCCCCGCGGTCATGGTGTACCCACGAGCAATGCTCGCGGACGTTGGCCATCTCCACCAGGTATGGATTCAGTCCCGCGGTTTGCGCGGCTTTGCGGAAGGTCTTGAGGTGCATGTGCGGCGAACAGGAGGCAACGACGATGCCATCCAAATGCTCGGAGGCGATCTTCTCGCGCACGATGCTCTGTCCCGGGTCCGAGCACATGTACTTGTAGTTCAAGGAGCAGACGACTCCAGGCAGCTCGCCAATCTGCTTGGCGACTTCATCCACGTCGACCGTGCGCGCGATATTTTCGCCGCACCAGCACGTAAAGACACCGATTCTGGACATGATCTAGTGTTCCGATCCGGAATCCCCGGCGACTGCCTTTGCCGCACTCGCTGTGGCGGAAGGTCCGGAGTTCTCGCCGACCGCCGTTTTTGCACTCGTAGGCGCGGGGGTAACGAAATGCCGGTCGATGCCCAACTGCTCGCCGGACAAGCCCAAAGCCAGCCCGACAACGTCGGACAGGTAATACACCATCAGGTCGAGCTTCTTGCCGTACTTGCGTTCCACTGCCGCCTGCTTCATGTCAAGGTTGACGTGGCACATGGGGCAGGCGACGACGACGCAGTTCGCGCCGTGCTCGACAGCGTTGCTAAGAATCTTGCAAGCGAGTTCCAATACCGTGTCTTCGCTCGCCATGGTCATGCCCGCGCCGCAACACTCGGTCTTGTAACTCCACTCCACCGTCTTGGCGCCGAGCGCCGCCAGCAGCGTTTCCATGGACTTGGGTTGTTCGAAGTCGTCGAACTTGACGACGCCCGGCGGGCGAAGCAGCAGGCAGCCGTAGTAACACGCCGCCGTCATCGATTCGAGCGGTTGCTTGACGGCTGTCTTGAGACGATCTCCGCCGATGTTCTCGAACAACTGGATGAGGTTGAGGACCTCGGCGTCTCCGCGAAGCTCGGCTTCGACGATCTGCGATAGCTCCTGGCGCACGCTATCGTCGGCGACCGCCTGGCGCACCTTCAGAAGTTGCATCGAACACAGCGGACAGGGGGCAAAAACTTCTTTAAATCCGTCGCGTTCGGCCAGGGCCAGATTCCTGGCGGGAAGGGCCAGAGCCAGCTTGTGGTTCAGCGAGTGCGCCGCCGTCGCTCCGCAACAGATCCAGTCCTTCACTTCCTGGAGGCTGACGCCAAGCGCGCCCAAGCAGGCTTTCAGCGACTGATCGTAGTCATTGGACGAGCCATGCAGCGCGCATCCGGGATAGTAGCCGATGTTCATTTGGCGACGGCCTCCACGGGAGCCCCGGCGGGGGATGGCGCGCAACGGGCGTAAATGCGGCCGACAACCGCGCAATCGCGCACCCGTTCGGATGCCAGATGCAGCTTCTTACGCGACATTAGCTGCGGAGCCAGCCCGGCATCCTTGAAAAGGAACGCAAGCTGCCGCGTGCGCGACAGCACAGCAAGCTTGAAACGCGCGATCAGTTCCAACTCATTCAAACGGCCGTTGCGCTTGATGTTGTCGAGGAATGCCTGCTGAAAGGCCACCACGGTTTGCGCCTCGGGACTCACCTTGCCTTCCCGCAGCGAGAACTCACGCAGCGCGTCCAGGACGGCGGCACAATCAACTTGCTTGGGACACCTCGCCGAGCAGGTCAGACACGATACGCAGGCCCAGATCGAAGGCGAAGTCAAGGCAAGATCGTCGCGACCGAGTTGCAGTAGCCGGATCAGTTGATTCGGCACCAGGTCCATACGCGAGGCGACCGGGCAGCCGGCCGTACACTTGCCACACTGATAGCAGTTTGCGAGTTTGCTGCCGGCAAGCGATTCAATACGCGCAGAGTGCGTGATAGTGCCAGACGGTTCCATGGGAGTCAGTATTACTTTATGTTGAATGCGGAGCTTCGCAGTGACGGGCGGCACGTCATCGCGTAATGCAGGGCACACCCGCAACCCAAAGGAGAAGCCGATGCGGCACGTAACGGGTAGCAGTGGACTACGAGGAGCCGACGGGTATGGCTTTCCCAACCCAACGATTGCAATAGCCTAGGGTGCTTGCCCGATAGGTATATCCCGACACAAACTCGGACTGTCATGGCGAGCGAAGTCGAGCCACCTTTTGTTTCTGGTGCTGAAAAACAAAGGGTGGCTCCACTCCGCGCCCAAATCGCATCTTGCTTCTCGAATGTTACGGGTACGCAGCTTGGCTACTCCGGCTACGCGCGCTCGGCGCTCCGGTCGCCATGACATCTGCTGGGAATTCGGATACCCCAACTAGGTCTTGGAGGTGAAAGGTTTTTTCTTCAGCAACACGTTCTGAGCGCTGATTGGTTCTTCACCCGAGCCGGGTTGCCGCCGGACGTAGGTGCCGTCCGGCTTCATTTCGCGCGCCTTGACGTTGTCGGCGAGGTACGTGCCGAGCACGTTGTCGTGGAGATGGCGAATCATTTTCCGGTCCTCGATCGGGAATAACAACTCAACCCGCCGGTTGAGATTCCGCGGCATCAGGTCCGAACTGCCGAGGTAGATGCACTCTTCGCCATTGTTGCGGAAATAATAGATGCGGCTGTGTTCGAGGAAGCGTCCAACAATGCTGATGACGCGGATATTATCGCTGACCCCGGGGATTTCCGGACGCAGACAGCAGATGCCGCGCACCAGCAGATCGATTTTCACTCCCGCCTGCGAGGCTTGGTACAACAGCCGGATCATCTTCTTATCGACCAGCGCGTTCATCTTGAGGATCATCCTGCCGTTGCCGTGGTTGCGCTGGTGTTCGATTTCGCGTTCGATCAACTGCGCGAATTTTTTTCGCAGGTTCGTCGGCGCAACCAGCAGCTTGCGGTAATCGGTCTTGGCGGAATAGCCGGTCAGATAATTGAAAAGGTCGGTTACGTCGGCAGCCAGATCCTCGTCGGTAGTGAGCAAGCCGAGGTCTGTGTAAAGGTGCGCGGTAACGGCATTGTAGTTGCCGGTTGCCAGGTGAACGTATCGCCGGATGCTGTTGCCCTCGCGGCGGACAATCAGCATCGCCTTGCAATGGACCTTAAGGCCGACGAGGCCGTAGACGACGTGAGCGCCCTGTTGCTCCAAAGCCCGGGCCCAGCCGATATTGCTCTCCTCATCGAAACGCGCCTTGAGTTCGACTACGGCAGCTACCTGCTTGGGATCTTCCATGGCCTCAAGCAGCGCCTGCACCGCGGGAGAGTTCCTGCCCACGCGGTACAAGGTCATCTTGATGGCCAGCACCCCGGGATCGCCAGCCGCAAGCTGTAACAGATCGATGATCGGCTGAAAGGAATCAAATGGCTGGTGCAGCAGGATGTCACGTTGGCGGATGACGGAGAAAATGTCCTCATCCTCGTTTTCAGGCTCCAAATCCGCCGGCACGTTGGGAACAAAGGGATGCCACTTGAGGTCGGGCCGGTTCAGCGCGACCAGGTGTTTCAGGCGGCCGAATGAAAGCGGACCGTTCTGCTTGTAGATGCACTCCGGCTCGATTTCCAGGTTGGTAACCAGTATCTTGAGCATGCTGGAAGACATGCCGGTGTTCACCTGCAATCGGACCACGGCTCCAAAGCGGCGCTGGCGGACACCCTCTTCCATCACCTCCAGCAAATCTCCGGCGTCCAACTCGTCCTTGGTCGCCAAATCGGCGTTGCGGGTAATGTGAAACGGATGCGCTTCGACGATTTGCATGCCGGGAAACAGTTTGCCGAGGTTCGCCGCGATCAGGTCTTCCAGCCATAAGAACGACTGTTCGTTGCCCGCCTTGCCGCCGTTTTTGCGCCGTGGCGCACGGTCGATGGGCACCAGTTGCGGCAGCGTATCGGGCACTTTGACGCGTGCAAAACACTCCTCGCCGTGGTTGTCCCGGATCAGGACGGCAAGGTTCAAACTCAAATTCGAAATGTGAGGGAAGGGATGACCCGGATCAAAGGCCAGAGGAGTCAGCACCGGAAGAACCGTGTCATCGAAATAACGATCCGCCTTGGCCTGCTGCCGCGGGGTGAGCTGAGCGTATTCCAGCAGGTGAATGCCGCTGGCCTCCAGAGCCGGGAGCAACTTCCTGCGGAAGCAGCGCTGAGCCGCGGCGAGCAGCGAAGCGACGCCCTTGCGGATCGCTTCCAACTGCTCGATGGAGTCCATGCCGTCCGGTCCTTCTTCGGAGATTCCCGAGTCAACCTCGGCCATGAGGCCGGAGACCCGCACCATGAAGAACTCGTCCAGATTGGAGCCGACGATGGAAAGGAAAAAGATGCGCTCCAGCAGCGGGTTGGAGGCGTCCTGCGCCTCTTCCAAAACTCGCCATTGGAAGGCCAGCAGACTTAATTCACGATTGACGTAGTAGGACGGATCGTCAAGATCAATCAGCCCAACCCTCTTTTCCAGTGGCTTTGAATCGTATGCTTCGTCGTTTGTCACAGGCGTCAACTGAGTGTTGGTTGTCATACGAGGAGCCATTCAGACCGCAGCGTCAGAACCACAAGCACGGCACTAGCTCGAGCAGTTTCAGAACAGGTGTACCCGGAGCCGGGCTGCATGGGAGTTACCTTTCGCGAAACTGGCCTGGAAACAACGTCCACAGACAGGCAGTCCATCATACCGCGAGGCACGCAACCCTGTAAGTGGTTGCGTTGAGGTCGGTGGAAATTGCCGACTTTTTAACGTTCCTTTAACAATACCGCTTCAACGTTCCTGACGGGGATTCTCTAAGTGATTGTGCTTGTGTTACTTATCTATTCCGGAAAGTGTTTCAGGAAGGCGAGGTAGAGGGCGGGCGGGGTGCGGCCTGATTACTCATAAGTAATTCTGGCTCCCCGAGATTTAGTTTTGCGGTCATGCACGAAGGTTGAATTGGCATGAAATTATGGTGAATTTCACCGCGATTGACAATTAACTCTATCGTAATAAAAGTTCGATAGTAAGTAGACTAGAGAGAGTTGCCATGTGGTGCATGCATTGAGCTTCCCATTCGATTTTCTTTGGGGCGTGTCGACCTCGGCACACCAGTTTGAAGGTGGGAACCTCGACAACCAGTGGGCCGCGTGGGAGCGCCGTGGCGGAATCCGCTCCGGGCACACCTGCGCCGCCGCATGCAACTGGTGGCAGGAGGCGGAAGCGGATCTGGATCTGTGTCGCGATTTAGGCTTGAACGCCATCCGCATCTCGGTCGACTGGGGACGGGTGGAACCGGCTGAAGGCCAGTGGAACCGGAGCGCCATGGCACGTTATCGCGCGATGCTGTGCGCGGCAGTGCAGCGCGGGATGCGGCCGTTCGTGACGTTGCACCACTTTACCCATCCGCAATGGTTGGAAGAGTCGGGCGGGTTCACCGCCATGAGCGCCGCCGGCAAGTTCGCGCTTTTTGCCGAACGAATGGCCGGCGAGCTGGGCGAGTTCTGCCGGGACTGGCTGACCTTCAACGAACCGAATGTCTATGCCAGTTTCGGTTATGTATTCGGCGAATTCCCGCCGGGTTTGCGCTATCGCATGTATGACTATGCGCTGGTGATGGCCACCATGCATCGGGCGCATGCGCTAGCCTATGAGCGCATCCACCGCGTGCAACCGGAGGCCGCTGTCGGCATCGCCACCAACTGGGTCGAGTTCCAGGCGGCAAGCAATTCGGCCTCCGACCGGTTGATGGCTTACGCCTACGACACGGTTTTCAATCGCTCTACACTGCAAATGCTCACCTGCGGCAATTTGCAGTTTCCCTTCGGAGCGCTCGCGCCGGAGGTTCCCGAGGTGATGCAAAAGATTGATTTCATTGGGCTGAATGTCTACAACCGTCTGCACGTGCGAGCCCCCTGGAACGAGGCTTCGCGTCGCAGCGGCGGACTGTTCGTGCCCGACGACGCGCCGCAGGGCGATCACGGAGTCGAATTGCCTTACGGCGAAGCCTATCCGGACGCGATCGTGGCGGCCGCAACCGAATATGCGAGCCTCGGCGTTCCGCTCTATATCACGGAAAACGGAGTGCCGGATCGCGCCGACCGCATCCGCCCGTGGGTGATCGTGCAAAGCTTGCGGCGTATACAGGATCTGGTTACGCGCGGAGTCAACGTGCGTGGATATTTCCACTGGAGCGTGGTTGACAACTTCGAATGGAGCGAGGGCTGGACCCTGCGCTTCGGGCTTTATGAGATGGACCCGGTGACACAGACCAGAAGACCCAGAGCGAGCGCCGCCTTATATCGCGACATCATTGCGCGGAACGGATTGAGTTACGAGCAGCTCAGCAGGTTCTCTGAACCGCCCGCCCCATGCAGCGGCTAATTTGGTCTCGTGCCGCTGTCAACCTCGGTCCAATAGTTCTGATCGCGAAGGAAATAAGTGCGATCGAACGTGTGTAGCGCGGTGTTCAGGAACATGCGCGCTATTTTCAGACGCCCCATCTTCTGGAAGCGCCGATTGGAAGTCAGTACGTGGCCTCTGAGGATGCCGAAGCGGCGCGGGCTCACCTGCTTGCTCAGCAGGTAATCTTCGGCGTAGAGCGCGCGCTCATCGAAACCGCCAAGCTGGTTGAACCTGGCCCGGTCAAACAACATGAACATGCCGGTGGCGAACGGTTTCGCCCATGAGGCGAGCCGTTGCGCCAGGTTGCTGCCGGCGAACAGCAAATGGTCGGGAACCGCTCCGTCGGTGCAGCGAATGTTGGTTGTCAGGCAGTGCAGATCCCGCCGCTTCATGGCATCCATGGCGCGGCGCAGCAAGGTGTCGTCGTGAAACTCGATATCGGCGTCGATGAACAGCACGTACGGCGTGGTGGCGAGGCGCGCTCCGCGGTTGCGTCCAACGGCCGGAAGTCCGCCGGCGATCACCGAGATTCGCAAGCGATCGGCGAACATGGCGGCCAGCCCCACGGTGTCGTCGGTCGAGCCCGCGTCAGCAACGTAAACTTTCGTATGCGGCAAAAGCGGGTAGTCCTGCCTGCTCAAAGAGATCAGCAACCGTGGGAGGGTGCGGGCCTCGTTTTTCGCGGGGATCACGATAGTCAGTTCTGGCTGTGTAAGCACGGATTGAGACTCCTTCCTCGTCGACGGTGATGTACGTGGGTTGCTCGTCGACCCAGGATCCTGCGTTGTAGTAAGCGACCCCTTGCTGCTCGGTGTGCAAGGCAACGTGCGTGTGTCCGCAGAAGACACGGTCGACGCGGCCTTGGCGGGCGTAGGCGATAGCTCCGGCGGCAACCTTGGAAGAGAGCCGCAACCAGCGGGTGTTCATGCGGTCGAGAAAGCGCGAGAACGCTTTGCTGCGGCGGTCGAGCTTCTGGATTTCGTGAAACAGAAACTCGCCGAAGCGGCTGAGAAGCAGATTGCGGCTGACGAAGCGATCGAACTGGTGTCCGTGGATGGCAAGATGCCGCTTGTCCGCATATTGCCAGACATAACGCTGGTAGACAGGCACTCCGACCAGGTGCGACATGATGTTGGAGAGGCCCTGATCGTGGTTTCCTTCGACCCAAACCACTTCCACCTTACGTTTTGGATTGGAGAGCTTGCGAATGCAGGAGAGGAACTTCCAATGTTCGCCGGTAAGACGCCGAAAATTGAGGTCGGAAAAAATATCTCCCAGCAAAATCAACCTTGCATAGCGCAATGATTGCAGCAGATCGAGTGCTTCACGGGCCCGGCTCAGTTCAGATCCTAAGTGCAGGTCGGAAATAATCAGCGTGTCAAGAGTCGCATCCGACATGCTTATACGATGCTCTGTATTGTTCAACACTTGATAAATGGGAGGTGAAAACACGGAGAATACCGAGGGTTGAAAAGCGGGGGGGAACCACGATGGTTACTGGGGTTTTTGATTCCGCAAGGGGTTTAACATTGCGTTAACCTTATTTTCATGTCGTTCTAACACACGAAGGTTACAGTGAGCATTATTGAGGAGCGAGCAAGTCCCGAACCTGGGAAGCTCCTCTGCTGGTTGGAGCGGAAAACCGGAGGCTCCCGGCGCACGCCGCCTCGACACATAGGATATAGGCCCTTGGCTACGAACCTGATTTCTTACGATTGGAATTCCCCCGCCACCCCCGCAAAGGTCGCGGCCGTCTGCTACCGCGTGAATCGTGAAAGCGAGATCGAATTCCTGCTGGTGCGGACGGCCAGCGGCCGCTGGACCTTTCCCAAAGGCGGGGTCGACGGCGATGCCAGCGCCGCTGCCGCCGCTGCCCGGGAGGCTTTCGAAGAGGCCGGCGTATGCGGCCGGATCGAGCCATCGTCGTTCACGCGATACCTGCATCGCAAGCGCAATCCATTCCGGCGCGCCCGCATGCGGGAAATGGCCATCGAGGCCTATCTATGCCGGGTGCTGCAACTGGTGGCTCCGCTGGAGATCGATCGCGACCCGACCTGGTTTTCGGCGAGCCGCGCCAAGCGCCGGTTGCGCGAGTCCAGAGCGGCGAAGTACGGGGCCGAGCTGGAGCGCGTGGTCGACTGCGCGGTCGAGCGAATCTCCAAAAGACTGCACTAGAGCCTGATACGTGTGATCACCGGCGCATAACTCAAGCACAAGCACAACATTCACTCCACTGGAAATAAGGAACTCAAGAAACTACCCCACGTTAGCCCAGTCACCCCAACGAGCCGAGCCTCGTCGGGGACCCCGACACGGGCGAACGTGGGGCACCATCGAGTTCAAGCGTGGAATTTTACGGATGGTTTTTCCATCGTGCCATGCAATTGCAGCCGTGAGGATGCTGGCCTACAATCCTCGTCTATGGATGATGCCGCCAAAGCGAAAGAGCAGCGCGAACGCGGTATCGGTTACTGGATGGAGCGCGTGGTGGCCGAAGCGGAGAAGACGCGCGCCGATTTCGCCGCCGATCCGGTTCACGATCTGCGGGTGGCGCTGCGGCGTTGCCGCTCGATGGCGGAAAGCTTTCGCGCCGTAGATCCTGACCCGGCCTGGAACAAGATGCGCAAAGCCGGCAAAGCCGTGTTCTCCGCGCTGGGAGAGCTGCGCGATTGCCAGGTGCTGATGGAATGGATTACCAAACTGAGCGGCAAAGACGACCCTGCCGGCGACAAGCTGATGGCCCACTGCCTATCGCGTGAGCAGCAGTTTAAGAGCGCGGCGGCGGAAGTGCTGGCCGGCTTCGACGCGCGGCAATGGCTGCGTTGGGCGCAAATGCTGGAGGCTCGCGCCCGCCGGGTCGAGGGCCACGAAGATGTGTTCCAGGTGCTGGCACTGGAAAAATGGCAGGACGCGCGGCATCTGCACTCGACCGCGCTGCGCAATCGCAGCAAGGTTGCGCTTCATCAGCTTCGCATCGGAGTCAAGAGATTCCGTTATGTCATCGAGAATTTTCTGCCGCGGCATCACGAGAAGTGGGGCGGGGATCTGAAAGCCATCCAGGATGAACTAGGTGACGTGCACGATCTCGACGTGCTTTGGGCGACCGCGTGCGCGATCCATGCCTTCGGCGGCGAAGAGGAGCGGTCGCGTTGGAACCGGATCGTCTCGGCGGAGCGCGAAAAACGGGTGCAGGCATACCGCGACAAAATGCTCGGTCCAGCTTCACTTTGGCGGCAATGGCGAGATGGGTTGCTTAAGGGCGACGACTTGCGCCGGGCGGTGCTGAAGAGGTTTGAAATCTGGGCGGCGTTTCAGGACGAAGATCAGCGTCATGCCAGGCACGTTTTGCGCTTGAGCCTGGAGCTTTACGATGGACTTCGCCGGGCGGGCGTGCTGAAGGTGAACGAATATGAGGGAGTGACCGCGAGGGATCTGTTGACGGTTGCATCGCGGGCTCATGACGTCGGCGGCGCGGGCACGCACGCGCATCACAAGCGAGCGCACCGAATTATGCAAAAGCTTGAACCGCCGCCGGGCTGGACGGCGGAGCACTTATGCATGGCGGGGCTGATTGGCCGCTACCATCGCGGGGCTTTGCCGGGGATGCAGGCGAGCTACAGCAGCCTGCCGGCTGCGGCGCGTGCGGTCATCAATGCGCTGGCCGGAATCCTCAGGCTGGCCGATCGTCTCGACGAAGCTCACGATCAATCGATCACGCGAATCCGCGTCGAGCGAGCCGATGGCTTCGTGTTGATACGAGCCGACGGTTATCGCGAACTCACCCGCTCGGCCGAACACATCGCGGCTGCACGGCATCTTCTGGAAGCTGTCTGCGGGCTGCCGATTTTGATCCGCCCCGGCGTGGAAGGAAAGACTCCCACGGCGGCAAAAGCCGTGTGAGTTCAAGCGAACTACCCCACGTTAGAGCAATTCCCCAGTAGATATATTCCAACCTACCAGAATGTCATGGCGAGCGAAGTCGAGCCACCTTTTGTTTCTGCTGCCGAAAACAAAGGGTGGCTCCACTCCGCTTCGCTCCGGTCGC
>Ga0187860_1001791_pt1 | contig 18469 bp, 13 predicted proteins | sample June2016WEW_10_4_FD_132981 | JGI IMG/M metagenome (GOLD analysis project Ga0187860, IMG submission 132981) | Peatland microbial communities from SPRUCE experiment site at the Marcell Experimental Forest, Minnesota, USA - June2016WEW_10_40 | ecosystem: Environmental > Terrestrial > Soil >...
GCTGCCCCGGTCCAGCGGCGGCATCCTCCCGTGATCCAAGGTGGCGTTGAACAACTTACCGCCCGCCTGGAGCATCACGTCATTCTGGCTGGAAGTTCTGAGCTGGTCCACAACGGCTGCATCGATGGTGACTAACTTGGAATCGTAGGTGCCTTCCAAAGCTTCGTCCACGGTTATGGACGGCGGCGACGGCGCGGCTCCCCGTTCGACGAGCGATACCTGCGCGTCCCGCATTTCCGGGCTGAAGGAACCGGAATGCCCGAAGCCGAGTACGTCCACCACGTCGCCGGGGCGGAGGTCCATGCGCGTGTGGTTGACGATCTTGACGCCGGCCCCGCTATCTTCGACGTACGACGGGCCGGAGGGGCTGGCCAGGGTGACCACGCCGCGAATTCGCATGCGGTGCCCCGGCGAATCGGCAAAGGAGAACCGGAGAAGCTCATCGATCGGGCGCGGCCGCAGCGTGGCCGGATCCGGACCGGGCTCCAACAGGCGCACGAACTCAGGCGAAGGCACGTAAATCTGAATGCCGACGATCTGCCGCCTGGCATTGAACAACGACGCACAAACACCCTGCACGCGGACGCGGCTATCCGGCGGCGGCAGGGGGTGAGCATCCGGATTGTGGACGAGGAGCAAGTACTGGTGATCTCCCCATTGCACCGAAACTTTGTCTTCCAACGTGCCGCGCTGGGTTTCCACGCCTTGCACGATGCCTTCGGTCTGAACCCAGGCGCTATCCATCTTTCCGGAAAGCAGGTTATCGAAGGCGACCGGCGCCGGCGCCGGCATGGGAGATGAGGAGACGCGTTCCGCCCAAGCAGCGGAGATGCTCGGCGCGAACTGACCTGGTGTCGTGAAACCGGACAGATCGACCACATCGCCTGCCTGCACCTTGAACTCGCGGATCCGCGCGGCATACACGTAAGTGGGACCAGTCTGATCCTGCACAAACAAGGTCGTGGTCGCGGGATTGATGTAAGTGACCGTGGCCCGGACGTGAACGGGAATGGCGCTCCCGGCCTCTTCCGGGCTGAGGGCGTGAACTTCGGCCACGGAGGTGATGATCCGGCCGCTCGCGGGATGGGGTCGGGGAGTCACCTGAGCCAGTTTGGCGTCGGTGATTTTGAGCTCGCCCCCCTCGAGTTCGGCAAAGCCGGCCACGTCGACCACCTCCCCGACTGGCAATACTCCGTTGGGGGCCTGCCGGATGCGGATGGAGCCGCTGCCATCGGAAAATCGCAGTTCCTCGCGCACGCCCTCTGACCGAATGCTGCCATGGATGTGAACCATCCGCTCGGCCAGCGAATTCCGGGGCAACCCAACCACCTCGCGAATGGTCTGAACGGGGATGCTTTGGGGAGGCGGAGCGAGGACTTCAAGGTCCGTGCTCCGTGGGATCCACACGCGGACACGCGCGGTGCGGCCGTAAATGTCACGGCTCAGATTGGCCACCGCGCGCACCCGGATGCGGGCGCCGATTTTGCCGCTGAGATCTGGCAGATCCTTCGCGGCGATGTAAGCCTCGAACACCGTTGCGCCCGAGCCCACTCGGATGACACCGTCACCCGAGCGTTCCTGGCGCCGGGAGCGAAAAGCGCCTTCTACGGCTACATAGCGGAAGCCGGTGCGGCCGGCAGTAAGGTCCGCGACCTGGATGGGCAGAGCGTGCGGTTCGTGGGCACCTTCTAAAAGCGTGGCGTCGCTGGCGACAATTGCAGGCGCGGGACCTCCTTCGGTCACTTCGCCGATGACCTCCATCAGGTTGCCCGGTCTGGGGTCGAGGTTCATAAAGGGGAGAGTCACCCGGGCGGCGCCGGTACCGTCTTCCAGGAACACCAGGTTGGTGGTAGGATCCGAAAGAGTGACCCAGCCCTTCAGGTGTACCGGCACGCGGTGGTCGGCGACCTGAAACGGCAGGGCCGCGACCTGTTCGATGCGCTCGAGCGGGGCGGCGGCGTGCCGGCCGATACAAGAACTGGCGGCCAGCATGGCTACCGCAATCACACCCGCCTGGAAACGTCTGGTCCGCCTCGACGCCAGGCGCCCCTCAATCCGCTCGCGCGCGGGATGGAACGGCTTCAGCACCAACGCATACGCGTTCATGATCACCCCCGACCTACAGTATTCGCAGTGGGAGGCGCCAATTCTGACGACACAGAATGGTGCAACTCAACTCCTCTTTAGCCTATCGCTGAAATAGAGCTCCGAGTCAATGTTGACCCCGACACTTCCGGTCATGACCAGGCTAGCCGTGGATTCACCAAAGTTAGCATTACAAGCCGGTGTTGCCGAACTGACACTTGAAAAAGAGGTCCGCTAGGTGCAACGCTCGGATTAGGAGGATGGTTTATGATCCCTCCCCAACCATCAATTGGCCTGACGTCAGAGTGCACGTGCTCAACCCGGCAAGCTTGGTCGCCACCGGCAGTGCTGCTGGAAGCGGCAGCCAGGGATGATGGCTTGATCGGCAGGCTGATCGATGCTTTCGGCAGAGATACCAATGATCGAGTGGAGCAAATGCGTCGAGCCTTGGCAGCCTCCAACTTCCCGAACATCCGCTCTGAAGCCCACACCATTAAAGGCAGCGCCTGGCAGATGGGAGCCGACGAGGTAGCCGAGGCTTGTCATGAACTTGAGATTGCGTGCGACCTCCGGGAATCATCGCTCGTCGAGGCTCGGCTGAATCGTGTGCAAGGACTCTTCGATGAGATACGCGGAGCCATGACCGCCTACTCCGGCAACAGAAGCATGTCATCTTCTGTGACACCGTGATCGGACTGCCGTGGCGCAAACCCCCGGCCTGCGAAGGCTTCCGAGCCTGTCCGCGCATCGGCCCCTTGACAATCGTTCCCAAAACTGGGAACATCGAAGCGTGAAGGTTTTCGGTGGGGCTGTCATCGCAGGATTCGCCAAGAAACACCCAGCCTCCCGTAAGCCTCTCGAGCGGTTTGTTACCGTAGTCCGCAACGCCGTTTGGCCGCATTTTCCGGCAGTCAAAGCAACCTTTCCGGCCACCGATTACGCACCAGCCACCGGCACGCTGATCTTCAACATCGGCGGAAACAAATACCGTTTGATCGCGCGCGTCGACTTCGAGGAACAGTTGTTTGTGATTCAGGCCATTCTGACCCATCGGGAATATGACAGGGAGGACTTATAGCCATGCCGGCCGCTACATACGAGAAACTGCTGACCGAGATTCTGCCCCAGGCGATCGAGACGAAAGCGCAGTATGATCTGATTGCCGGGCGATTCGCCGACCTGGTCGGCAAAGGCCGCGCCCGCTCGGTGGCAGAAACCAGGCTCCTGCGCCTGCTTGCCCTGCTGGTCGAAGACTACGACCGCCGGCACGCACTCCCGCCCGACCATAGCACCCCTGCCGAAAAGCTGCAGTTCCTCTTGGAGCACTCCGGAAAGACGGCAGCCGACCTCAAGGGAATTTTCGGACAGCGCAGCCACGTGCATGAGGCCCTGACCGGAAAGCGAGCCATCAGCGCGCCGCAAGCGCGAAAGCTGGGCCAGCTCTTCCGCGTCGAGCCTGGACTGTTTTTGTAGTGCAACCGAATGAACGGCTAAACCTAGGCAGCGCATGTTAGAGGGCCCCTCCGACAATCGGTTCTTGGTGCCCACGGCGGAGCGGTGTCCACAATTGTCCTATCGCATGTGATATCATTATTCGGAGGTGGTTCCTGCGGCTGGTCCTCGATACCGACGTGCTTGTAGCCGCTCTGCGAAGCGACCAAGGGGCCTCAAGACGATTGCTGCTGGGCGCTTTGGATCGCACATTTGTGGTTCTCGCTTCGGTCCCCTTGATTGTCGAGTACGAAGCGGTTCTAACACGGCCGGAGCACCTTGACGCTAGTGGCCTGACGTCGCGGCAGATGAATCAGGTGCTCGATGCTCTGGTGAAGGTGGCGGATCCGGTGCACCTCTGGTTTCTGTGGCGCCCGCGCCTGAAAGATCCCGCGGACGAGATGGTGCTGGAAACCGCGGTCAACGGTGGGGCCGACTGGCTGGTCACATTCAATGTCCGCCACCTGGCCGACGCCGCTCGCAGGTTCGGGATTCGAGTGATGCGGCCAGGCGATGCCTGGATCGAGGTTCGAAAACATGAGAAGAAGTAACGTTGCGTTACGTCTACAGGAGTCAATACTGGAAGAGGCGCGTCGTGTTTCCGAATCCGAGGGTGTGGCGCTCAACCAGTTCATCAATGTGGCAGTGGCCGAGAAGCTATCAGCCCTGCGAACCGAAGGGTACTTCAGCGAGCGTGGACAACGCGGCGATGTGGCGAGGGCTAAGCGGCTTCTCAAACGCGCCGGCCGCGGAAACCCGCCGGTACTCGGAGACGAACTCCGCTGAAACGGTTCGGCTGTGGGCCTAGCGCATCAGCGTGCGCATGGTCTAGCGCGTAGCGACGTGCACAAAAGCGTAAAGCAGCAGACCGGCCACAGGCAGCCCTACGAAAATAGCCCACAGGTGCGCTGCGACGTGTCGAGCGATGTACCGGGCGTCTTCCGAAACATCTGTGTGAGGGTCAAACGGGCGCTGTGCTGTTGGTGTTCCGGTCTTGATCCCCTCATAATACTGTTGGTCCATTGCGTTCAATTTTGTTTTGGTTGGTTCTGGGAAGATCTCCCGACAGTTGGGACAGGTGGCGTCAGTGTGGCTCACCTGCGCATTGCAGTTGGTACAGACGTACCTGTTAAGCGTGGTGTCAAGTTTCTTTCGGTCATGTTGTGGACCTCCTGAAAGAGCGACTATCTGCCCTTCGGGGCGCCTCCGGATTTTCGGGCTACGAAACTCCGAAATGAACGTTTGCCCCCCTCTACCCTGGCAGCCGCAGCCTCGCGATACACCCCGTCGCGCCTTCGCGGTTCTCCAGCGCTAATTCGCCGCCGTGAGCTTCGGCGATCTGCCGGCTCAGCACCAACCCGATCCCCGATCCGCCGGGCTTGGTGGTGAAGAAAGGGACGAACAGGTTCGCCGTGCCGGACAGGCCGGGGCCATCGTCTTCTATCCAAATCTCAACCATCCCGCCGTCTTTCTTCCAGCCGGCGCGCACGCCGCCGCCGGTCGAGAGCGCCGCATCGGCCGCATTGCGCAGCAGGTTGATCAGCACCTGTTCCAACTGGTCCGGATCGCCCTGAATACTGACGGCAGGGCCTCCCTTTACATCCACCGCGACCCGTGTCTCCAGGCTGACCGCCCTGCGCACGCAATCGCCGGCATCGAGCGGCTGCAATTGCGGGCGCGGCAGCTTGGCCAGCCGCGCATAGGCGCTGATGAATCGCGTCAGGCTGTCGGAACGCGAGTGGATGACTCCCAGCCCCCGCGTCACATCTTCCTTCCAATCCGAGGGCAGCGGATCGCGCGCCAGAATGCTTTCGAGACTGCCGGCGATCGATTTGACCGGCGTCAGCGAGTTATTCAACTCGTGGCCGAGCACCCGCACCAGCCGCTGCCAGGCCTGCAATTCCTGTTCGCGCAGCGCCTCGGTGAGGTCGGAAATGACCACCAGCTCGAGCGGCAGCCCGCGCTCGCGAATGCGCGTGCGGCGCATGCCCCAGCGCCCGGCGCGGCCGGGGAAGGCGGCCTGCAACATGGCCTGCGGCGGTCCCTCCAGGCATTGATCGAGATGCAACTCCGCCGCCGACTGGCCCAGCAGCCGCTCGGTGGGCGCATCCAGCAGGCGCTCACCGGCGCGGTTCACCAGGCGCAGCCGGGCGTGTTCGTCAAACGCGAAAATGGCGACGTCGATTTCCCGCATCACCGTGCGCAGCAGCGTGGTGGCTTCCATCGCTCCCAGCCGCTGCTCGCGCAAGGTGACGCCCAGCGTGTTGATTTCGCGCATCACCTCGCCCAGCGCGTCGTCCCGCCGCGGCGAGCGGCCGCGTATCGAAAAATCGCCTTCGCGCAACGCGCCCAGCAGGTTGGCCAGCGTCTGCATGGGGAATACCACGCGCTCGCGCAGCGCCGCCGCGAAGCCCAGCCAGGCGCCCACGATCACCACCGTCAGCGTCCACTCGGTGCGCGACTGGTAGCCGCCGCTCCACAGCAACACCAGCGCGCAGACCGACGCCGGCAGGGCCGCCATCACGGCCAGCATCATGATGCGGTTTTCGTAGCCGAGCCGGGAGCCTTTATCGGTGCGCGGCATGGTCAGTCAGGCGCGGCCGGGGCTCAGAGCCCGTACCGCTGCAGCCTCCGGTACAGCGCGCTGCGGCTCAGGCCGAGCGCGTTTGCGGCGTGGCTCACATTGCCGTTGAAGCGCGCCAGCGCCTTCTTGATGAGCAGCGCTTCCACGTCCTCCAGGCTCATCTCCTCCAGGCGCAGCGAGGCCTCGCGCACGCCGCGCAGGCCCAGGTCCGTGGCGCGTATGGTCTCGCCTTCCGCCATCAGCACGGCGCGCTCCACCGCGTGATCCAGCTCGCGCACGTTGCCCGGCCAGGTGTGCGCCAGCAGCGCTTTCATCGCCCCTTCGTCGAACAGACTGATGGCTTTGCGGTAATGCCCGGCGTGCTGCCGCAGAAAGTGCGCGGCCAGCGGCGGAATATCCTCGCGCCGGTCGCGCAAGGGCGGCAGGCGCAGCTCGATCGTGTTGAGCCGGAACAGCAGGTCCTGGCGGAAGCGCCCTTCGTCCACCGCGGCGTGCAGATCGGCGTTGGTGGCGGAGAACACCCGCACGTCCACCCGCCGGCTCTTCGACGATCCCACCCGCTCGAACTCGCCGGTTTCGAGCGTGCGCAGCAGCTTGCCTTGCAGCGCCTGCGAGATGTTGGCGATCTCGTCCAAAAACAGCGTGCCGCCATCGGCCATTTCGAAACGGCCCACGCGGTCGGTCTTGGCATCCGTGAACGCGCCCTTCACGTGGCCGAATAGCTCGCTTTCGAAAATGCCTTCCGCCAGGCCGCCGGTATTGACCGTCAACAGCGGGCGCGTCGAGCGCAGCGAGCTCGAATGCAGAGTCTGCGCCACCAGGCCTTTGCCGGTGCCGTTCTCTCCGGTGATCAGCACGTTGGCGTCCGATGGCCCAACCCGCGAAATCATGTCCAGCACCGGCCGCATGGCGGCGGACTGCGCGATCAACTGCGGAAAGCGCTCCGCGCGCAGGGCGCGGTTTTCTTCCTCCAGCCGCTGCCCCTTGCGCAGCGCGCGGCCCAGCTCGATCTGCGTCTTGAGAATCGCCGACAGGCGCGCGTTGTCCCACGGCTTTTGGATGAAATCGCGCGCGCCGCGGCGCATCGCCTCCACCGCCAGCTCCACCGATCCCCAGGCGGTCATTACGATCACCGGCAGCGCGGCGTCCAGATTCAGAATGCGCTCCAGCAGCTCCAGCCCCTCCTGGCCGGAGGTCGTGTCGCGCGTGTAATTCAGGTCCATCAGCACGGCGTCGAAGTCGCGCGCTTCAATGGCATGAAGAGCGGCGGCGGGAGCGGTGACGGCTTCCGCCACGTAGCCTTCGGCTTTGATCAACAGGCGGAGCGCTTCCAGCACGTCCGCCTGATCGTCGGCAATCAGGATCGATGGCCTGCGGTCTTCGTCGACTTTCATTCCATTCTATTGATAGCGCAAAGCTACCGCCCGAGGTGAAGGGCACGCCAGTCGCCACTCCCGCGAGCCATGATTACGGGCGCCGCGCGCGCGGCGCGAGGCCCGCGTGTGTCCGTTTGCGGGACGCCCCGGACAGGTAGGGCATGCTTTAGCTTGCCCTAAAATCAATGAAAGTTGGCAAGCTAAAGCGTGCCCTACCTATTTCGCATCCCGCCAATTGTCGCCCACCCCAATATCGACCACCAGCGGCACCGCCAGCTCGCGCACGCCCTCCATCTCGCGTTTGGCCAGCTTCGACACCGCTTGCACCTCTTCGGGCGGGCATTCGAAAACCAGTTCGTCGTGAACTTGCAGCAGCATCGCGGACCGATACCCGCCGCTTTCAAGCGCGGCCTCGACGCGCACCATGGCCAGCTTGATCAGGTCCGCCGCGGTGCCTTGCAGCGGCGAGTTGACCGCGGTGCGCTCGGCGAAGCCGCGGGCGTTTGGGTTGCGGCTGTTCATATCGGGGATGGGCCGCTCGCGGCCGAACAGCGTGCGCGTGACGCCGGACGCGCGCACCGCCGCGATGGTCTCGTCGAGGAACCGGCGCACGCCGGCATAACGCTCGAAATACCCGCGAATATAACGTTCCGCCTCGCCGCGCGAGATGCCCAACTGCGCCGCCAGGCCGAAAGCGCTGATGCCGTACACAATGCCGAAGTTGACCGCCTTGGCATCGCGCCGCGCCTCGGGGGTGACCATCAGCGGCGGCACGCCCATCACTTCGGACGCCGTCCGCGTGTGGATGTCTTCGCCATCGCGGAACGATTGTACCAGCAGCGGATCGCCCGAAAAATGCGCCAGCAAGCGCAGCTCGATTTGCGAATAATCCGCGGTGATGAGCTTCCAGCCGGGGCGGGGAACGAATGCCGCGCGGATTTCCCGGCCCAATTCGGTACGCACCGGAATGTTCTGCAAGTTTGGATTCGACGATGAAAGCCGCCCCGTCGCCGCGCCGGCCTGATTGAAGCTGGTGTGCAGGCGGCCGTCGCGCGCGTCCACCAGCAGAGGCAGCGCATCCACATACGTCCCTTTGAGCTTGGTGAGCTGGCGGTATTCGAGCACCAGGCGCACGATTTCGTGATCCGGCGCCAGCGTCTCCAGCACGTCGGCAGCCGTCGAGACAACCTTGCCTTTGCCGTATTTCACCGGCGCCGGCAGGTTCAAATCCTCGAACAGCACGCGCCCCAACTGCTGCGGTGAGCTGATGTTGAATGGCTTGCCCGCGAGTGTGTGAATCCGCTCGGTGAGCCGCGCAATCTCGCCTTCCATCATGGTCGAAAGCCGCTGCAATTCAGTCCGGTCAATCAGTATGCCGTTGCGTTCCATGCGCTCGAGCACGCGCGCCAGCGGCAATTCGATGGTCGAGTACAAGTCGCGCAAGCCGCGCGCGTCGATGGCCGGTTCCAGTTGGCCATAGAGTTCGAGAATGATACCGGCGTGCTGTTCGGGCGCTGCGCCGAGCTTGAGATCGAGCCGCCGGCGCGCCAGTTCCTCAAGCGAACACCCCGCCGGATCGGCTTCCAAGAGGAACGCGTACAGCATCACGTCGTGCTCGAACCCGGCGCCCGCGATTCCCATTTCCTCCAGCGCCACCAGCGCCGCCTTCACGTCGCAGGCGATCTTCGGCGCGCGCGCGTCTTCCAGCCAGGGCTTGAGCGCTTCGACCAGGTCGCCCGTTGCCGCGCGCGCTTCGCTTGGCTTCCACGCCAGTCCGATCGCGTCCAGCGCCAGTTCACCCTCGCCCGATTTGGCGATGGCCACCGCGACCGGCGCATCGCGCGGCACTTCAGCCAGCCACCCGCGCAGCTCGTCTCGATCCGCGAACGCGGCGTAGTCGTGCGTCCGTGTGTCTTCCGCCGGTCCCAGCTCCTTGAGCAGGCTGTGGAACTCCATCTCCTGGTAAACCGCTTTCAGCAGCGCCGGATCGGCGGTCCGCGCGGCGGCCGATTCAATCGAAAACTCGATCGGCACATCGGTTTCAATCGTCGCCAGCCGCTTGCTCATCCGGATGCGGTCCACATTGTTCTGCAAGCTCTCGCGGTACATTTTCCGCTGCACCTCGGCGGCATGCGCGATGGCCGCTTCCACCGATCCGAATTGCGAGATCAGGTCGCGCGCGCCCTTGTCGCCGATTCCCGGCGCGCCCGGAATGTTATCGACCGCATCGCCCTTCAACGCCAGCAGATCGGCCACCTGCGCCGGCTCCACTCCCAGGAATTCCTTCACCTTTGCCGGGCCGTACCATTCGTCGTCCTTGGCCGGGTTGAGCATCGAGACGCGGTCGGTAACCAGTTGCATCATGTCCTTGTCGCTGGATACGATCACCACCTCCACGCCTGCCGCTTCGATACGCCGTGCAATAGCGCCGATCACATCGTCGGCTTCATAGCCGCGATATTCGAGCACCGGGATGCGCATCGCTTCCAGCAGCCGGCGCACGTGCGGGATTTGCTCCAGCAGATCGGGAGGCGTTTCCGCGCGGTTGGCCTTGTACTCGGCGAACTCTTCCAGGCGATGGGTCGGTTCGCCGCTTTCGAACACGGCCGCAATGTGTGTCGGCTGGTATTCCCGCGTCAGCTTGCGGAGCATGTTGTTGAAGATGTAGACCGCCTCCGTGGAAAGCCCGGTGGACGTGCGCATGGGAGGAGCCGCGCTGCGCGCGCGGGCGTGATAGGCGCGAAAGATGAAGCCGAACGCGTCGATGAGGAAAAGCCGCTCGCCTGGCACTTGGCCCATCATACTATCGGGTAACGCCGGCGGTCTTGGTCTTTTCGTCGGCCCTACCGGCTACCTTGCCGCGGCGTTTGCACCACAAACCGAATGCAAAGTGTCGCGAATTCGACACAGTGTAACCTAATCTGCCCTTTTGCAATCAATCATATATGGTTCGGGTTTTGGCGTGCCAGTACTATTTGACGTAAGGCTAATGCGCAAGAGGAGATCCTTTGCGGTTTGAGACGACCATTCGCCGCCCGGTGGAAGCGCGGGGGGTAGGTCTGCACAGCGGTGTCCCGGTGCAAATCCGGGTGGTGCCCGCGCCCGCTGGAACCGGCATTGTTTTTCTGCGCACGGACCTCGAGAATTTCGCGATCCCGGCGAGTTGGCGCCACGTCGCGCGCGTCAGTTATGCCACCAGCTTGATGCGCCAAGGCGTTCTCATCTCCACCACTGAACACCTGCTGAGCGTGTTCTACGCCATGGGCATCGACAACGCTTACGTCGAGATCGACAACCTGGAGGTGCCGATTCTGGATGGCAGCGGGCTGCCGTTCGTGCGGATGATCGAGGAGGCCGGAATCCAGCATTATCGCCGCCGCCGCAAGTACCTGCGCATCCGCCGGCCGATTTCGGTGGAAGATAAGGGAAAGCGGATCAGTATCCTGCCCGCCGACAGCTTTCGCCTGACTTGCGACACCAGTTATCCCGAGCCGGTGGGCCGCCAATCGCTCGAGATGGAAGTGACGCCGGCGCGCTTCGCTTCCGAGCTGGCCTTCGCGCGCACCTTCGGCTGGGAAAAGGACCTGGCGCAGATGCGCGACATGGGCCTGATTCGCGGCGCGTCGCTCGATAACGCGGTGTGCTTCTCGAACGGCGGCGTGATGAACCAGGCGGGGCTGCGCGCCGTGGACGAATGCTGCCGCCACAAAGCGCTGGATCTGATTGGCGACCTGGCGCTGCTCGGCAAGCCGCTGCTCGGCCACGTAATCGCCGAGCGCGCCGGCCACGCCATGCACGCCGCGCTGGTGGCGCGCATCATGTCGGACCCCTCGGTTTACGAGATCCTCACCTTCGACCAGTTAACTTCGAGAGTGGTGCAAACGCTGGTCCGCTAGTGCCGCAGGCCCCCGGCCTGCGAACCCCAGTCGCAACCTTACACCCGGGCCCGCGTTGCGAAGAATCGCCACAAAGCACCGCGACCTTTCGCTTCGGCCCGGGTTGGAGTATGCTGAGAGTCACGGGCTGCCCGCGTCCCCCGAGCTCCATTCGAATAAGGAGTCCGCATGAAATATCACTCGATGGGGACCAGCGTGCTGTTGGCCCTTCTCATTTCCGCCGGCCTGACCACGGCGCAAACCACCACCACTCCAACATTTGAATCCGCCGTAACCACGGGCATAGTGGGCTTCACGCCCTCTTCGCAGACGGCGCAATTGAACGTGCTCAACACGGGCGGCCTTTTCGCCGTCGCCGCAACCACCGCGACCACCACCACCGCTACGGCCGCCGCCTGCCCGGTCGAGCTCCAGTTCCTCGACGCGCAGGGCACCGTGCGGAAATCCATGCAGGTGCCCAACCTGGCGCCGGGCACGGCGGCTTCGCTGACTTTCACGCTGAGCGATTTGCCCGCCGGTACGGTCGTCTTTCGCCTCGGTATCCGCGGCGTGGTCAAGACCAATCCGATCGTCAGCGGGCCCATCCCTGCCGGAAGCGGGACAATGATTCCGGCCTTTTCGTTCTGCTCCATCATGCCGACGCTCGAATTGTTCGACACTTCGACCGGCGTGACGCAGATGTTTTCGAGCGACACGCGCCCCTTCGGAACGCCAGTGGCTGTGCCGCTGACGATAGTGAACTGAGCGCAATAAGGTAGGGCGGGCCATCGCACTTTGGGGCCTGCCGCCGCGGGCGGAAGACAGGCGACAGAAGCCGATCGCCTGTCCTACTGCCCCACCTCAATCGTCTTGCGAAGTCTGATGTCCGCCGAGGATGCGCCGGCCAGAATCTCCACCGATTCCGGCTCCACGACGAACTTATTCAGGCTCTCATCCCAATAGGCCAGTGACTCGGCCTTCAAGGGCACCGAGACGGTTCGCGTCTGCCCGCGTGGAATGTTGACCCGGCCGAAGCCCTTCAACTCGCGCGCCGGACGCTCCGCCTTCGAGCCGAGGTGCCGCACGTAGAACTCCACCACTTCGTCGCCATCGCGCGCGCCCGTGTTGGTGACGTCCACGCTAACCGTGATCTCGCCGCCGGCCTTCAGCGCTCGTGAGCTGGTGCGCAGCTTCGCGTATCGAAACGTCGTGTAGCTCAAGCCGAATCCGAACGGGTAGAGCGGCTCCTCCTTGGCGTACATGTAAGTGCGGCCGTGCCGGATGTTGTAGTCCATCATGGGCGGCAATTGGTCGATCGATTTGGGCCAGGTGTGCACCAGCCGCCCAGCCGGGTTGTAATCGCCGAACAGCACGTCGGCGATGGCGCTGCCTTCTTCCTGGCTATTGTGGCTCATGTGGATGATCGCCGGCACGTTCTGCTCGGTCCAGTTGATGGCATAGGGCGCGCTCGAAACCAGCACCACCACCGTTTTCGGATTGGCCTGGTAAACTTCCTTGATCAGGTCCTCCTGTTCCAGCGTGAGCGATTCCCGGTCGCTGCCTTCCATGCCCTCGCTCGGAATCGCGCAGCCGCTAGTTGCGATCAGTCCCTGAATCAATTGCTGCGCCGTCCGGCCGCAAGTAGGATGGTTGCCCACCACCACGATTGCCAGATCGGCGGATTGCGCCGCTTTCACCGCCGCTCCGCCGGTGCTGTCCACCACGTGGCGGACCTCCACGCCCGGACCCACCTTGGCCCGAATGGCCGCTAGTGGCGTCACCGCATATGGCGGCACTCCCCCGTAGAAGTCCGCCAGCACTTCGTTGGCGCGCGGGCCGATCACGGCCAGCGTCTTGATGGCGCGCCGGTCGAGCGGCAAGAAGCTCCCCGCGTTCTTCAGCAGCACCACCGATTCGCGCGCCACCCGCAGCGCGATCGCATTATGCTGCGGCGAATTCACCGGGTCGGGCGCGCCCTTCAGCTTCGTATACGGCACCACCGACGGCGGATCGAGCAGGCCCAGCCGCAGCGCCGTGCGCACGCTGCCGCGCAGCACCGCGTCGATATCCGCTTCCGTAATCAGGTGGTCCGCCAGCGCCCCTTTGACAGCCGCTTTGGGGTCTTCGACGAAGGTAAGGAACATGTTGATGCCGGCCTTGATGGAAGCCGCCGCGGCTTGGTGCAAATTCGGGTAGGCCTTGTGTTGGGTCACCAGGTTGCCGAGCGACCCGGCATCGGTGCAGATGATGCCATCGACGCCCCACTCCTTCACGGTGATGTTCTCGAGAATCGGATTCACGGTCATCGGCACGTGGTTCCACGCGTTGTAAGAAGCCATGTACGAGCGCGCGCCGCCGTCCACAATTCCCATGCGGAACGGCACCGAGTAATACTCGCGCAGCAGCCGCACATCGAAATCCGACGACGAGCCGTAACGGCCGTGTTCGTTGCTGTTGGCCAGGAAGTGCTTGAGCAGGCTGGCCGCCTGCCAGTACTTGGGATCGTCGCCCTGTATGCCGCGGATCAGCGCGACCGCCAGCGTTCCGTCCAGGAACGGATCTTCGCCGTAGGATTCCTGCGTGCGTCCCCAGCGCGGATCGCGCGCCAGGTCCGCATTGGGCGTGAGCAGCACCAGAAACGCGCGTCCGTTCTTGCCGTTTTCGAAAATGTAGCGCGCCTCGGATCCAATCACCGCGCCCGCCTGGCGCACCAGATCCGGGTCCCACGTCCGCCCCAGGCCAACGCCCTGCGGAAACTGTGTGGTGGGTGACACCATCTTCGCCTCCGGCGGAACGTTGGGAAGAATCGACATCAGCGCCTGCATCGGGCCGCCCAGGACTACGCCGCTAAGCGCTTCGCCGAACGCCGTCCCGCGAATACCGAGCCGCGGAACCGCCACGCCCGTCATGCCCAGGCCGGCCACTTTTTCGTCCAGCGTCATCAGTGAGAGCACGTTATCGATGCGCTTCTCCGTGTCGAGCTTCGGGTCTTGAAACGGGTATTGATATTGCGCCGGCGCGGATGCGGACAGCGCCAGCAAGGTCGCGCTCAGAATCGTTAAGGATTTCATCGTGGAACTCCTCTTTCGAATTACATTGCCGTCGCAGAGCCGCTCTCTTATGGGGTGCTTTCGAGACCCGGCTCCGATGCGTTCAGAGCCAACGCGCACGTGGCGGAGACGATCGCAACTGCGAGCGTGGGTCTTCATAGAGCGTCGCGGCAGCCGCTATTCTAACTCCGCACCGATGGCAATCCGAGAGGCACTCAGGCGTAGGTCCCACGGCTGGAAATGGTGCTTCGATTGCCGGTTAGCAAGCGAGGTGCAAATCCGCCAGTGATGAAAACCAGGCCTTTGCCGCTACCCTGTTGCTCCCGGCCGTGGCGCATTGCCTCGGCCCGCGTGGCGTTTGTCGCCACCGCGTTATTCCTGATAGCCAGCCCAGCCGTGGCTTCGGCTCCAGCTCCGTTCTCCACGTTCCTGCTTGCCAATGCTTCCTTGCAGGGAATGGGCCACGATGCAGCCGGCAACATCTACGTCCTGGGGACGGTCACGAACAGCCCGATTCCGGGCCGCGCGACGAGTCTTTTCGCCGCCCGCTTCGACCCCAACGCTACCACAACCACCTACTTCGTCTATCTGGGCAGCGGCAGCGACGTGGCAGGGGGCCTGGCCGTCGACGCGCAAGGCAACGCCTACATCACCGGCAATACAACATCGAACGATTTTCCCGTTACTTCCGGTTTCAGAGGGTCCAGTTCGATCGGGGCCGTCCCGTTCGCGATCAAGCTGGACCCGAACGGAGCGGTTGTGTATGCAACATTGTTCGCCGGCGCCGTCTCCGGGAACCCCACGGCAATCGCAGTCGATAGCAGCGGCAGTGTCGTCATCAGCGGCGTCGGGCTGCAAAGCTACACTCCCACCTCGGCCGTGTTCCTCAGTGACGATCTATTTGTCGTCAAACTCGATCCCTCCGGGACCAAGGTCGTGTTCGCCTCCTTGGGGGTCTCCGGAAGCCAGATCGCGCTCGGCCCGGAGGGCGACATCTTCCTCGCGGGCACCGTGCCTGGCGGACTTTATCCTTATCCCGCCACGCCCGGCGCATACCAAACCACGTTTGCGCCCGAGTGTCTGCCGGCTATGTTCGGATGCGACTTTTCGAGCGCGCAACACGTCACGCACCTCAGCGCCGACGGGACGCAGTTGCTCTACTCCACCTACCTTTCCGGACCGAGCGGCGCAGACAATTTTGGTCTGGCGGTGGACAGCGCCGGGAACGCCTATGTTACGGGAACCGCGACGACGTACGTAACGGGAGCCACCACTTCGACGACAGATTATCCTTACACCGTCACGCCGGGCGCCGGCGGCCGAATCGGTCTGTTTCTGACGAAGCTGGACCCCACCGGATCCAAGCTGCTTTGGTCCGTCCCGCAGGGCGGCACCTCTCTGGCGCTCGATGCCGGCGGCAATCCGGTGGTGGGCGGCTACTCGCTCACCGGGCCGGCTTACAGCGCGTATGGCCGGACTCCGCCGCCTGCTGGCAATACCCCCGCCGCGTGTCTTCCCAACGGAACGACCGTGCCATCGAGCGTGTATGTTCAGCGTTTCAACGCGCAGGATGGGAGCCTAGCCGCGACCGAACTCTTGAGCACCACCGTGTCGTCAAGCGCGCTACCGGCCCTGGCGGTCGAACCGGATGGCCGAATTCTGCTCGCCGGCGACAGCGCATCTCCGGACGTCCCGCTTTCGCCCGGCGTCGTGTTCAGCCAGGCTGCCGCGCAACGTGCGGTCCCTGGAGTGTTCCTCGCCGCATTCGATCTTTCGGCGCCGCCCTCGGGCCCACAGCTCAGTTGCGTCACCGACGCCGCCACGTTGGGGCTGATCGGCCCGGTCGCGCCCGGCCAGCTCGTGACCCTTTTCGGTTATGAGCTTGGTCCGCAGACGGGAGTGACGGGATCCGCTTCCGGCCAGACTCTGCTTCCCACTTCTCTGGGGAACGTGCAGGTGACGTTCGATGGCGTTCCGGCGCCGCTGCTCTATGTCTCTTCGAGTCAGATCAACGTGCAGGTTCCGTTCGAGGTGGCGCAGCCGCTCGAGGTCGCGCCGCAAACCGTGATGACCGTTTCCATCGCTCCGGATGCGGCGAGCGCCTACTCGATCGCGGCAACCCGGACGTTCGCCGTCGCCGGGAGCAGCCCGTCTCTGTTCGTCGATACCAGTGTGCCGCCGCCGAACTGCGTACCGGTCACGTTCAGCGGCTTCGCCTCGCTAGTCGCGCTGAACAGCGACGGCTCGCTGAACGGCTGTGGCAATCCCGCCCAGCCGGGAAGCATGGTCACCGTTTTTCTCAATGGCGTGGCGGCAGAGCCGAACAACGGCTTCTTTCCCATCACCGGGAGCATAACCGTTTCGAACACGGGGCCGTTGGGCAACCAGGTGGATGTGCGGGGAGGCTCGGCGTTGGTGCCTAACGGTGATGTGGCTTCGCTGGCTGCCGGTCCGCTGTTCCCGGTAGCCGGCGCGATTGCCGGAGTCGACCAGCTCGCCATCCAGCTTCCTGGAATTGGCGCGTCCGGCTTACAAGCCATCTCCCTGGCTGTCGCGATCAACGGTATCCCCGCGGCCCCCCTCGCCGCGGAAGTAATCGTCTGGATGAAGCAGTAAACCGCGTGGACCCTTTCCGGCAACTGGGGCTTAGCCTGTATCTAACGCAAACCAACGGCGGGATCGCGATGTCAGGCGGTAGTGACCACGATCTGCTGTGAGTTGGTCATGTTGGCGACGCCGGCGCCGGGAAAGATCTCACGCAGGACCATAGGCTTGGAGACCTTGGTCAGCTTCGCGGGTTCGTCGCTTTCCTTCCGGAGCTTCATGAACGCGATGGTGGCGTTCTCCTGCAGGTAGAATCTCCACTTGCCGTCATTGCGGTATCCGACCACGCAGCCCCAGGGATTGACAAACTTGACGTCAAGCGTCTTTCTGTATTTGTCTTTCAGCCATCTTTCGTATTCGTTGGCGCTGGCGGTGGTCAGTTTGCCGTCGGAGCTGACCTGCCCCGGCGTCTTGATGTAGTCCATTTTGTTGATTTCGGTTTGGAACTTGCCCTTGGATGTGTCCGCGAAATTGGTCAGCACTTCGCGCCAAAAGGCGGCGCCGCGCGTCATGTCGTTGCCGCGCCCGGTGTCGCCGCCGGCGTGATACACGGTCGGGCTCTCCTGCGTTCCCTGGATGAAGACGGAGCAGCCGTTGATCGCCGCGGTAAAGAAGATGTCGGGATCTGAACCGATTCTCATTCCCTGCGGGGGAATGGTCATGTGGACGATGGCGTTTTGATCCCAGGGGAGGTAGTAAGCCGGTACCCAGCCGCTGTCCGGATCGACGGTGAAGCTCCCAGAGACATCGACGGTTTCGGCGCCCTCGTTGCCGGATTTGGAGGGATCGCGTTTGACGAGGTTCACCATGGCGACCTTCTGGTATGAGGCAACGGACTTGAAATGGATGTTCTTCGTGTAACTCATCTTGGGACGAAAGCCGGGAATGATGTTGGCCAGTTGCGCCTGAATCGCGCCGATCACGCCGGAGCGGTAGGGGTCTCGCTTGAGCGTCGTCTTGGCGGTGCCGATGGTATCGCCTCGATAGCCGTCGATATTATCCGCCGGATGAAGGGCGTATGACTTGAGCAGCGCCAAACTCTTGCTGCGAAGCATCCCATTGAAGTTAGGCATGCTCATGAACCTCCTTACGGTCAATTCATTGTATTCCGCGGCGGCCGCCGCAACAAGCGTGAATCAGGGGTCAAACTCCGAAATGCCCGCTGGCACATACCACGCCGAGATCCACCGCGCGGTTCCTGGCGAGGCGTGCGCGGGCCGTCGCATCCGGGGTGTGCGACATAGAAGTGGGGTCAAGCGACGCGGCGCGCCTCCCAGTAGTCCTCAAACCGACCGATGAGATGGCAGCATCTCAGAGCAATGATGGCGTTGGCTCCCAGAACGGTCCAAAACATCCCGGACTGTTTGAGTCGGGAGCCGATGACGGTTTTGCACCCGGCTTCGA
>Ga0187860_1001795_pt1 | contig 18459 bp, 17 predicted proteins | sample June2016WEW_10_4_FD_132981 | JGI IMG/M metagenome (GOLD analysis project Ga0187860, IMG submission 132981) | Peatland microbial communities from SPRUCE experiment site at the Marcell Experimental Forest, Minnesota, USA - June2016WEW_10_40 | ecosystem: Environmental > Terrestrial > Soil >...
ACCTTCCTCTTCACCAACCTGTTCGAATGGGCCGTGCACAAATTCATCATGCATCGGCCGGTGGATATCAAAGGTCTGCGCGCGATCTACGAGCGGCACACGCTCAATCATCATCAGTTTTTCAGCGACGAGGAGATGCGGTTCCGCGACCATAAGGACTGGCGTGTGACCCTGTTTCCGCCTTATGCGCTGGTGGTCTTCATCCTGATGTCGATACCGGCCGCCGCGATTCTCGGCACGGTGTTCACGGCAAATGTCGGCTGGCTGTTCATGTCGACGACCACGGGAATGTATCTGATCTATGAGTTCATGCACTTTTGCTGCCACGTCGACGAGAACTGGTTCGTGCGGCATTGTCCGTTCGTCAACACGCTGCGCCGCCATCATACCGCACACCACAACGCGCGGCTGATGATGGAGGTCAACATGAACCTGACTTTTCCGATCGCCGACTGGGCGTTTGGTACGTCGGACCTTGACCGCGGCCTCCTGGGAACGCTGCTCAACGGCTACGACACGCGGTTCCTGAAGAAAACCCTGCGCGGCAAGCCGCGGCGTCCCGACGAGGCGGCGGCGGTTCCGGTCGGCGCCAACTAGGTTCAGCTTCGGGCGATTCCATGCCAAGCGACGTCAAAGCTATCCTGTCGGCTATCGTGTTGATCGTTGCGGCGGTGCTCGCCTATTGGAGCGGGTCGCCCATTCGCCACGGCTTCTCGACCTTTATCATGGTCGTTGCCGTCCTAATGGTCGCCGCCATGTGGGTGTTCCCCGAGGCGGGCGTCAAAAAGGGCGAGGTAAAGCGGGCCAAATAAGGCAGGCGCAGCTGGCCGGGATCAGGCTACCGAATAGCGCCCAACTCCGATCAATCGATCGAGCATTTCCCGGCTCTGCTTCAACGGCTCGCTGGAACCGTCATAGGTGATCCGGCCGCGATCCATCACCACGGTTCGCGGCGAGATGTCGAGCGCAAGCCGGGTATTTTGCTCGACCAGCACCAGCGTCAGGCCCTGCGCATCGACAAGATGGCGGACCGCGCGGGTCAGCTCCTCGACGATGACGGGTGCGAGCCCTTCCGAGGGCTCATCCATGAGGACCACCGATGGGTTTCCAACCAGGGCGCGCGCAATCGCCAGCATCTGCTGCTCACCGCCGGAGAGGTGGTTGCCGCGGTTGAGCTGGCGTTCCGCGAGCCTTGGGAAGAGCTTAAACGCCGCCGCGATGGTCCACGGCCCGGGCCGTGCCGCGACTTCGAGATTTTCCCGCAGCGTCAGCGACGGAAAAATTTCACGTTCCTGGGGCACGTATCCCAATCCGGCCGTCACCCGACGAAAGGGTGCGAGCTGCGAGATATCCCGTCCCAGCAATCGGACGCGTCCGCTGTGGAGGGTGTTGTGTCCCATCACGGTGGAAAGAAGCGTCGTTTTGCCGACGCCATTACGGCCAATGATGGCGAGCGTTTCACCGATCTTGACCCGAAGGCGGACTCTCTCAACGATCACGGTCTCGCCATAGCCGCCCGACACGTCGTCAAGTTCCAGCGCAAGGTCCGGCTCAGCCACGGTGGACCGCGCGACGTTCTCCGAGATAGACCGAGCGGACGCGCTCGTCGGCCGATATCTCTTCCGGCGTACCTTCGGTCAGCACCGCGCCGGCGACCAGCACGGTGATCCGATTGGCGAAGCGAAACACCACGTCCATGTCGTGCTCGATGATCAGCACCGTGATGTTGGGATCGAGCCTTGCGATCACGTCGAGGATCAGATGGGTTTCCGAGGAGGGAACGCCCGCCGCCGGCTCGTCGAGCAGCAGGAGCCTTGGCCGCTGCGCGAGCGCGATCGCGATTTCGACGAGGCGCTGGCGGCCGTAGGGCAATTCCCGCACCAGCTTGCAAGCGTCGGCGACAAGTTCAAGCGATTGCAGGTGATCGAGCGCTTCTTCGATGACTGTGGTTTCGCGCCCCGCCGATCGCCACAGGCGGTGACAGGCGCCGGTCCGCTCGCCGATCGCGAGATAGACGTTCTCAAGTACCGTCAGCCCGCGAAACAGCCGGTTGACCTGGAACGTGCGCGCCAAACCGCGCCGGGTGCGGCCGGCCTGCGAGAGGGTTGTGACATCCTCGCCATCAAGCAGCACTTTGCCTGCCGAAGCCCGCAGCGCGCCGGTGATCAGATTGACCAGGGTGGTCTTACCGGCGCCGTTCGGCCCGATCAGCGCGTGACGGGCGCCGCTCGGCAATGCGAGATTGATATTGTTGGCAACACGGATCGCGCCGAAGCTCTTTTGCAGGCCTGTGATCTCAAGAGCGGGGACGACGGCTACGGGCGCCGTGCTCATCGCTTCGCTCCCCACGGCAGGTACCGTCTCACAGCCGCGAGCCTGGCGAAAACGCCGTGCCGCGTCAGCAGCACCACCGCAACCAACAGGAGTCCGATGCCGAACTGCCAGAATTCCGGACTGATTTTCGCGAGTTCGTTTTGCAGCACCATGTAGAGCACCGCGCCGACGAACGCGCCGTATAGCCAGCCGGCGCCGCCAAGGATGAGCATCATCAGCACGGCGGCCGATTGATCGAAATCGAACACGCCGAGCGTCACCAACGTATTGGTCTGCGCAAACAGCGCCCCCGCAATTCCGGCGAGACCTGCAGAGATCGCATAAGCGACGACGAGGCGCCGATGCACCGGCGAGCCGATCGCGTGCATGCGGGCGACGTTTTCCCGAATACCTACCAGCGCCTGTCCGAACGGCGAATAGACGATCCGTCGCACGACATAGAAAGCGACCAGGAGCACGCCGAGGCAATACAGATAATAGGTGTGACCGGAGAGATCATAGTCGAACAGCCCGAACAGCGGCGCGATGTTGATGCCGGGAACACCGTCGTAGCCACCGGTGAAGTTGCGAAACAGATTGCCCAGTTGCTGCAGCATGATGGTCGTCGACAACGTCAGCACCAACAGCGCCAGGCCGCGATAGCGCAAGAGCAGCCAGCCGAAGAGAAAACCTGCGATCGCCGCCAGCACCGCCCCGCAAACGAGTCCGGAAATCGGCTCGCTCCAGCCAAGGTCGGTGATCAACAAGGCCGCGGCATATGCGCCGACGCCGAAGAAAGCCGCATGGCCGAGCGTGACGATTCCGGCAAAGCCGAGGATGAGATCGAGCGACAGCGCGAACATGACCATGATCAGCGTCTGTCCGCCCAGGATCATCTGGTTGGGAAAGGCGTAATAGGCCGCTATCGCGACTATCCACGGTAGCGCTTCCGCGGGCCGAAAGCGGTCGCGCCGGGCCAGGAAGTTGACGGCGCGCGCGCGCTCGGCCGCAATTTCGCTGCTGGCGAAGGGCGGGGACGTTTTACTCGCGTCCATAGAGACCCGCAGGCTTTATCAGCAGGATCAGCACCGCGACCGCGTAAATGCAGAAGCTCCCTGCATCAGCGAAGAGATATTTGCCGGCGGTGTCGGAAACGCCGAGCACCAGCGCGGCGGCGAGTGTGCCCCAAATGCTGCCGGAGCCGCCGACGGCAACGACGAGCAGGAAATAGACGAGGTAGATGATGGCAAAGCTCGGTGTGAGGCCCAGGAGCTGGACGGCGAGGCCGCCGCCGAGCGCCGCGAGTCCGCTGCCGACCGCGAACGTGATCGTGAACAGACGATCGACGTTGATGCCGACCGACTGTGCCATACGCCGGTTGTCGACGGCGGCGCGAATCTTGGCCCCGATTTTGGTGCGCTCGAAGCCGTACCAGAGCGCCGCGACCAGTGCCGCTGAGACGACGATGAGAAAGACCCGGTAGGTCGGAAAACTACGACCGCCCAGATGAACCTCGCCTGAGAGATAGGCAGGAACGCGGACCGCTTTCGGCAAGGGCCCATAGAAATACGTGTAGGTGGCGATCGCCATGAAGGCGAGGCCGATGGTCAGCAGCACCTGGTCGAGTTCGCCGGCGCTATAAAGCTGGGCATAAAGCAAGCGTTCGAAAATGACGCTCGCACAGCCGATCACCACGAAGGTGACGATGAGCGAACCGAGAAAGGGTACGCCGCAGCTTTCCATTGCCGTCAGCATGAGATAGCCGCCGGCCATGGCGAACGCGCCATGGGCGAGGTTGACGACCCCCATGAGCCCCATCGTGACGGAAAGCCCGACTGAGATGATGAACAGGAACATGGCCCAGGCCAGACCATCGAACAGGATGCTGACGACGGTGTTGACCACGGGCGACCCTGCTCGATCCCGGCTCCCCGCGAAATGCGCGGGGACATGAATGTCGGCTGATCTGCTTACTGCCTTAAGCGGTTAAGAGGCGCAACGGCCGACTTTGAGAACCTTGCACTGGTCTTTCACCTGAGGGAACGTTTCCAGCACTTTGACACCGAGCTTGCCGTCGGGTTTTTTGATGACTTCCTCCGCATGCTCGTCCTGGATGACGTCGCGCGTTTCGGGGTCGATCTCGATCGTCCCGCGCAGCCCATCATGTTTCCAGCCTTTGAGCGTGTCGATGACTTTGGCGCCATCGTCGAGATTGCCGTGCAGCTCGTTGATGACGTGAAAAATGCCGGCCATCGTGTCCATCCCCGCGGCCGACTCAAAATCGGGATAGGAATCCGGCCCGTAGGCGGCGTGCCAGTCCTTGACGAACTCCTTGTTGACGGGGGTGTCGTAATCGTTGGCATAGCTCGACACCACGACCAGTCCGATGGCCGCGTCGCTCATATGCGCAAGTTGATAGTCGGGAATGAGGTCCTGAGGACCGACGAGCCGGATGCCGGCCGGGCGCATGCCGAGGTCGCCATAGGTCTTCATCACGCCGCCGGCATGCGAGCCGGACGGCACGAAGACATAGAAGCAATCGGGATGCTCATCCTTGACCCGCTGAAAGAACGGCGTGAAGTCCGGTACCGGCCCCGGCGAACCCATGCGGACTTCGTCGATCACTTTGCCCCCGGCCTTTTCGAAGGCGGTCTTGAAGGCGAGCGCGCTGTCCTGTCCGGGCGGGAAGTCGGTGAAGCCGGCGGCGGCCGTCTTGCACTCGAGGTTTTTCGCCGCATAGGTCCCCATCTGGTAGGCAGGGTCCCACATGCTGAACGAAAACCGCACAATGTAGGGCGACAGATTCGTAATCCACGCCGTGCCGGCGTTGGCGATCAGCATCGGTATCTTGGCTTGGGTCGCGAGCGGCGCGCTGGCAATGGCCGACGGTGAAAACACGAAACCCGCGAGCAGCTTTACCTTGTCGTTGGTGATGAGCTCGGTGACGACGGTCCTGACGGTAGCGCCCGACGCCGGTCCCTCGTCACGCTTGATCAACTCGATCTTGTTGTCGCCGAGATCCTTGGCGTGCAGCTTGACGTAGAGATCGAATGCCTTGTCGATCTGATTACCCAAGTCCGAATTGGGCCCCGAATAGGGCAACACCACGCCGACCTTGATTGTCTCCGCGTCGGCCGCCGCCGTCCAGCAAAATGCCAGCGCCACTGCCGCAAGTGTGCCAATGATTTTCATAACGCTTCTCCTTGGGTATAATAATTTCTCCCGGAAAGAGCGACCTGTCCGGCGCGAGAGCCGAAGCGTCACTCTGATTTTCCGTATTTTCGCACGCCAATCCGGTGATGGCAAAATCGGCACCGAACGAAACAAAAGCCGCGTCGGTGTGACGCATCGAGGGTGGTTTGGTCAAAAAAGAGGAGTTGCGTCATGCTCGAAACAAAGCGGATCGACGGTAAGGCGCGCGCGGACCGATTGGTCGCCGACGTCGCGGCTGCGACGACCAAGCTCAAGGCGCAGTCAGGCATCGCTCCCGGACTCTGCACCGTGCTCGTCGGCGACGATCCGCCAAGCCAAGTGTATGTGCGCAACAAAGGCAAGGCCGCGACCGCGGCCGGCATTGCGAGCTTTCACGAATCCTTGCCGGCGACGATCAGCGAAGCCGAGCTTCTGGCGCTGATCGCCAAGCTCAATGCCGACGACAGAGTCGACGGCATCCTCGTGCAGTTGCCGCTGCCGAAGCACATCGACCCGCAACGCGTCATCGACGCCATCGACTCTGGAAAAGACGTTGACGGTTTCCACGCGGAGAATGTCGGCCACTTGTGGAGCGGGGGCTTAAGCCGAGCGCTCGTTCCCTGCACGCCCTTTGGTTGTCTGATGCTGCTGCGCGAAGCGCTGCCCAAGCTGGCCGGCGCCGAGGCGATCGTGCTCGGCCGTTCCAACATTGTCGGCAAGCCGATGGCGGCGCTGCTGTTGGCCGAAAATTGCACGGTGACATTGGTTCATTCGAAAAGCCGCGACATTCCGGCAATCCTGCGCCGGGCCGATGTTTTGATAGCGGCGGTGGGGCAGCCGGAGTTTGTCCGCGGGCCTTGGATCAAGGAAGGCGCCGTCGTCATCGACGTCGGGATCAACAGGGTCGCCGCAGCGGACGGGAAATCGAAGCTGGTCGGCGACGTCGCCTTTGCCGAGGCGCAAGGTATTGCCGGCGCGATCACCCCGGTTCCCGGCGGCGTGGGCCCGATGACTATCGCCTGCCTGCTTCGCAATACGCTGATCGCGGCCTGCCGGCGGCGCAGCCTTACCGATCCAGAACTCTGAACTCGCGAAAGCCTTTCGCGGTCCCGCGCGCGGGGGTCAGGCCGGGGCCTCGACCGCGGGTTGGTGCGCATATTTCAGCAGCAGGACGAATAGCGCGCCGATGAAGCACGGCACCGCGGCGGCATAGAAGACGCCCCCGACGCCGCCGCCGACCAGGAGTCCGGTGCCGAGTGGCCCAAAGACCTGGCCGAGCCGGCCCATGCCCATGCCCCAGCCGATTCCAGTCGAGCGCACCGTCGTCGGATAGAGCCCGGCGGTCAGCGCGATCAGGCCCGTCCCGGTGCCGCCGACAAAAAAGCCAGCAAGGGTCGAGACCACCGCCAGCACCGCCACCGATGACGTCGCCTGGCCGAAGGCGGCGAGGCAGATACCGCCCAGGATGAAGCCCGGCACCAGCGTCTTGTAGGGTCCAAAGCGGTCGACGAGAAAGCCGGATAGGACGCTCGCGCACACGCTGCCGGCGTTATTGAGGCCGATGATGAGCGCGCCCGCCGAAATCGAAAAGCCGACGGAGCGCAGAACGGTGGGCGTCCATGCCGTCACCGTCACCAGCACCATGAAGCACGTAAAGAATGCGACCCAGAGCAAAACGGTTTTCGCCGCGCGTCCTTCGGTGAACAAGTGCTTGACTGGAACGCCTTCGCGCTCGCGTTCGGGCGAGGCGACGAGCTGGACATCCGGCCCGATCTCACCCGGGGCGATCCGCGCCAGCGTACTTCGCACTTCGTCAAGACGAATATTGCGTGCCATCAGGAAGCGCAGCGATTCGGGAAGCCAGACTGCGAGGACCACCGCGATGAGAAGCGGCGCGGCGCCGCCGATGTAGAAGATGAACTGCCAGCCGAAATTCGGAATGACGTACGAACTGGTCAGCGCGCCGATCAAACCGCCGAACGGGAATGCCGCAAACGCGATCGAGACGAACACGCCGCGCTTGCTCACGGGGGCGAATTCGCCGCCGAGGGCGAGAAAGGCGGGCGTCGCGCCGCCGAGGCCGAGCCCGGCGCAAAAGCGGTAGCTCAGGAGCTCGGGCAGCGACGACACCCGCACGATCAGAAGACTGAAGACGGCGAATATGATTGTCGCAGCGATCATGAATCGCTTGCGGCCGAATCGATCGGCTAGCGGCCCGAAGCTCAGCGCTCCAAGCGCGGCGCCGAGCAACCCAGCCGAGAAGACCGGGCCAAACACCTCCCTCGGCAAATGGAGCGCCTCTGCGATCGCGGGCGCCGTGTAGCCGATCGCCTGCGTGTCGTAGCCGTCGAGCAGCGCCACCAACATGCACATCGCGAGGACCCCGAGCTGGTAGGCCGTGATCGGGTGCCGGTCGATAGTTTCGTTGACATCGACGACAGCGGTCATTGTTTTCTCTCCCCGGACAAGTATTACACATCGAATTCTCGCATCTGGCATAGCGTCTCGGCAGATCATAGAATCAACGCGACCTCGCGAGGTGAGCCGGTATGAGCGCGACAACGACCGAAAAAATTCAAACTCTGAGCGTCTGCTTCGGCACCTACCCACACACGCAGGCGCTGAAAAGCGGCGCCATCACATCGGATCGGGTGGCGCTCCATTTCACCGAGGTCAATCCGGTCAATCGCGCTTTTATGCCGATGGCGCGCGAGCAGAAGTTCGACGTCTGCGAGATGGCGATCGTCACCTATCTGCAGGCCAAGGCTTACGGTAAGCCGCTGATGCTGATGCCCGCCACGATGATGGGACGCTTTCAGCACGGGACCATGCTGTACAATTCCGAACGCGGAACGCTGCGGCCCGAAGACCTTCCCGGCCGCAGGGTCGGCGTGCGGGCGTTCTCGCAAACCACGGGAGTGTGGATACGCGGCATCCTCTGGAAGGATTACGGGCTCGATCTCAACAAAGTGAAATGGGTGACGTTCGAGGACGCGCACGTCGCCGAATATCGCGATCCGCCGGGCGTAGAGCGCGCCGCCGCCGGCAAGGACATCACCAAAATGCTGCTGGAAGGCGAACTCGACGCCGCGATCTTCGGCGGCGCGATGCCGAGCGATCCGCAGCTCAAAAGCGTCATTCCCGATCCCGAGGCGGCCGCGAAGGAATGGTACAAAAAGAACGGCATCGTGCCGGTCAATCACATGGTCGTGCTCAAGGAGAGCCTGTCGAAGACGAATCCGGGCGCGGTGCGCGAAGTCTTCCGCATGCTGCTCGACAGCAAGAAGGCGGCCGGCCTGCCAAAAGTCGGCGCCGTCGACACCATTCCGTTCGGTTTCGACGCCGTCAAACCGGCGCTCGAATTGATGAGCAGCTACGCCTTCGAGATGAAGCTTACGCCGCGCCGCTATGCGGTCGAAGAATTGTTCGACGATACGACGCGGATGCTGCAGGTGTGATGGCGCTTAGCTCCGCCGCCACCGTGCGGCTGGGCCAGTATTTTACGCAATAGCGGCAATGTGATACAAGATATCCCGCCCCGGAGAGACGTGATGCAGCTTCAAGCGCTGGGATATGTCGGCGTCCGTACCAAGGATCTCGAAGAGTGGGCGACCTACGCTACGCGCTTCCTCGGCATGCAACTCGTCGAGCAAAGCCGCGGCACGCTTGCGCTGCGTATGGACGATCGCAAGCAGCGCGTCATTGTCAGCGCGGACGACGGTGAAGGTCTCGGTTTCTACGGCTGGGAAGTCGGCGATGCGGCCGCGCTCAATGCGTTGGCTGCGCATCTGGAAACGTGCGGTGTGAAAGTCGCGCGCGGGTCCCGCGCGCTGGCGGATGAGCGCCGCGTCAAGGATTTGATCGTCTTTGGCGATCCGGCCGGCAACAGGCTTGAAGCGTTCCACGGCGCCGAAATCGCGGCCGAGCCGTTCAAGCCGGGGCGCTCGATCTCCGGCTTCCGCACCGGTCCGCTCGGCATGGGCCACGCCGTGCTCACCACCGAACGGCTCGATGAGGTCGTGCCGTTCTACACCGACATTCTCGGCTTTCGGCTGAGTGACTACATCCTGCGGCCCTTTAAGGCCTATTTCTTTCACATCAATCCGCGTCACCATAGTCTCGCCTTCATCGATACCGGCACCAATGGCGTCCACCACCTGATGGTCGAGCTGTGTTATCTCGACGATGTCGGGCAAGCTTACGATCTGGCGCTGTGCAAGCCGGAAACGATCGGCACGACGCTCGGCCGCCACACCAACGATGAGATGACCTCGTTCTATTCGCGGTCGCCGTCGAAGTTCCTGGTCGAATACGGTTGGGGTGGCCGCAGCATCGATCCGCCGAATTGGACGCCGCAAGAGCGCGTCGACGGCCCAAGCCTGTGGGGCCACGACCGCATGTGGCTTTCAGCGGAGAAGCGCGAAGAAGCGCGCGATATGCGCATCGGCGTCGCCGAGGCCGGCGGCCGCGTTCCGCTCAACGTGATGGATGGCAATTATTTGCGGGCGCGCGATGTCTGTCCCTGGTGGAACGCCAACATCGCCTCGCGCAAGACCGGATAGTATTACGAATAGATCACCAATTGCGGCGTTCGGCGGTCCACTGGCCGGAGCATTCGCCCGTGGCCGTACGCCAGCGACCCCCGCCCGAATTCTGTGACAACCGACCGGAGCCGCTTGCCGACCGATTGCCGGAGGCAATCGTCACACGGACGGCGCCACCAGGGGCGACTGCGCCATAAGCCTGATAGCTTTGGTCGTCGGCATATACGCGGCCGCCGACGATGCGGAGCGCCGCGCGAACAGAGGCGTCGCAATCGCCGCGCTGCGTGTAGATCGCCACGCTCCACGTTCCGTCATATATCGACGGCCCCGCTGCCGTGCGCCGTGCAGCATCTGACGGAATGGATGCGGTCGCCAGCAACAATGCGGCAAATGTCACGACAAAGATCGAACGCAAGAGATTTTTCATCGGTTCGCTCCGGTTTTCTGAATCTGACTTGGCTGCGGCGTAGCCACACCCTGATAAGGGGGCGGTTCAGGACTGAACGGATTCGCACTTTCGCCCTGTTCAAAGCCGGTCTGAAACAGAGCCCCCATATATTTTGGATCGAAGGCGCCCCGGCTCGGCGCGTCAAAGCCGGCGGGAATGGTGGCGACATTGAATGGGACGCCGCTGCGTTTCGCAACGACGTAGGCGCGATCAATCATCAATCGCGTGTCAACCGGCACCGCCATTCCCACTGCCTGTGTGAGGATCGTAGGCGCGAAGCGATCGACAACCTTGAACTGCTGCTGGAGGCCCGTGTTTACAACGACGTAGAGTGCAGTCGCCGGCAGGCGGTAGTCGCTGGTGCTCGCCATCTGCGCAGCGGGCGCGACAAAGAACTGTCCGCCAAGACCACCGTCCACGTGCATTTCCTGGAAACGCTTGCCGTTCGCTTCCACGTCGATGAGCACGGGCGGGAATGCGCCGGGAACGCTGGCCGAGGCGAGCAGCACGGTGCGAAACAGCTTGAGCGCATCTTCGCCGCCATGGGCGGCGATCGCACCCATGTTCCAGACCATGCTACGGTCGGCATCGAGATTGCTGGTGACAATGAACAAGCGCCGGCCGCTGCGATGGGCCGCGGCGATATCCTCGAGCAGCGCCGGGGTCACTTGCTTGGCGATGAGATCCCTGAGCGGCCACGAATTGACAAAACTCTCGCCAGTGCTGCTGCCCGACTCGAAAATATCGGCCGCGGTCACTTTGGTGTAGGCGTCGCGTAGCGCATTGTCATAGTGGGGGCCGGCAAAGGCAAAAGGCGCCATGAGCGAACCCGTGCTGACGCCGGTGACCACCGCGTAATCGGGTCGTTTTCCAGCCGCGCTCAACCCGGTGAGCAATCCGGCGCCGAAGGCGCCGTCCGCGCCGCCGCTGGAAAGAACGAGCCACGGGCCCGGCTGCGGTGGCAGCGCGTTCTTGAAGTCCTTCTCGGAATCCGCCCAGAAGCGGGCATCCGGCATGCCGGAAATCGTCGCGACCGCGTCCTCGGCAGCCGTGAATGGCTCGCGCGGTGGCAACTCCGATGATTTGGGTGCAACCGGAGGTGGGTTTTGAGTCTTTGCCCGCGCGGTCCCCTTAACCCCGGCCGGCGCGACGAAAAGCGGGCGAGGCAGGGTCTTTGCCGGGGCGCTCAGGCCCTGCGCCTGGGCCGGTGTCGCCGTGAATTGAGCTCCTGAAGGCACCAGAAGCGGCGCTGCGAGAAGGGCGGCAGCCGCCCGGAGGGTCCATCGCGAATACATGGTCATGGGCGGATTGGGAGTACCGTCTATCACGCGCGGCTGCGCGACCTTGGGGCAGATAGGGCCCACCGGTGCGAAGTTCAATCGGCTGAACTGGTGCTTCGGCGAAACCTAAGAATATGCGTCCACGAGAGCAATTGCTCCTTTAATGCTTATCAACCATGCGACAGCGCCTCAAGCGTGGCGGTCGGCAACGAACTTGGCGCCCTCGATAAGGATTGCGGCGCCGCGGCCGAACGGCGTGAGCGCGTGTTCGGCCTCCGCGACCAGCTCCTTGAGCCGGGCCTTGGCCCCAGCTGCGCCAAGCACGTCGACCATCGTCGCCTTGCCCGCGACCGCATCTTTGCCGGTTGATTTGCCGACCAACGTAGGATCGCCTTCGAGATCGAGAAGGTCGTCGGCGATTTGGAACGCCTGGCCGACCGCCGATCCATAGCGCTCAAGCGCTTTGCGTTGCAAAGGGGTCGCCGATCCGAGCATGCCGCCGGCCTCGCAAGCGAACCGCAACAACGCCCCGGTCTTCATCGCCTGCAGCGTACGCACCTCATTCTCGCCGAGTCGCTGCGGCGCGTTTCCGTCGAAGCGGCCCTCAGCGGCAAGATCGAGCATCTGGCCGCCCACCATGCCGCCGAGCCCGGACGCGCGGGCGAGCGCGCTGACGAGCTCGATGCGGACAGCCGGGTCGGGATGCGTTTGGAGGCGGGAAAGGATATCGAAGGCGAAAGTGAGCAGCCCATCGCCGGCGAGGATGGCCGTCGCCTCCCCGAATGCCCTATGCGCAGTGGGCTGCCCGCGCCGTAAGTCATCGTTGTCCATCGCCGGCAGATCGTCGTGTACCAGGGAGTAGCAATGCACACATTCCAGCGCCGCGCCCGCCATCAGCGCGTGCTGGCGTGGGACCTCGAACAGCGCCGCGCATTCCACCACCAGGAATGGCCGGAACCGCTTGCCGCCACCGAGGCTCGAATACCGCATGGCTTTGACGAGACGGGCCGGCCGGCTGAGTTCGCCGTCCACGGGCGTTGCCGACAACAGTCGATCAAGCAAGTCCTCGGTGTCTTTGGCGGTCGCATCGAGACGCGAGATAAAAGGGCTGATTTGGCTATTCATTGCTGTATTGCCCGGCCTACCGGCGTCCCCAATCTGTCCTATCTGGCTCTATAATCATGCAAAGGAGCCGCCCGTGGCAGGGCTGCTCCGTCATCGGCATCGGTGAATGGCCGCCCCAATCACCCTTAAGAGCTATCTGTGACCAACGACCTCATAGCGTCAATGGTGCTTGCGATCTGGCTCTATCTCCTGGCCGGGCGTGGCGCATTCTGGCTCGCCGGCGAACGCGATGACGAGGTCGCGGCCGGGGAGGGCGTTTGGCCATCGATCGCGGCCGTGATCCCGGCGCGCGATGAGGCCGAATGCGTGGGCGAGACAATCGCCTCGCTGCTGCGGCAGGATTATCCGGGCGAATTCACGGTGATCCTGGTCGACGACCAGAGCCGCGACGCCACCGCGCAGGTCGCGCGCGATGCGGCGGCGGTGCTCGGCGCCGCCGATCGCCTCACCGTTTTGTCAGGCCGCGCGCTGCCCGCGGGATGGACCGGGAAACTCTGGGCGCAACAGCAGGGCGTCGAGGCGGCCGAGGCTGCTTTGCATCCGCCGGCCTATATCCTCTTCACGGACGCCGATATCGTCTATGCCCCGGACGAGCTCAGGAAGCTCGCCACGCGGGCGCAATCGGGTGGCTATGTCCTGACATCGCTGATGGCGAAGCTCCGCTGCGAAAGCTTAGCCGAGCGCATGTTCATCCCGGCTTTCATCTTCTTTTTCCAGATGCTCTATCCGTTCGCCTGGGCGAACGATCCGCGCCGAGCCACCGCGGCGGCTGCCGGCGGCTGCATGCTGGTGCGCCGTGATGCGTTCGCTCGAGCAGGCGGCATGGCTTCGATCCGCAGCGCATTGATCGACGACTGCGCGCTGGCGAAGAGGCTCAAAGCCCATGGCCCCATCTGGATTGGATTGACTGACGGCGTATGCAGCGTTCGCGCCTACCCCGTACTCGAAGATATCCGCCGCATGGTCTCGCGCACCGCGTATGCGCAGCTTGGCTATTCGCCGCTTCTGCTCGCGGGAACCGTCCTGGGCCTGGCGATCACCTATCTTGCCCCGGTGCTGTTCGCGGCCTTCGGCGGCGGCACAGCCCGCTTCCTCGGCATTGCCGCATGGCTCCTGATGGCATTGGCCCTTCAGCCCATTCTGCGCTTCTACCGCGTATCCCCGCTATGGGGGCTGGCGTTGCCGGCGATTGCCGCGATCTATATGGCGTTCACGGTTGATTCCGCCTATCAGCATGCGCGCGGACGCGGCGGCATGTGGAAGGGCCGTGCCCAAGCTAACGTTTCGGAATTGCAATGAACGATACCAGCATAGGCGACGCCAAAACTTCCGACATCGAGACTTCCGAGATCAAGACTTCGGACATTACGGATTGGCGGTCGGGAAAGGGACACCGGAATGAGAATTTCCCGGTCGCCTCGTTCCTGATTCATCCGCGCCACCGCAGCGCGATCCTAGCGTTCTATAATTTCGTGCGCACCGCGGACGACATCGCCGATCATGCCGCGCTCGCGCCGCAGGAGAAGCTCGATCTTCTTGATCGTCTCGACGCGGGTCTCGTCGGCGAGAACGACGACGATGCGGTCGCGATCCGCCTGCGCGACGCGCTCGCCGAGCGGGCGCTTTCGCCGCGGCATGCGCAGGACCTGCTCGCCGCGTTCAAGCTCGACGTGACGAAACTTCGCTATCGCGACTGGGACGACCTTATCGGTTATTGCTCGCTGTCGGCGATGCCGGTCGGCCGGTTCGTGCTCGACGTGCACGGCGAGAGCCGTAGTACCTGGCCGGCCAATGACGCGCTGTGCGCGGCATTGCAGATCATCAATCATTTGCAGGACTGCAAGGACGATTACCGCGATCTCGACCGGGTCTACATTCCGCTCGATCTCCTCGTCGCGCACGGGATCGGCGTGGAAGCGCTCGGCGAGCCGCGCGCATCGCCGGCTCTGCTCGCCGCCCTGCACAGTCTCGGCGAACGCACGGAGCGGCTCCTCTCCGACAGCGACGTCTTCCCGCTCCTGATCAACGACCGGCGGCTTGCGCTCGAAGTCTCCGTCATCAAGACGCTTGCGCATCGGCTGACGCGCTTGCTTACGGCGCGCGATCCTTTGAGCGAGCGGGTGCAACTTGCCACGCCTGCCGTCGTCGGCCTGACGCTGCTCGGCATGTTCCGGGGCGCGTCTCGCCGGCTCGGCCGGCGCTTCACTGCCACCACGCAAAAGCCGCGGGGTGCGTGAGTGAACAAGCCAACTCCGGCGGCCGAGCGCGCCTCCCGCAGCTCGTTTTATATCGGCATGCGCATACTGCCGCGCGCGCAGCGCGAGGCGATGTTCGAAATCTATTCGTTCTGCCGCGCCGTCGACGACATCGCCGACGATTTTGGCCCGCGCGAGGGACGTCGCCAGCAATTGGCGCAGTGGCGCTCCGACATCGACGCGGTCTATCGCGGCGCGCCGCCGCCGGCGCTCGCGGGACTGGCGCAGGCCGTGCGTGGGTTCGATCTGCAACGCGAAGATTTCATCGCTATCATCGACGGCATGGAAATGGATGTGGTCGCCGACATCCGCGCCCCTGACCGCGCGACGCTCGATCTCTATTGCGATCGCGTGGCGTGCGCGGTCGGACGGCTCTCGGTGCACGTGTTCGGCATGGAACACGACGCGGGAATTGCGCTTGCTCATCATCTGGGACGCGCGCTGCAACTCACCAACATCTTGCGCGACCTCGACGAGGACGCGTCTCTCGGCCGCCTCTACCTGCCGCGCGAGGCGCTGCAAACGGCGGGGATTGACGCCACGGAGCCGCGCGAGGTGCTGGCGCATCCGGCCATCGGCAAGGTCTGCGCCGTCATCGTCGAACTCGCACGTGGGGAATTTCGCGCGGCGCAGGCGATCATGGCGAAGAACCCGCGCCGCGTCGTGCGGGCACCGCGCATCATGGGCGAGGCTTACAAGCTCATTCTCGATCGGCTGGTCGCACGCGGCTTTGCGCCGCCGCGTGAACGGGTTCGGCTGCCACGCGCCAAACTCCTGTTCATTGTATTGCGCAATCTCATGTAATGAGCGGCACGGTCCACATCATCGGCGCCGGCCTCGCCGGCCTTTCCGCCGCCGTGCGGCTCACCTCGCTTGGCCGAAAGACGGTGGTACACGAGGCGACCGCGTTCGCCGGCGGCCGCTGCCGTTCCTATCACGACGCGTCGGTCGGCATGACGATCGACAACGGCAATCACCTCTTGCTGTCCGGTAACCGCGCCGCGCTCGGCTATTTGCGCAATATCGGCGCCGAGCATCGGCTCATCGGTCCGCCGACAGCGGAATTCTCATTTGCCGATCTCGCGAACGGCGAACGCTGGAAGTTGCGCTTCAATGACGGCCCGGTGCCGTTCTGGGTTTTCGATCCAGCCCGGCGCGTACCGGGAACGCGCGTGCTCGATTACTTGCCGCTGGCGCGGCTCCTTTGGGCGCCCGCCGGCAAGGCGGTCGGCGAGGTCATCGCCTGTAAAGGTCCGCTATACGAGCGCCTGGTCGAGCCGCTTTTTCTTGCGGCGCTCAACATCGAAGCGCCGGACGGATCGGCACGGCTTGCGGGCGCGATCATCCGCGAGACGCTTGCGGTCGGCGGGCGTGCCTGCCGGCCGCTGATTGCACGTGAGGGCCTAGGCACGACAATGATCGAGCCCGCGCTTGTCCATCTGCAACAGCGCGGCGTCACGGTGCGCATGGAGCATCAATTGCGCGCGCTGCGCTTCGGCGCCGAGCGGATCGGGGCGCTGGAATTCGGCACCGAGACCATTGTGCTCGACGCTGGCGACGCCGTCATCCTGACCGTGCCGCCCTATATCGCGGCGTCGCTGGTGCGCGGCCTCGAAGTGCCGACCGAGTTCCGCGCCATCGTCAATGCGCATTTCCGCATCGAGCCGCCGGCGGAGCAACCGCCGATCCTCGGCGTGATCAACGGCACGGTCCAATGGCTCTTCGCCTTCCCCGGGAGGCTCTCCGTCACCATCAGCGCCGGGGATCGGCTTATCGACGCGCCGCGAGAAGAACTGGCCAAGACCATCTGGGGCGAGGTCTCAAGCTTGACCGGACTTCCTCCCGCGCTCCCGCCCTGGCAGATCGTGCGCGAGCGGCGCGCGACCTTTGCCGCAACGCCGGCGCAGGACGCCAGACGCCCAGGCGCGGCAACAAAATGGCGCAATCTCGTCCTCGGCGGCGATTGGACAGATACCGGCCTGCCCGCTACCATTGAAGGTGCGATCCGATCCGGCAACCGCGCCGCCGAAATTATCGCGAAACAATCATGATAAACGATACGCTCGACCAGCGCACGCCAACCGCGAAGCAGACAGGTTTCGCTCGTCCAATCGACGACGCTCTCGAGCAGCACATCCAAAAGACGACACAAGCGTTGCTCGCGCAGCAGCGCTCGGACGGTCATTGGGTGTTCGAGCTCGAGGCCGACGCCACTATCCCCGCCGAATACGTGCTGCTACGGCACTATCTCGGCGAGCCGGTCGACGCCGCGCTCGAAGCAAAGATTGCGGTGTATCTGCGCCGCATCCAGGGCGACCATGGCGGCTGGCCGCTGTTCCGCGACGGCGACCTCGACATCAGCGCGACGGTGAAAGCCTATTTCGCGCTGAAGATGATCGGCGATTCCGTCGACGCGGATCATATGCGGCGGGCGCGCGAGGCGGTGCGCGCCCGCGGCGGCGCCGAGCGTGCCAACGTGTTCACGCGGATCATGCTGGCGCTATTCGGATTCATTCCGTGGCGGGCCGTGCCGGTAGTACCGGTCGAGGTGATGCTGCTGCCGAAGTGGTTTCCGTTCCACCTCGACAAGATTTCGTATTGGAGCCGAACCGTCATCGTCCCGTTGCTGGTGCTGACGGCAAAGAAGCCGCGGGCGCGCAACGCCAAGGGCGTCCGCGTCGACGAGCTTTTCCTCAGCCCCCCGCAGAGCATCGGGCCGACGCCGAAGGCGCCGCAGCAGAAGGCGTCGTGGTTCTGGTTCTTTCGCGGCGTCGACAATGTCCTGCGCGCCACTGAGCCGTATTTTCCGAAGCGGACGCGGCAGCGCGCCATCGACGCCGCTGTCGCTTGGGTGATCGAGCACCTCAACGGCGAGGACGGGCTCGGCGCGATTTTCCCGGCCATGGCGAACAGCGTGATGATGTTCGCGTTGCTCGGCTATCCGGAAGATCATCCGCTGCGCGCGATCGCCCGCAAATCGGTCGAGAAGCTTCTCGTCGTGCACGAGGACGAGGCCTATTGCCAGCCCTGCGTCTCGCCGATCTGGGACACCGGGCTCACCTGCCACGCCTTGCTCGAAGCCGGCGGCGAGCGCGCGGTGGCGGAGGTCCAGCGCGGTCTCGATTGGCTTTTGCCGAAGCAGGTCCTCGACGTCCGCGGCGACTGGATCGCGCGGCGGCCCGATATCCGCCCCGGCGGTTGGGCCTTCCAGTATGCCAACCCGCACTACCCGGATGTCGATGACACGGCTGTCGTCGCCATGGCCATGGATCGCGTACAGGGCCTGACCGGCCGCGACGACT
>Ga0187860_1001796_pt1 | contig 18452 bp, 16 predicted proteins | sample June2016WEW_10_4_FD_132981 | JGI IMG/M metagenome (GOLD analysis project Ga0187860, IMG submission 132981) | Peatland microbial communities from SPRUCE experiment site at the Marcell Experimental Forest, Minnesota, USA - June2016WEW_10_40 | ecosystem: Environmental > Terrestrial > Soil >...
ACCGCCCATCGGCGCGAAGCCGCCAGTACGGAGCGCTTCGCGCAAGCGGTGCATCATGAACCACGCCGACTTGTACGAGATGCCAAGCGAGCGGTGGATTTGGTGCGCCGATACGCCTTTCTTAGAGGCCGTCAGCATGAACAGCGCAGCCAGCCATTTCGACAACGGCAACTTGGAACGCTCGAAAACCGTCTTGACCGTGACCGTGAATTGCTCGCGGCAACCGTTGCACTGATAGACGCCCGGACGATGGGCCTTCCCATTGAGGGCGGTCACGTCATCGCCTGTAGAGCCACAGTGAGGGCATACAGGGCCATTCGGCCAAACCCGTGCCTCCAGCCACTCGCGGGCTTTGGTTTCGTCGGTGAATACAGGGTTTTGGAGGTTCGCGGTCATGGGGTCTGCCTTTCGTGACCCCATCCTACCTATAGCGGCTGCTTTGTCAAGGTTATAATGCCCCTTTTTATATATATTACCAATAATTGCAACCATAAGGAGCAGGAGCGGAACCATCACATTTTATGGTGAGACGACCGCAATTCGCCATGTTTGTCAGTGTTTTCAGTATATCGGCCTGGTCGCGTTCAGAAGGTAACGATTTGACAGGCGGGCTTGCGTTACCCATGTTCCCGGCGGCCGGAAGCCGTCCGGATATACCCCGGACAGCCGAAAAGGCCGATAAATCATTGGGTTATTATGAATCTAGTCATAGTGGAATCGCCCGCCAAGGCGAAGACGATCAACAAGTACCTTGGGCGCGGCTATGAGGTTCTAGCCTCCTTTGGGCATGTGCGCGACCTGCCGGCCAAGAACGGCTCGGTCGATCCCGACGCCGATTTCCGCATGATCTGGGAGGTGGATGCCAAAGCGCAGAAGCGCCTCAACGACATCGCACATGCAGCCAAGGGCGCCGACAAACTGATCCTGGCGACCGACCCCGACCGCGAAGGTGAGGCGATTTCCTGGCACGTGCTCGAGGTGCTCAAGCAAAAGAAGGCGCTGAACGGGCAACCGGTCGAGCGGGTGGTGTTCAACGCCATCACCAAGCAGGCGGTGACCGAGGCGATGAATAACCCACGCCGCATCGACCAGGCACTGGTCGACGCTTATCTGGCGCGCCGGGCGCTCGATTATCTGGTCGGCTTCACGCTTTCCCCGGTTCTGTGGCGCAAGCTTCCCGGAGCCCGCTCGGCCGGCCGCGTCCAATCGGTCGCGCTGCGGCTCGTCTGCGACCGCGAGCTGGAAATCGAAAAATTCGTCCGCAGGGAATATTGGTCGCTGGTCGCAACGCTGGCGACGCCGCGCAATGAGACGTTCGAAGCGCGCCTCGTCGGCGCCGATGGAAAGAAACTCCAGCGACTCGATATCGGCTCGGGCGCCGAAGCGGAAGCGTTCAAGCAAGCGCTCGACACCGCCGCTTTCTCCGTCGTCGAAGTCGAAGCGAAACCGGTCAAGCGGCACCCGCAGCCGCCCTTCACCACGTCGACGCTACAGCAGGAAGCAAGCCGCAAGCTGGGCTTCGCTCCCGCCCATACGATGCGCGTGGCGCAGCGCCTCTATGAGGGCGTCGACATCGGCGGCGAGACCATCGGCCTCATCACTTATATGCGCACCGACGGTGTGCAGATCGCCGGCGAAGCGATCAGCGCCGTGCGCCACGTGATCGCTGAGGATTACGGCGCAAATTACGTGCCGCAAGCGCCGCGGCGTTACGAATCCAAGGCGAAGAACGCGCAGGAAGCACACGAAGCCATCCGTCCGACCGATCTCGCCCGCCGGCCGCGCGAGACCAAAAGCTTTCTCGATCCGGACCAGGCCAAGCTCTATGAGCTGATCTGGTTGCGCACGGTGGCGAGCCAGATGGAATCGGCCGAGCTCGAACGCACGACGGCCGATATCAGCGCGAAGGTCGCCAGCCGGCTGCTCGAATTGCGCGCCACCGGAACAGTGGTGAAGTTCGACGGCTTCCTCGCGCTCTATCAAGAGGGACAGGACGAAGATCCGGACGACGAAGAGGCACGCCGGCTGCCTTCGATGAGCGCAGGCGAAAGCCTGGCCAAACGCTCGATCGCCGCAACTCAGCATTTTACCGAGCCGCCGCCGCGCTACTCGGAAGCCTCGCTGGTCAAGCGGCTGGAAGAGCTCGGCATCGGCCGACCGTCGACCTATGCGTCTATCTTGCAGGTGCTCAAGGACCGTAAATACGTGCGGCTCGACAAGCGCCGGCTTTATCCGGAGGACCGCGGCCGCATCGTGGTCGCTTTCCTCGAGAGCTTTTTCGCCAAGTATGTCGAGTACGATTTCACGGCCGGTCTCGAGGAACAGCTCGATCTCATCTCCAACAATGAGGTGGCGTGGCGCGAGGTGCTACGCGATTTCTGGCGCGACTTCATTGGCGCGGTCGATGAGATCAAGGATCTGAAAATCTCCAACGTGATTGACGCCCTTGATGCCGTGCTGGCGCCGCATCTTTTTCCGCCGCGCGCCGACAGCGGCGATCCGCGGCAATGCCCGAATTGCGCCGGCGGCCGGCTCACGCTCAAGCTCTCGAAATTCGGCCCCTTCATCGGTTGCACAACCTATCCCGAATGCCGCTACACCCGCCCGCTATCGGTGTCGGGCGACGGCTCGGCCGACATCGGCACCAAAAAACTCGGCGAAGATCCCAAGACCGGCCTCGAAGTAACGCTACGCAGCGGACGCTTCGGTCCCTATGTGCAGCTCGGCGAGGCGGTCGACGGCGAAAAGCCGAAACGCGCCGGTCTGCCGAAAGACACGGTCCCCGACGACGTTGATCTCGACCGCGCGCTCGCGCTGCTGTCGCTGCCGCGCGAAGTCGGCCTCCATCCGGAGGACGGCGAACCGATCCGCGCCGGCATCGGCCGCTTCGGACCTTACGTGCAGCACGGCAAGACCTACGCTAATCTCGAATCCGGCGAGGAGGTCTTCAGCATCGGCCTCAACCGGGCGGTGACGCTGATTGCCGAAAAGCTCGCCAAGGGTCCGCGCTTCCGCCGCATCGGCTCCGATCCGGGCCGCGCGCTTGGCGCGCATCCGACCAGGGGCGGTCCCATTGTGGCGAAGAACGGCCGCTATGGTCCATATGTCAGCCACGATGGCGTCAACGCCACGCTGCCGCGCGACAAAACTCCCGAGACGATTACGCTCGAAGAGGCTGCCGCGTTGATCGATGCGCGGGCGGAACGCGGCCCCGCTCCGCACGCACGGCCGCACAAGGCCAAACGTCCTTCGCCGGGCACCGCAAGGCACGTAAAAGCTTCCTCCAAGCGCCCAGGCGCGCGCGCCGCCGCCAAACGGTCCACCAATAACAAGCCTTCACGCAAGTCCACACAAGCTGCCGAATAATCCGACGCAACGGGCCTTTGCTACGATCTTTGGCCACGGACACGGCCAATGAGCGGCCTATGAAACGCACTTCCCTTCCCTCGCGCGAGGAGCTTCTTGCGTTTATTCGCGAGCACGCCGGCAAGGTAGGCACGCGCGAGATCGCGCGCGCGTTTGGCGCGAAGAACGCCGATCGGGCGGCGCTCAAACGCATGTTGCGCGACCTCGCCGAGGGCGGACATATCGAGCGGCACCGCAAGCGGCTGCATGGCGCCGGCACGCTGCCGCCGGTCGTCCTCGCCGACATCACCGGCCGCGACAGCGATGGCGAGTTGTTGGCGCGTCCGACGGAGTGGGACGAAGCTACGCACGGCGCTCCGCCGGTGATCCGCATCGCCACGTCCCGCCGCGCCCGGCCGGGAGAGGTCGCCGGCGTCGGCGACCGCGCGCTGTTGCGCGTCGAGCGCACAAGCGAAGACGAAACCAGCGGGCGCGTCATCAAGCTGGTCGACCGGGCCAAGCACCGTATGCTCGGAATTTTTCGCAGCCTCCCGGGCGGCGGCGGCCGCCTTGTGCCGATCGACAAGAAGCAGCTCGGCCGCGAGCTGACGATCGCCCGCGATCATACCGGTGGAGCGGAGGACGGCGATCTCGTCGCGGTCGAGGTGGCGCGCCACGGCAGGCTTGGACTACCGATCGGCTCGGTGGTCGAGCGGCTCGGCTCGCTCAAGAACGAACGGGCGGTCAGCCTGATCGCGATCCACGCTCACGGCATCCCCCATGTGTTCAGCCGCTCGCTGGTCGCCGAAGCGGAGGCCGCGCAGCCAGCGACTCTCGAAGACCGCGAGGATTGGCGCGAGGTGCCCTTCGTCACCATCGATCCGCCTGACGCCAAGGATCACGATGACGCGGTGCACGCGGTGCCCGATCCGGACCCGCGTAATTCCGGTGGCCATCTCGTCAGCGTCGCCATCGCCGACGTCGCGTATTATGTAGGGCCGGGCACGGCGCTCGACCGCGCCGCCGCCGAGCGCGGCAATTCGGTTTACTTTCCCGACCGCGTCGTGCCGATGCTGCCGGAGCGCATCTCCAACAATCTGTGCTCGCTCCGCCCGCAGGAGGATCGTCCCGCGCTCGCGGTGCGCATGGTGATCGGCGCCGACGGCCGCAAGCGCTCACACACATTCCATCGCGTCATGATCCGCTCCGCGGCACGGCTCCATTACGAGCAGGCCCAGCTCGCGGTTGCCGGCCGCACCGATGAAGTGACCGAGCCGATCGCGGAAAAAATCCTCACGCCGCTTTATGCCGCGTACCGTGCGGTGCGCCACGCCCGCGACGAGCGCGGCCCGCTCGATCTCGAGCTTCCCGAGCGCAAGATCGTGCTCAAGTCGGACGGCACCGTCGATCGTGTGATCATGCCGCAAAGGCTGGAGTCGCACCGGCTGATCGAAGAATTCATGATCCTCGCCAACGTGGCGGCTGCGGAAACATGCGAGCGCGCGCGTGTGCCGCTCATCTATCGCGTGCACGACGAGCCGTCGCCGGAAAAGCTCAACGCGCTGCGGGAATTCCTCACGACGCTCGATATTTCGTTGCCCAAAGGCGGTGTGCTGCGGCCGGACGCGTTCAATCGCATCCTGCAACGGGTCAAAGGCCGCGACATTGAGAGGCTGGTCAACCAAGTCGTGCTGCGCAGCCAGGCGCAAGCGCAATATTCGCCCCAAAACTTCGGCCATTTCGGCCTCAACTTGCGCCGGTACGCCCACTTCACCTCGCCGATCCGCCGCTACGCCGACCTCATCGTGCATCGCGCGCTGATCCGGTCGCAAAAACTCGGCGCCGACGGCCTTTCGGATTCAACCGACGTGGCTACCCTCGCCGAAGTCGCCGCCACCATCTCGGCAACCGAGCGCCGCGCCATGAAGGCCGAGCGCGAGACCGCCGACCGGCTGATTGCGCACTTTTTGGCGGACCGCGTCGGCGCGACGTTCGACGGACATATTTCCGGAGTCACGCGCGCCGGCCTATTCGTCGAACTCGACGAGACCGGCGCCGACGGTTTGATACCGGCGCGCTACATCGGCGATGAATATTTCCGCTACAATGACGCGACGCACTCCTTCACCGGCAATTCGGCAACGTATCGGCTCGGCGATCCGGTGACGGTCGAACTGGTCGAAGCGGCGCCAGTCGCCGGCGCGCTGCGGTTCCGGCTGCTGCATGCGGGTCATGCTGCTGGAGCGGTGCCCACTCGACACAAGCCGCCGCGGCAGCGGAAAATCGCGCGGCGGTCAAACCGATCCGGACACCGAGGCAGAACTGCATGAGTGACGAGCCCGAAGCCATGGTCGGACGCGGCACTGTGACAGACCGGGCGGAACGGCTGACCCGCACCATACGTGATCAATCTTCGCCCAATCTCAGGCCGAGAGATTCGGCTACTCTCATACTCATCGATCGCTCAGACGCGGTGCCGAAAGTATTGCTCGGACGCCGGCATGAACGTCACCGGTTCCTGCCCGGGAAATTCGTTTTTCCTGGCGGGCGCGTGGAAATCAAAGACCGATTGATGCCGACCGCCGCGCCTTTGCATCTGAGCGATACCGAACGTTTGATGCAGCGGGTGAAGCATCCAAGCCTTGCCAAGGCGGCGGCCTTCGCGCTCGCCGCCATCCGCGAAACCTATGAAGAAACCGGCTTGATGCTCGGAGTGCCTTCGACCAAGCCAATCGCCGCTCCGGCCGAGGCTTGGCTACCCTTCGCCAAGGCGGGCGTCATGCCCGATCTCAGCGTCGTGCATTTCATCGGTCGCGCCATCACCCCGCCGAACCGGCCGCGCCGCTTCGACAGCCGCTTCTTCGCCGCCGACTTCACTTCCGTTGCGCGGCAGGACGAAGGCTTTGTCGGAGCCGAGGCGGAGCTAGTCGAAGTCGTGTGGATGCCGATCACCGAGGCGCGCAAGCTCGACATTCCCGGCATCACCGCGATCGTGCTCGAAGAATTGCAGGACCGCATCGTCACCGGCATGAGCCACGACCATCCGGTGCCACTCTACCGCATGTTGCACAAGCGCTTCCTGCGCGAAGTGCTATGATTCATCAAGGTTTTCCTGACGTTCAAGGCTTTCTCGACGTCCAAAGCTTTCTTGACATTCGACGCTTGGCGGCTAGGTTGACGGCCAGCAAGCGAACCGATTTCGAGGACCGACCATGGCCAAAGCCACAAACATCAAGATCAAACTGGTTTCCAGCGCCGACACCGGCTTCTATTACGTCACGCGCAAGAACTCGCGCACCATGACGGACAAGCTGGTGATGAAGAAGTACGACCCGGTGGCCAAAAAGCACGTCGAGTTCCGCGAATCCAAGATCAAGTAAGCATAGCGCGACCGAATGATCCTGCCTTATGCCCGGCTTCGTGCCGGGCATTCGCGTTTTCGGGCGCTTACGCGGCGTCCGGCACCACCCGGTTTCGCCCATCGCGCTTCGCACGATAGAGCGCCTGGTCGGCGCGTTTGAGCAGGCTTGCCGCGTTATCGGCTTGCCCGCGCAACGCCGATATCCCGATCGAGAGCGTGACCGGAACGCTGCGTTGTCCCTGGCTGATGGCAAACGGCTCGGCGGCGATCCGCCGGCGCAGCCGCTCCGCCACCATCGCGGCAACCGCCATGTCGGTTTCCGGCATGACGATAACGAACTCTTCGCCGCCGCAGCGGCAAGCGAGGTCGATGCCGCGGATCGATCGCTTGATGCGCAACGCGAAGTCGCGCAGCACGTCGTCACCAGCATCGTGGCCGTAGCTGTCATTGATCGATTTGAAATAGTCGATGTCGAGCACCAGCAGCGACAGTGGCTTGCCGCGCGCGCCCGCCTGCTCGATGAGCGTCGCCAGGTGATTTTCCATGTAACGGCGGTTGAACAAGCCGGTCAGCGCGTCGGTGATCGCCATCTCTATGGAGATCTGGACGTTGTCGCGCAGCCGCTCCGTATAGCGGCGCTTGCGCACTTGGCTGCGCGCCCGAGCCAGCAGCTCGTTTTTGTCGATCGGTCGCATCAGATAATCGTTCACGCCGATTTCGAGGCCGCGCACCATGCGCGCATTGTTGTCGGGCTCGGTGATCGCCAGAATGGGCACATTGCGGATGCGGTCGAGTGAGCGGATTTGACTGCATAGCCGTAGCGCGTCGAAATTCTGCAGCCCCAGCGAGACGATGACGAGATCGTAGTTGCCATCGGCGGCGCGGAACAATGCCTCGCTCGGATCGGACTCGATCTCGACGGTGTGCTCCACGGCAAGCGCGGCGGCGATGCGCTCATACGACGCCGGCCGATCGTCGACGATGAGCACGCGGCCGCCGCGGCCGGTATCGGCGACCGCTTCGCGTTCAGGCGATTCAATGCCGATCTCGCGCGAGGTTACTGCGCGCATGCGCAGCTCGTCCGTGACCATCTTGAGGCGCGCCAGCGAACGCACGCGCGCGATCAGCGCCACTTCGGGGATCGGCTTCGTCAGAAAGTCGTCGGCGCCAGCTTCGAGCCCGCGCACCTTATCGGAGGGCTGGTCGAGGGCGGTCACCATGACCACCGGGATGTGATGCGTGGCGGGGCTGGTCTTCAGCAGCCGGCACACTTCGAACCCGTCCATATCCGGCATCATAACGTCGAGGAGGACGAGGTCGCATTCGGCGCGCTCGCAGATCGTCAAGGCTTCCTGGCCGCTCATCGCCGTGATCACGTCGAAATATTCAGCCGAAAGCCGGGCTTCGAGCAGCCTGACGTTGGCCGGAACATCGTCAACGACGAGAACGCGGGCGGTCATTCGCTTTGTCCTACGAATTGCCCAGGAAATGGCGGATGGTCTCGATGAACTTGCCCACCGAGATCGGCTTGGAGAGATAGGCCTCGCAGCCACCCTCACGGATGCGTTCCTCGTCGCCCTTCATGGCGAAGGCGGTGACGGCGACCACCGGAATGACCCGCAGATCCTGATCGTCCTTGAGCCATTTGGTTACTTCAAGCCCTGAGACTTCGGGAAGCTGGATATCCATCAGGATCAAATCCGGCCGATGCTTGCGCGCGAGGTCGAGCGCTTCGATGCCGTTGCGCGTCGTCACGGTGTTGTAGCCGTGGGCTTCCAACAGATCGTGGAAGAGCTTCATATTGAGCTCGTTGTCCTCCACGATTAGGACGGTTTTGGCCATCCCCGATCCCTTACCTGCCCCAGTTGCGGTGCCCCGGCAGCACGCGCCGAGAGCGATACTCAAGCTAGCCGCGATATATTACGGAAAGGCAAATGGAACCCCATGAAAATGCCTTTACGACCGACGCGGGAAGCGGCGGAAATGCTGGCGATTCAGGCTCTTGGCTTCATCGCCGAAGAGCCGGAACGGCTGAACCGCTTCCTCGGCGTGACCGGCATAGCGCTCGCGCAAATCCGCGCTGCCGCCCGTGAACCCGGCTTTCTCGCCGGCGTACTGGAGCATATGCTTGGCGACGAGAGTCTCCTGATCGCGTTTGCCGCTAGCGCCGGAATCGATCCGGGCGAGGTCGCGCGCGCCCGTGGCGCGCTCGGCGGGTTATAGGAACGCAACGTGCCGTGAGCGCCTTCTGCCGCGACTGCCTCGCCGACGCCGCAGCGCAGTCTGCACGCTGCCGCAGCTGCGGCTCGCCGCGCATCGTGCGCCATGACGAACTCGCAAAGCTATCCATCGCGCATGTCGACTGCGACGCCTTCTATGCGACGATCGAAAAGCGCGACGATCCCGCGCTCGCCGCCGAGCCGGTGATCGTCGGTGGCGGCCGTCGCGGCGTCGTGGCCGCGGCGTGCTACGTCGCCCGTACTTTCGGCGTGCGATCGGCCATGCCGATGTTCGCAGCGTTGCGGCTATGCCCGCACACGCGCGTCGTCCGGCCGGATATGGATAAATACGTTCGCGTCGGCCGCGAGGTTCGCCAGATGATGCTGGCATTGACGCCGCTCGTCGAGCCGTTGTCGATCGACGAGGCCTTCCTCGATCTCTCCGGCACCGAGCGGCTGCATGGTCTTCCGCCGGCCAAGGTGCTCGCGCGCTTTGCCGCCGACGTCGAGAAGAAGCTTTCGATCACTGTCTCGATCGGGCTGTCCTGCAATAAGTTCCTGGCGAAGATCGCTTCCGACCTCGACAAGCCGCGGGGATTTGCGGTGCTGGGAGCAAGCGAGGCGCCAACGTTCCTCGCGCCGAAGCCGGTGAGCTTCATCTTCGGCGTCGGCAAGGTCAGCGCGGCCCGGCTTGCCCGTGACGGTTTTGCGCGCATCGCCGATCTGCAGCAGGCAAGCGAGGTCGAGATGATGCGCCGCTACGGCGCGGAAGGCCGCCGCCTCGCGCGCCTCGCCCGCGGCATCGACCAACGCCAAGTCAGCGCCGATCGCGAAACCAAGAGCGTCTCCGCCGAGACGACATTCGACCGCGACATCTCGGCGTTCCCTCCCCTCGAACGCATTCTCTGGTCGCAGACCGAGGAGGTTTCCGCCCGGCTGAAGGAGAAGGCGCTCGCCGGCGCGACGGTGACACTGAAGCTGAAAACCGCCGATTTCAGGATTCGGACCCGGGCCCATTCGTTCGGCTCGCCGACGCAGCTCGCAGGAAAAATCTTTGGCGCTGCGCGCAGCCTGCTCGAACGCGAAACCGACGGCACGAAGTTCCGTCTCCTCGGCGTCGGCTTGAGCGCGCTCACGACGGCCGATCACGCCGATCCCGCGGATTTCGTCGACGCCCGGGCGGCGGAGGCCGAGCATGCAGTCGACCGCGTCCGCGCCCGCTTCGGCGAGGACGCCCTGGTCAGGGGTCTCGCCTTCAAGCCGTCGGAGAAGCGCTGACCGTGCTCACGGGCACGGCTTAACGTCTTTGATTTCCAGCGAGGAGAGCTTCCCGGTCACAACGAAGTCGTTGTAGTCGAGCGACAACGCGCGGGAAATGCCGTTCTCGTAGAGCTCGAAGCCGATGGCGTAAACTGGCGTTTGCTCACTGCTTTTTTGGGCTTTGCCCTTCTCAAAATAGCTGATCGAGACCGGCCAGCGTGGCACTCCCGCGAGCTTCGTTTCGGTGACCGCGGCGTCGTCGTGCTTGCGCTCTTCCGGCGCGAGCTTGCGGCCAATCACGGTAAGCGTGTCGTACACCTTGTCGCCGGTATCCGAGCCGTCAAAGACGGGAAAGTCGAGAATGGACTTGCCGGCGCGCGCCGCGGCGATCACCCGCACCATGTGCTGCGTCGGGAACACCGCCGCGGCGTCGATATCGAGCACTTTGTGCTCCGGCTTGGCGAGATCGACGGCTGTGGCGGCGGCGCCATGTTCGGCATGGCCATCGACGGAATCGACGAGCTTCTGATCGAGGAAGTTTTGCGAGGTAAATTTGAATCGCTTGGCATCGCCGCCTTCCCAGGTCGTCGAACGCAGGTCGCTCGTGGATATCTTGCCCTCGCCGGAATCCAATTCGGAGACTTGGCGAAATTGCAGCGTGTAGCCGTCGCAGGAATTGCCGTCGAAGTCATAAAGAATGCGCCCGCGCACGCCGACCACTTGCGCGTTCTCGCGCGTCTGACCGAGCGCGAGGTCATACACTGCCCGGTGCGGCGTCAGCACGATCGGAATATCCTGCGCTTTGACGACGGATGCCGGCATGGCAAAAATCAGCGTGCAGGCTAGGAAGGCGCTGCGCGATGCAAAGGCGTGAGCTACGGCCATGGACCTCTCTTGCGTTACTCGAGTCCGGAATAGTCCCCTCGCCGGCTCCCCCGTAAATCCCGCGTCGTATTGTCTTCCCGGATGGCGGCAAAGATAGGGACCTTAGCCACCGGCCGCAACTGCGGGCGACCCCGCAGCCTCCCTTGCATGATAGGCTATGATCGGCGAAGAAATCGCTGGCATTGAACACAATTTGGAGAACGGCCATGGCCGGCACGGTGGAGAAGAAGTTAAGCGAACTCGGCGTCGTGCTAGCGGAGCCAACCGCCCCGGTTGCCAATTACGTGCCCTTCGTGCGGACCGGCAATCTCCTGATGGTGTCAGGGCAGATCTGCCTCGATGCCGGCAAGCTGGTCGCCAAGGGACAGCTCGGCGCCGGCGTTTCGATCGAGGACGGCCAAAAAGCGGCGCGCGCCTGCGCGGTCAATGTGCTCGCGCAGGTCAAGGCCGCACTTGGCGACCTCGACAAGGTGACGCGCGTGGTCCGGCTCGGCGGCTTCGTAAACGCGGCGACGGGCTTCGTCGACGGTCCGAAGGTGATGAACGGCGCTTCCGACCTGATGGTTGCGGCCTTCGGCGAGAAGGGCAAGCACGCGCGCACGACGGTCGGCGTCTCGGCATTGCCGCAGGACGCGGCGATGGAAGTTGAGGCGCTGTTCGAAGTGTCCTGACGGTGTCAACAGCGCTCGATTGGCTCACCGCGCGGCCGATCGTCCATCGCGGGCTGCACGACGCCGCGAGTGGCCTCATCGAGAACACCGCCGGCGCCGTGCGCGCGGCCATTGCTGCTGGCTACGGCGTCGAAGTCGATGTGCAAATCAGTGCCGATGGTGAGGCCATGGTGCATCACGACGCCGTGCTCGGCCGCCTCACCGAAGGCGACGAGCGGCTCGATCGCCTGAGCGCCGCCGCGCTTAAGCGCGTGACGTTCCACGGCAGCGGGGAACGCATGATGACACTCGGCGAGCTCTGCGATCTGGTCGGTGGCCGCGTCCCTATCCTTGCGGAACTAAAAAGCCGCTTCGACGGCGACGACCGCCTGCCCGCGCGCGTGGCGGCGGTCCTCACCAGCTACTCCGGACCGGTCGCCCCGATGTCGTTCGATCCGATGCAGCTCGCTCTCCTGCGGCAAAAAGCCCCTCGCCTGCCGCGCGGAATTGTTGCGGCAAAATACCGGCCGCATCCCTATTGGGATCAGATGCCAGTTTGGCTGCGTTGCGGCATGGGGTCTCTGCTCCCAGCCTTGACGGCCCGGCCGCACTTCGTGGCTTATGCCATCGACAATCTGCCGGCGCTTGCACCGTTCCTCGCGCGGCATGCTTTGTGCCTGCCGCTACTGACTTGGGTGGTGCGGACAGAGGCCGAACGTCAGCGCGCCGCGCGCTATGCCGACCAGATGATTTTCGAAGGGTTTCGGCCATGAACCACGCCGAAAACGACAAGCGGACCTTGCCGGATCGCGCGCGTCCGGCGGCGGACGATCTGCGCGTCGTCGCAGTGAATACGATCGGCGAGGCCGGCGCCGCGGCGTGGGACGGCTGCGCTAACCCGCAGGCGGATCAGCGCTGCGAAGGGGCCGCGCCCGCGGCTCAGTCGGCAGATCAGGAATCGGTATTTAACCCATTCTTATCGTACAATTTTCTTTCGGCCCTGGAGGCCTCAAAATCGGTCGGCGGCCATTCGGGCTGGCACGTCCAACACCTGCTCGTGCAGGCAGCCGACGGCACGCTCGTTGCCGCCGCGCCCTGCTACGTCAAGAGCCACTCGCGCGGCGAATACGTGTTCGATCATGGCTGGGCCGAGGCCTATGCGCAGGCTGGCGGCAGCTATTACCCAAAACTGCAGGTGGCCGTACCGTTCACACCGGCGACCGGTCGAAGGTTGCTGGTCCGGCCGGGTCCGCACGCGGATGAGGTCCGCAAAACCCTCGCCGGCGGCCTGATCCAACTTTGCCGCATCGATGGCGCGTCGGGCGTTCACGTCACTTTCGCGACCGAACCGGAATTCCGCTTCCTCGGTGAGCTCGGATTTCTGCAGCGCACCGACCAGCAGTTCCATTGGGAAAATCCCGGCTACGCGAGCTTCGATGACTTCCTCGCCGCGCTGGCGGCGCGCAAGCGCAAGACCATCCGCCGCGAACGGGCCGACGCCTTGGCCAACGGCGTCAGCGTGCACTGGCTCACCGGCAGCGATCTCACCGAGGACGTGTGGGATCACTTCTTCGCGTTCTACACGGAGACCGGTTCGCGCAAATGGGGCCGGCCCTATCTCACGCGGCCGTTCTTTTCGCTCGTCGGCGAGACCATGCGCGACCGCATCCTGTTGGTGATGGCCAAGCGTTCCGGGCGCTGGATCGCGGGCGCCATCAATTTCATCGGCTCTCACACTTTGTTCGGCCGCCATTGGGGCGCCGTCGAGCATCACCCCTTCCTGCATTTCGAGTTGTGCTACTACCAAGCCCTCGATTACGCGATCGCGCACAAGCTTTCCCGTGTCGAGGCCGGCGCACAGGGCGAACACAAGATCGCCCGTGGCTACATGCCGACCACCACCTATTCGGCTCACTACATTGCTGATCCGGCGTTACGGCGAGGGATCGCCGAGTACCTGGTGCGCGAGCGCGCCTACATCGCGGCGGCCGGCGCCGAGCTTGCCGCTGCCGCGCCCTACCGCCAGGATGTCGCGATCGAGACGGAGTGATTACGATCGCGGAGGTGGAGGGCACGATGACGAACTACGATCCGAATAATGTCTTTGCCAAAATCCTGCGCGGCGAATTGCCGGCGTACAAGGTTTATGAGAACGACAAGGCCTTCGCCTTTCTCGACATCATGCCGCGCGCACCGGGCCATACTCTGGTGATCCCCAAGGCGCCCGCGCGCACAATTCTCGATATCGAGCCCGACGATCTCGCTCATCTCATCAAGACGACGCAAACGATTGCACGCGCAGCGAAGGCGGCGTTTGCCGCCGACGGCCTCACCATTCAACAATTCAACGAGCCGGCTGGCGGCCAGGTGGTGTTCCACCTGCATATCCACGTCATTCCACGAAAAATCGGCGTGGCGCTCAAGCCGCCGGCGAGTTTCAAGGAAGAACCGGCGGTGCTCTCGGAGCACGCGCTCAGGCTCGCCACAGCGCTCAAAGGCGCGTGACGTCAGTTTCGGCGGATTGGACTTGTTGCCGGCTCAGCGCCCACGCGCGACGCGCTCGATCTCGGCCCGCACCAGTCGTTCGACCATGCCGGGGAGATTGTCGTCGAGCCAGGACTTCAGCATTGGCCGCAGCATCTCGCGCACGAGGTCCTCGAGCGTGCGCGCATTCTGCACCAGCACGGTCTGTGCGAGCGTGTTGAATGCTGAGTCGACCGCGCTACTCGTGGCCGACGAAAGCAGGCCGTGCTCGCCACTGCCGCGCGCGAAGAGGGCTGATCCCGCCATGGATTTTTGCATGTCCGGCTTTTGCTCCGCCTCGTCGAAGCTCACATCGGAATAACCTTCGATCTTTCGAAATTGCGGCGCCGGCATCGGGCTCGACGCGGGCGCCGGCTGACTGAACGCGGGCGCCGCCATCGATTCGGTAAGATCCAGAATGTCGGCGGCGTGATCCTCTAGGCCCCCGCCGCCGATCGCAGCCGAATCGGCTGGCGCTTCGGCATGCAGCTCGGGCGCGCTCGACTCGGATTGGCCGTTTTGCGGCGAAGAGGACGGTCCTTGTGGCGGCGCGACGGGCTGGACCGCAGGCTTCGGAGGTTCCGCCGTCCGTTGCGGCGTTTTACTGGCATCGTCGTCGGCAATAATGCGGCGAATGGAGGCGAGAATTTCCTCCATCGACGGTTCTTGCGACTTCGCCGGCTGCGTCATGCGCGCATCCTCGCATTATTTAGTGCGTGTCCCCCGCCGCGGCCCCCGCAAGCAGATGATCACTGCCAGTGGGTTCGCCGACCGCGAATCACGTAAGCGCAACTATGCATCGCCCTGGTTAAGTATGTCATGGCAAAAGTCGATGGCAACCAAATCCGTGGCTGGCGATCGTCGAATGGTTGCCAGCCGAGTCGGCTGCTGTTCGGCCTATCTGCCATCGGGATTGCGCACGCCGACCCACGCATCGCGCACCTGTTGATAGTGCACCATCGGATCGTAGATCAGGACGTTAAGGCCAAGCCTCGGCATCGACAGCCCGCCGACCGCCGCGAGCAACGTGTATGAGGCCACGACGCGATCGTGCTGGGCCGTGACCAGCGCGACGCGCGCATTCACGAGTTCCTGTTGCGCGTTGAGCACGTCGAGCGTTGTGCGCTGACCCACGCGCGCTTCCTCACGCACGCCATTAAGCGCGATCTCCGCGGCATTGACCTGCGCCGTCGTCGCCTCGATTTGCGCTTTGGCGGCGTCGAGCTGGCCCCAGCTCTGCACCACCGTCGCCCGCGCCTGATCGCGGTTGATGTCCAGGTTGAGCCGCTGCTGGCCCAGCGTTTCCTTGGATTGGCGGATCGCTGAATATTCGGCGCCGCCCTGGTAGATCGGGATGGTCAACGCGCCGACGATCGAAGCTTGCGTCTCCTTGACGACTTCAAAAGCAGGATATTGGCCCTGCGATGCGCTCGCCGTGACCGTCAGATTCGGATAGAGCGAGCCTTCACTGATCTTGACCGCGAGCGCAGCGATATCGACGCCGTACATCGCGGCAAGGACCGAAGGGCTTTGCGCCTGACCTTGTGCGATTGCTTTGGCCAGCACACCCGGCGACAACCGGTCGACCGGCGTGCCGGGCGCGAGCCGCCCCGGATCGACGCCAATCACGCGCCGGTAATTGGCTTGCGACGTCACGAAGTTCGACTGCGCGCCCAACAGCGAGGATCGTCCGGCGGCGAGCCGGGATTCCGCCTGCGCCACGTCGGTGCGCGTCACCTCGCCGACATTAAAGCGGTCGCGAGTCTGCTTGAGCTGCTCGGTAAGCACTTCGACGTTGCGACGGTTCAGATCGAGGATTGCCTGATCGCGCAACAAGTTCATGTAAGCGGTTGCGGCGTCGAGCAGAACCTGCTGCTCGGTAACGCGCAGAGTCTCCCGCGCGCCCTCGACCTGGCTTTCCGCCTGACGGGTACGGTTGGCGGTCTGGAAGCCGTTGAACAGCGTGTATGTTCCGGTGGCGCCGACCCCGCGCGAGGCAAACTGCTCGGCGAATTGAATGCTTGTGGCGACGCCGCCTACGGGAAAAAGCTGGGTCGCATTGGTGTAATTGTAGCCGCCATTGGCGGTGATGCTTAGCTTGGGCCGATAGCCGGACAAAGCTTGCGGCACGTTCTCGTCGGTCGCACGCAACGTCGCGCGCTGCGCGTTGAGCGACGGATTATTTTGGTAGGCCTGCACCAAGGCCCATTCGAGCGTATCGGCCCTCGCCTCAGAATCGCCCAAGCCAAGACCGGCCCCCGCGATCGAGAGACTTGCAACGGCCCAAAAATACGCTCCTACCCCTCTTCCAAGCATGAGACGACGCTGCCCTGCCCTCCCCGCATCCCCCGCGGGATTGCCGTCCGGACAACACTCAACGCGGCGGCCAAACGAGCCCGCCGACGCCACCCGAATCTCGACATTATGCGGGTACTTAGCGGGGTGAAACCCCGCAGCTGAGATTATTCGCAGATTTCTGGCAATTGGCACATATACGCCACACTTCCGCGCTTGCGCCGAACGAGGCCGGCGCCTGGCCAAGATATCTCGACAATCCGCTAAAAAACGAATGCCGGCGGCGCGATGAAGCCGGGCAGCAGCTGGGCAGCGGCGTCAAAGATAGGGCGGCCAACGAGGCGGCCTTCAATGAGATGATAAATCATGCCCCTCGAGGCCGGGGAGCGGCCGTAAATGCAGACTAGGCGCCCGTCCGGCTTGAGCTGGCTGCCGAGCCCCTCAGGCGTGATTTCCGTGGCCCCGTTGAGCAGGATGACGTCGTAGGGGGCGCCCGCCGGCCATCCGGCGGTCAACGGCCCAGTTACGACCTCGACCTGCGTGGCACCGACGGCAGCCAGGGCCTCCTTGGCTTGGCGCACCAAGTCCGCGTCTTCTTCTAACGCAATCACCGCGCTTGCGAGCCGCGCCAGAACGGCTGAGGAATAGCCGGTCCCACACGCCACATCGAGCACACGATCCTCACGACGCACGCGGGCGGCGTGAATGAGCTTGGCCAGCACCATCGGCTTAAGTAACGCGCGGCCTTTGGCAATCGGAATATCGCTGTCGAGATAAGCGAGATCCGCTACTGACGGCGGCAGGAAGTGCTCACGCGGCAACGCCAGCATGGCGTCCAGCAAGTCGCCATCGGTAACGTCAGCGGTCCGGACCTGGCCCTCGACCATGAGCCGTCGCGCGTTAGCGGTGTCGAACATGCGTCGAGTCCCCATATTCGCGAAAGAGCGTTGTGCTGCAGGGTCCGGCAAAACGCAAGCCGGCCGCCGCTAAGCATTTACCCGCGTTTTGCGACCGCACCGTTGTCGGACCCCTGACCTTCCTCTATAGACGCACATCTCGGGCGTCGGCCGCCAAGCGAATTGGCGATGCTCAAGGCCACGTGGCGGAGTGGTTACGCAGCGGTCTGCAAAACCGTTTACCCCGGTTCAATTCCGGGCGTGGCCTCCACTCTTCGCTTGAATCACCTCGCGGCGGCGACGCAGATGCGGCAGCCGGACTTGCAGGAACTTCAAATCCATAGCTTGAGGCGGCTTTCAAAGCCGGCGCGGCTTTGTTATAGGCAAGCCGCGTTGCGCGAGCGGCCGCATTGTTCCCCGGTAGCTCAGCGGTAGAGCAACCGGCTGTTAACCGGTTGGTCGCTGGTTCGAATCCGGCCCGGGGAGCCAAACTAAATCAATCACTTACAGAAAACTCTCAAGCTAAGGTTTCGGGTCAAATCGGCGGCCTGACCTTGCCTCCGACCTTACTGGACGGATTTTGGCCCTCGCCTGTGGCCCTCGCCCGTAGGGAGGCCAGGGAGGACCTTCCGTGCCTAGCCCCGAAATCGAAGTCACCGCCGCGATGGTGTCGGCGGGAAGAGAAGAAATGTCTTGTCGCTGGATCGAGTTTGTTCATGGCCCGGGTTCAGAAGAACTGTGGGATGAAGTGCTACGAGCGGTATTTCGGGCAATGTGGGTAGCGCAGCCTCGATAGCATCCCGAATCTTGACCGCCTCCCTCATGGCATTTCTGACGGTGTCCTGGTCGGTCTTCATGGTCGCAATCGGTACGGGCTTAAATCCGTAGGTAAGAGTACGCTTCGCGCCAATCTCTAATTGCAGCATCTCCTTTGACTGTGTGCCTTGATGCCAAGTGTGGTGCGCAATTTTGTTTCTGATGTCTTGCGCCTTGCGTGATTTCTCGCTGAATTTGTTAA
>Ga0187860_1001799_pt1 | contig 18433 bp, 15 predicted proteins | sample June2016WEW_10_4_FD_132981 | JGI IMG/M metagenome (GOLD analysis project Ga0187860, IMG submission 132981) | Peatland microbial communities from SPRUCE experiment site at the Marcell Experimental Forest, Minnesota, USA - June2016WEW_10_40 | ecosystem: Environmental > Terrestrial > Soil >...
ATACACCGTCTTCTTGCCGAAACGGTCCTCTAACTCGGCCGCCTCGTCTGCTGCCCGGTTGTCGAGCCACACGATCGCGTCCCGAAGCGGGGCCCCGTCAGCAGAGACCGGAACGAAGGTCTCGCCTTGGGCTGACAACCCGATCGCGACTACCCGGCGCCGATCGACGGCAGGCGTCGACAAGACCTCCCTCACAACTTCCGAGAAGGCCGACCAGTACGCGAGCACAGGCACCTCAACGAAGGATGGCTCGGGTGTGTGAAGCTGGTTTTCCCTGAACGAGGTGGCCACCACGGACCCGTCCGGGCGGTGGATCGACGCCTTGATCGCTGTCGTTCCGAGGTCAACGCCCAGTAGCAACGGTTGTCCGTCTTTAGCCACCAGGAGCGCCCGCCCACACGACAAGAGCCGGCTCCTGCCCAACGTTCCTCAGGGTATGCGGGTCGCCCTCGGGGATGATGAGTGCGTCCCCGGCTTGCAACTCGAAGCTCGACCGCTCGTCAAGGACTACTATCTGACCCTGGCAGCAGTAGAAGACCTCCACCGAAGACGGATGACCGGGATCGAGCGCACCTTCCTCGCCGGGAAGAAGCATGGACGTCCCGAACCACATCCGCCCCTCGCGCAGATACTCCATGCAACGCTCGGCACCCTCAAAGAAGCACCGGGCATCCACTTCCTTCACCACTGTCGCGGGGACGTAACTCATCGACCTTCTCCGGTCACGTGATTAGAGGACTCGAAAAATTCAAGGTAGGCGACCCTCAGACGTTTGTAAAGGCGGATGTCGCCTGATCGATCCGGGTTTCGCGCAGCGTTGAGAGCTGTGGCGTCTCGACGCGTACCTCGCCGTCATCGCCGTCGACGGCGACGGGCCGCTGGGCCCTCGCTTCGTGAGGCGGTTGACGGAGGCCGTTCACAGCTACCGGTGAGGTTGGTGCCTCAACTCGCGTTCAACCGTGCTTCAACCCTCGGATCTGATCCTGGTGATTGTCAAGACAGCCGATCAGCATGAAGGAGCAAGGACATGAAGCGCTTTCTCGCAGCTCTCGCCACTGCCGCAGTCGTCATCAGTGGTGCGGGTGTCGCTATGGCATCCTCGGGCGTGCCCGAGGTCGACGAGGCGAACGCCACGATCGCAGTGAAGCCCGTGTCGAAGTTCGTCCCGACGACCTGCGCGGGTGAGGACGGCGTGGGGTACGTCACCTATCGCGGCGCCTGGAAGGGCGCCGAGACCGACGTGACGCCTGGGTCGACGGACTACAACCTCTCCGGCAGGCTCACGATCAAGGGAATCGTCTGGACGATCAACCTGCAGACCGATCGCGGGATTCTCAAGGGCAAAGCCGATCTTGTCGGACCGTCCCCGGCCGGTGGCTCGGTCAACGTCTATCTCGGATCGATCACGCTCGTGACCCAGGGTCTGCCCACTGCCGGTGCGTTGGCGTCGGCACGAGGCTGGATCTCCGCCACCACGTACACCGGGGGTGTGGCGGACGGGGGCAGCCTGCTCGCGAACGTCGAGTTCCAGATCGGTGGCGGTTTCACGGCCAACGGCGAGTTCGGCGCCTCGATGGGATTGCCCGACTTCTCGGTGGCTTCGAACAACCAGGCCTGCTGACCGGCGGAGGCCGCCAGCCCCGCGCCTCGTCGAGGCGCGGGGCTTCGGCGCGCGGGCCGGCGGATCGGTGCCGGTGCCCGGGTCGTCTCACGGAGCGCCCACCTTCGGGTCACCCGGCGGGACCACGAGCACCTTCGTCACGTTGGAACCCGAGATGTCGATCGACTTGACGCACGGAGGCGGCGCTGGGGTACTGCACGCCTGCAACGGCCCGCTCGTGACGGTCTGGCCCCCCACCTCCATGAAACTCACCGGCGACGCGAAGCAGGTCGTCTGCACCTGTGCAGGGTGGGTGGTGACGTACTTGAGCGTCACGGTCAGGGCGCCACTGAACATCGAGTCGGTGAGTGCAGCGGCAGGAGCGACCTCGGGCTCGCAGTGGGAGATCTTGAAGGGCCCGACGAAGAGGTTGACCTCGGCACCCGAGGTGACCGGGCCGGTCGCTTGCAGGAGCTGAACTCCACCTGCGCCGGCGAGCGACTCGTTGCACTGAGCGGTTCCCACCGGGCAGTCGGCCAACTCGAGAGTGCCGTTGGCGCTCGCTTGCTCGCCTTGTGAGTCGATCTCGACGACAGACGGCAAGAAGGTCGCGGCCGAGGGGTATCGGTGGGACACCTGGTGACTCGACGTCATGGCCGTCGTGCCGTCGCCGAAGGTCCATTGGAACGTGACGACCCGTGTGGAGAAGTTGCGCGACCGTGCGACGAGATCGACGGTGAGCGCTCCGTGCCCGGGATTGATCGAGAGCTCTGCCGTCGGCGCCCCCGACGCCGCCGCCGGCAACGTTCCGGCTCCGGTTGATGCCGCCATGCCGACGGCCAACATCAGCAACCGTGGTGTCCTGCCCCGCCGCACGTTCATGGTCGGCCCCCTTTGTCGCGTCGCACCCCGGCGCATTGGACCACGTTCGCTGTCGAACTACAAGCCCTCGGTTGCCAGGCGGAGCACCTCGGCGCCCGGCAGTCGCCGGCCGTCTTCGATGACCTCGTCGAGGCCAGCGCCGAGCTCACCGCGAAGGCTGGCCACGACCCGCTCCCGAAGTCCCGTCTCGATCCGTTCGGGCTGCTCGCCGAGTTCTTCGAAGAGAGCCGAGGAGGCGCCGAGCAGGACCGCTGCCTCGGCGGCCCTCCCGCCAGCGGTCAGGACCGCGCACATGCCGAGAAGCCCATAGGCGACGAGCGACCGTTGCCCGGTACGCCTCGCCGCCAGCAGAGCGCTGACGAACGCCGGCTCAGCGGTCCGGTGATCGCCGGCGAGACAGGCGGCGAGGCCCACGCCGTACTCGAGAAACGGTACGAGTGCTGCGTCCCTCACGTCACCGGCGATCGCCAGAGCCTCGCTGAATCGCTGGCGCGCCGCCAGGTTGTCGCCCTGTTCGAGATCGAGGACGGCGAGGTTGTTGAGTGCACTGGCCTGGCCGAGGCCGTCCCCGGAGGCGCGGCAGTATCTCAGCGCCTCGGCGTAGTCGGCTCGGGCCGCTTCGGGGTCCTCGTTCTGCGAGGCGGCCGCGCGGACGTCGTAGGCGCGGGCGAGGAGATGAGCTTCGCCGCTCGCCTCGGCAGCTTCCACGGCTTCGCTCGCGAGCGCGGCCGCCGCGCGGCGATCTCCCCGGCGGTCGGCGACCCAAGCCGCCGTGCGGAGGGAGTCGGCTACGAGAGCCGGGGAGCCGAGGTGCCTGCCGATGCGAAGGGCCTCGTCGAGGAAGCGCTGAGCCAAAGAAGACTCACCCCGGCGGAACATCAAGTAGCCGGCGGCGTTCAGCGCGGCGGCCCGCACGGCGGTCTCGGGCGTCGCATCGGTGCGCCCGAGGGCAGCCTGGAGGAGGTCGACCTCGTCGCCGTAGTAACCCCGGCTGTTCCAGAAGCGGCTCACCGCCACTCCGAACCGCAGTGCGAGCGCTGCGTGTTCGGCCGGGGCGATCAGCGTTGCGAAGGCGGAGCGCAGGTTGTCATGGTCATACTCCAGCCGGGTGCGCCACTCGAGCTGGTCCGCTCCGGAGAAATGGGGAGCTGCGACCTCAACGACGCGGAGGAAGTGATGGGCATGGGCGCTACGGGCGCTCTGCCGCTCCTCTTCGTCCATCTTGAGGGTTGCATATGCTCGAACCGTCTCGAGCATCCGGTACCTCGCGGTGATCCCGCTCGTGTCGACCTGGAGCAGACTCTTGTCGACGAGGGACGCGACCACGTCGAGTACGTCTCGGCGATCGACGAGCGAGCAGGCGGCGACAGCCTCGGCTGCCACGAGGTCGAAGCCTCCCGCGAAGACGGTCAGGCGTCGGAGCACCGCACGCTCTTGCTCGTTGAGCAGATCATGAGACCAGTCGATCAAGGACTCCAGCCGCTGCTGGCGGGCGGGGGCGGTGCGGGCGCCACCGGTGAGTAGCCGGAAACGATCGTCGAGGTGGCGCTCGATATCGACCACCGACATCGTCCGCATCCGCGCTGCCGCGAGTTCCAGCGCGAGCGGGATTCCGTCCAGCCTGACGCAGACCGAGGCCACGGCAACCGCGTTGGCAGGAGCGATGGCAAAGTCGCCTCGCTGCGATTTGGCCCGTTCCACGAAGAGGCGGACCGCCTCGTAGTCCTCGAGCGCCGTGCTGGTTGCTTCGGGGCCCGGGACGGACATCGATGGGACGCGGTGCACGACCTCGCCCACGACCCTGAGGGGCGACCGGCTCGTGGCGAGCACCCGAAGGCTCGGAGCCGCTTCGAGCAACGGTGCGGTGACCGCGGCAGCCGCGTCGATCAGGTGCTCGCAGTTGTCAAGGATCAGGAGGTTCGTGCCTTCCGCCAGCCGGTCCGCGATCGTCCTGCTTAACTCGACATCGGGCTGTTCTCGGCACCCGATGGCGGCAGCCAACTCTCTCGGCACGTCAGCGGGGTCCTCGAGGGGAGCGAGCTCGCACAGCCAGACGCCGTCGTAGCCGTCCGCTGCGTCGGCAGCTACCCGCAATGCGAGGCGCGTCTTCCCCGTCCCACCGGCGCCAGTGAGCGTGACGAGGCGTGAGGCTTCCAACAGCGCGGCAACCTCGGCCTGCACGGCCGGGCGCGGCACGAAGCTCGTGAGCTCCGGGGGAAGGTTGTTCGTTCGGCGCCCGAGGCCGACGCGAGCTGACTGTTGCGAAGCGTCGATCGGAGCCGGCTCGAGATCCTGCCGCAGGATGGCCCCTTCGAGGACAACCAGCTCCCGGCTCGGCGCGATCCCGAGCTCATCACCGAGGATCTCGCGGAGCCGTTGGTAGGTCCGCAGCGCGTCGGCTTGCCGGCCGCTTCGGTAGAGTGCCGTGATCAGCTTGGCCCACAGCCCCTCGCGGAGCGGGTGCTCGGTGATGGCGGCCTCCGCGTCGGCGATGAGCTCGTGAGTCTCGCCCACCGCCAGCCGAGCTTCGAGCCAACCTTCCAAGCAGGCGGCTCTCAGCTCCTCGAGGCGAACAGCCTCCGGTTGCGCCCACGAGGCGTGCGCGACCTCTGCTAGCGCCGGGCCTCGCCAGCGGGCGAGGCCGCGTCCGAGGGCGTCGGCTGCGCCCTTTGGATCGCCGTTCCTGAGGAGTTCGCGTCCTGCCAGGGCCTCGCGCTCGAAGAGAAACACATCGAGCTCGTCCGGCTCGACCCTGAGGAGATAGGCACCGTCCCGGTGCACGAGACGATCCGGACCGAGGACTCTCCGAAGCAGGGACACGTGGCTCTTCAATGTGGAAGCCGCGCTCTGAGGCAGGTCGCCCTCCCACAGGTCTTCTCTCAGGCGCTCGACCGGCACAGGACGGTTGGCGGTGACCAGCAGCCGGGCGAGAAGTCGCCGGCGGACGATGCCGTGAATCTCGATCTCTCCCGCATCGCCGGTCACGGTCGTCGGCCCGAGAAGACCGAACGAGAGATCAGCGCTCGACGAAACCGGGCCGGACGACACCAGGTCCAGTGTCGCAGCCTTCACGGAGCCGGGGAACCACGACGGCGGCCGGGGGGAGGAGGCGGTGGCGGCGCTCCTCAGCCTGGCGTCGCAACCTCGGCGAGCGCGCCGAGCTGTTCGGCCGTGCCGACGCTGACGAGGACGTCACCGGCGCTGATGGCGTCCTCGGGTGATGGGTTCGTGAACAAAACCCCCATCGGGTCGTCGGATCGCCAGCACCAACGCCCCGGTCCTGTCGTGCAGTTGCGCCGAGTTTGGCAGAGGCGGCGGAAGCGGCGGAAGCGCTCCTTGGTCATCGTCGCCGATGGCGACGAGGGCGACACCGATCGCGATCGCCCATCTGTGGGCCCGGAAACCGCGCGTCTGATGGGAGCCGCTTCGTCGCAGGCGCTCCCGGTGCATCACGGAGTCTCGCCCACCGCCGGCGGGGCAAGCGGCGCCGTCCGCGGCGAAGATCCGGATCGCCGGTCCCGCCGATCACCTGCGGCGATGACCGCCCACGCCGTCCAACCGACGGGCAGGGCGAGCCAGTAGCTCACCGCCCGGTAGACGAGCACCGCTGCCACAACCGGCGCAGCGCGACCGCCGCCGTAGGTGACCAGCGTGACGGCGAGGCCGCCCTCCACGAGTCCGAGACCGCCAGGGGTGATCGGAAGGATGGCGGCCAGCTGACCGACGCCGTAAGCGAGGAGGAGACCGGCCCATGGCACGGGTACCCGGACGGCGGCAAAGGCGAGAGCCAGGCAGGCGCAGTCGCACGCCCAGTTGCCCATCGCCCACCCGAGGACCGCCGCCGTGCGGCGACGGCCCAGGCGGATGAGGCGGGCGCGGACGAGGAACCGCTCGGAGGCGGCCTCGAGCCGCCGGGCGGGCCGTCCGGTCAGCCGCCCGACGAGCCGGGCGGCGAAGCCCGCAGCCTCGGCGAACCGTTCCGGCCGGGTTACGAGGGCAGCGGCCGCCGCGATCACCGCAACCACGGCGGCCAGAGCGCCCGCCAGCCCGGCCGTCCCCGCTCCGCTACGACCGGCGACAGCCGCCCCCACCCCGACGGCGGCGAAGAGCGCCAAGCTGATGGCCGCCGCCACCAGCACCGCGACGACCGCCCAGGCGGCAACGATCGGATCGGCGCCTCGTCGCTGGTACTGGCGGTAGCGGTACACGCTCGAGACCGCCGGCCCGCCCGGGAACGAGCCGGCCATGCTGTTGGTAGCGAGCGTCATGCCGACGAGGGGCGCGACCGCCACCTGGGTCCCGGCGGCAGCCAGCAGGTGTCGCTGGACGAGGGCGAAGCACACGAATGACAGGGCCTCGGCGGTAACTGCGGGAAGCACCCACGCCCACGAGAGGTGCCCGAGGCGCGTCCACACGGCGTCCAGCTCGGCCCGGCGTCCCCCCAGTTCGACCACGGCCAGGCTGACGAGCGCCAACCCGACGACGGTGCGTGCCAGCGGATGGGCCACAACGACTGCCACCCCGGATCGGCGGGTGACCTCGGGGTCCGGGCGACCGGTGTCGAGGACCGACCCGGAATGCGGCGGGTCCGTCGACGCCATGGCCCGAAGCTACCTCGTAGTGCGAACCCGTCGTCCGTTACCATGCGGGCTGCCGAGCAAGGAGTCGCCCCGTGGCTGTGGAATTCGGAGGACGCATTGGACGTGACTGGCGGAGCTCGAAGCCCTGGTGGCCGCCCGAGCCGTCGTGGCCCGAGGGCGCCCCGAACGTCGTCCTCGTGGTGCTCGACGACGTGGGCTTCGCCCAGCTCGGCTGTTACGGATCGGACCTCGACACCCCGGTCATCGACGGGCTGGCTGCCGGAGGGGTCCGGCTCGCCAACTTCCACACCACCTCGCTGTGCTCGCCCACGCGTGCCTGTCTGCTCACGGGCCGCAATCACCACCGCAACGCTATGGGTCGGGTGGCCGACCTGGCCATCGGGTTCCCGGGCTACTGGGGAAGGCCCCCCCGTGAGAACGGGTTCCTCTCCGAGGTCCTGCGGGCACGCGGCTACGCCACCCACGCGGTGGGCAAGTGGCACCTGACCCCCGACGACGAGACGCACCTGGCGGCGCCGAGAGGCACATGGCCGCTCGGCCGGGGCTTCGACCGCTGGTACGGCTTCCACGGGGGGGAGACCCATCAGTTCGTGCCCGCCCTCTACCACGACAACCACTCAGTTCGGCCCCCCGCCTCCGTGGAGGACGGCTATCACCTCACCACCGATCTGGCCGACAGGGCCATCGAGTTCCTCGGTGACCTGCGGGCGGTCGACGCTGAGCGGCCTTTCCTCCTTTACTTCTGCCCCGGTGCCTGCCACTCACCCCACCAGGCGCCGCGGGAGTGGATCGACCGCTACCGGGGCCACTTCGACGAGGGGTGGGACGTCTGGCGCGACCGGACGTTGGCCCGCCAGCTCGAGCTCGGCGTGCTTCCCGCTGCCACCGAGCTCTCGCCGCGGCCGCCCTGGGTGTCGGCTTGGAGCGCCCTCGGTGCGCCCGAGCAGGCGCTGGCGGCTCGCTTCATGGAGTGCTTCGCCGGGTTTCTCTCCCACGCCGACGCCGAGATCGGGCGGGTGCTGGACTTCGTCGACCAGCTCGGCGAGCTGGAGGGCACTCTCGTCGTGCTGGTCTCCGACAACGGCGCCAGCGCCGAGGGCGGTGCCGACGGTTCGATCAACGACGTCCGCCTGACCAACCTCGACCCGGCGTCGGTTGACGAGATGGCCCACCGTCTCGACGACATCGGCGGGCCGCTGACCCACAACAACTATCCGTGGGGCTGGACCATGGCCGGGAACACCCCGTTCAAGCGCTGGAAGCGGGAGGTCCACGCCGGCGGCGTGGTGGACCCGTGCATCGTGTGCTGGCCGGGCGGCGACATGGCGGCCGGGGCGATCCGCCACCAGTTCGCCCATGCCATCGACGTGTTCCCGACCGTGCTGGAGCTGGTCGGTGTCGACCTGCCCGACGAGGTCGACTCGATTCCCCAGTCGCCGGTCGACGGTGTGAGCTTCGCGTTCCTACTCGACGCGGGAAGTGCCGACCGGCCCGGTCGGCACGAGACGCAGCACTTCGAGATGTTCGGCTCCCGGGCCATCTACCACGAGGGGTGGAAGGCAGTGACCTACCACCCGGTGGGTCCCATCTACGACGACGGCCTCGATCCCAACGCCCCCTTCGATGAGGATGTGTGGGAGCTCTACCACGTGGCGGAGGACCTATCGGAGGTCCACGACTTGGCGGACCGGTACCCGGAGCGGGTCCGTGAGCTCGTTGAGCGCTGGTGGCTGGAGGCCGAGCGCAACGACGTGCTCCCCCTCGACAACCGGGTCTTGTGGACGCTCACGCACCCCAGGCCGAGCCGTGTCGGGCACCGGACCCGATTTCGCTATTTTGCCGGAGGCGCCCAGGTGCCCGAGCAGGTCGCCGCCAACGTCCGCAACCGGTCGCATGCCCTCGTCGTGGACATCACCGTGCCGGGCGGCGTGGTGCCCGAGGGGGTGCTCCTTGCCCTCGGCTCCGCCCTCGGGGGCTGGTCGCTGCACCTCCTCGATGGCCGTCCGCGCTACGTGCACAACCTCTACGGCAAGGAACGCCACGTGGTCGCCTCCAGCCATCGCCTCGAGCCCGGGCGTCACGTCGTCGCCTACGAGTTCACCAAGGACGGCGGGCTCGGCGGCCATGGCGTGCTCCGCTGCGACGGCCAGGTAATCGGCGAGGGGACGATCGCCCGGTTCACCCCGTCGGGTTTTAACGGCGTGGGTGCCGGGCTCACCTGCGGGTACGAGTGGGGCCCAGCCGTTGGCGAGGGCTACGTCGCGCCGTTCCCCTGCACCGTGACCATTGAGCGGGCCGTGGTCGAGACCACGGGTCCCGTCGTGCGTGACCCCTTGGCAGAGCTGGCCGCCATTCTGGCCGAGCAGTAAGCGGGCCGGCGGCTCTCGTTGCGGCGGCATCTCGGCTCAGTCGGTCGACGACCAGCATCTTCGGTCATGCTCGTCGTCGGAAGGGCCATCTGTCCCGCCGGGTTCGGCCTGAGCTGGAGCGATCAGGTGCCGAGGGCGGTCAGCGCCGCCTGGGCGACCTCCATGTCCTGGCTGTAATGCCCACCGCTTACCCCGACGCCCCCCACGACACGACCTCCGACGCTGATGGGGTATCCCCCGCCGAAGACCACCAGCCGGTCAATCCCTGTCGTGGCGCCAGCGGCGAGCGGGGGATCATCCTTGATGAAGTCGTGCCAGGCATCTGTGGCCATGCTGAAACCCGCGGCTGTGTACGCCTTGTCCTCTGCCACCTGGACCGAGAGCAGCGGCGCCCCGTCCATCCGGCTGAACGCCTTCAGCACGCCGCTCTCGTCCACGATCGCAATGACGAAGGCGTGACCCATCGCCCTCGCCTTCTCCTCGGCTGCACCGATCATGCGCTGTGCCAGCGCCGAGGAGACGCTCGCCTTCTCAAAGATATCTGCCATCTCAATCCTCCTTCGTGGGTTGCGCTAGAGCAGCGAGAGTCTGGTCCCCGGCGAACCGCAGCTCCAGTTCGCGGATCTGCGAGAGCCCAATGAATTCCAGGAACTCTCCGAACGGCACCAACCTTTCCATCGCAGAGGCCGGCGTGCCGCTGGATCGGATGGTTGCCAGTACCTCTCTCACCGCCCGCGTGGCCGCCAGTAGAGTGCTGACGGGGAAGATGACGATCCGGAACCCAAGCTTTTGAAGCCGGGGCAATCCCACCGGTGGCGTCTTGCCTCCCTCCGCCCAATTGAAGAGCAGCGGGACGTCCGTGAGGGTGCCGGCTATGGTCTCGATCTCTTCCTCGCTCTGCGGCGCCTCTACGAAAAGGACATCGGCTCCAGCCTCCTGATACAGGCGCGCCCGATCCAATGCTGCCTGCAAACCCTCCACGGCCCGGGCGTCCGTCCGGGCGATCAAGACGAAATCCGGATCGGTCCGCGCCGCAGCCGCTGCGCGGATCTTGGCCGCCATATCGGCCGGCGGTATCAGCCTCTTGCCCTCCATGTGTCCGCACCTCTTCGGGGCTGCCTGGTCCTCGATGTGTATCGCGGCCACCCCCGCTCGCTCGTACTCGTGAACGGTGCGGATGACGTTGATTGGGTTCCCGTAGCCGGTGTCAGCGTCGGCTATCACCGGAACGCCAACCGCTCCCGCGATTCTCCGGGCATGGTCGACCATCTCGCTCATAGTCAGAAGGCCTACGTCGGGACGGCCCAGGAGGGACGCTGCGGTTCCGAATCCGGTCATGTACACCGCGGGGAAACCTGCTTCTTCTACGAGTCGGGCGCTGAGAGCGTCGTAGGCGCCTGGGGCCAGTATTGTCCCGCCTGCGCTCAACAGATCACGCATCCGACCTGAAGCGCCCGGCGCAGCAGTGAGGAAGTCGCTCATCTGTCCCGTCCTTTGCGGCGAGCCGGCTCGGCGGCCACCATCTTGCCAGAAGACCGGTTGCGTGTTCGGCGGCAACCTGAAGACCCTCGCTATCCGGAGATATAGCCGTCCGGCCCTGACTCAATGGAAACGTGGCCGCCTGCCGACTTTGGCGGTTGCACAGTGGCCTCGATCGACCACTTAGTCCCGTTAGGATTCACCGCAAGTTAGAACGCGCGTAGTACGATGAAGCTGTGGAGGTCGGCCGGGAGGGAATCGCGCGATTCTTCGAAGTCGTGCTGCCCCACCTGAACGAGGTGCAGCGACGGGTGGTGGCAGGTGCTTTCTCCGAGATGCTCGGCCGGGGCGGCAAGAGCGTCGTGGCGGATGCTTCCGGCATGAGCCGCAATACCGTCATCAAGGCTGAGCGCGAGGTCTCCGAAGGCATCGAGCCTTCGGAACGGTTGCGGCCACCGGGCGGCGGCGACAAGCCGCTGATCGAGAAGCAGCCCGGTCTGCTCGAGGCCCTCGACGAGTTGGTCCACCCCGACACGCGGGGCAACCCGATGTCGCTCCTTCGCTGGTGCTCGAAGTCGACCCGGCACCTGGCCGATGCCCTTGTGGCACAAGGCTTCCGGGTCTCAGACGACACGGTCGGGCGCATCTTGAAGTCGCTCGGCTACTCCCTGCAGGCGCCAGCCAAGGAGAAGGAGGGCACGAACCATCCCGACCGCGACGCCCAGTTCTCCTACCTGAACGACAAGGCGAGCGAGTTCGTCGCGGCCGGCCAGCCCGTCATCAGCGTCGACACCAAGAAGAAAGAGCTCGTCGGCGAGTACGAGAACAAAGGACGCGAGTGGCAGCCCCAGGGCGAGCCTGAAGCGGTCAACGTGCATGACTTCATCGATCCCGAGGCCGGCAAGGCCGTGCCCTACGGCGTCTACGACCTGGCGAACAACGAAGGCTGGGTCTCAGTCGGCGACAACGCCGACACGGCAGCCTTTGCCGTCAACGCCATCAGGAGCTGGTGGCAGAGGATGGGATCTGCCAGGTTCCCGGAGGCCGAGCGCCTCCTCGTCACCGCCGATGCCGGTGGCTCGAACGGCTACCGCCTGCGGGCCTTCAAGGTCGAGCTTGCCCGCTTCGCCAAAGAGAGCGGGCTCGAGATCACCGTCTGCCACTACCCACCCGGGACCTCGAAGTGGAACAAGATCGAGCACCGCATGTTCAGCTTCATCTCGATCAACTGGCGGGGCAGGCCACTCACGACCTACCGCACAATCATCGAGCTGATCGCCGCCACCACGACAAAGAGCGGCTTGCGAATCGAGGCCGAGCACGACCACACCGGCTATCGCACGGGTGTGAAGGTCGGCGACGCCGAGCTGGCGGCCGTCCCGCTCACCCGTCACGACTTCCACGGTGACTGGAACTACACCATCTCAGCGGCATGAATGCTCAATCCATCCCGCGAAGCGCCCTAACCAGGCAGGGACGCCCGTTCACGCGCTGCCAGGACCACTGCCCTCACCGTTGCATTACCTTACCGAGGGGTAAACGGATGCAGTCCGCACTGGCTAGGCTGCACGGCGGGCCGCCGGCCCCATCGGCTGCGCGAACGGAGGCCTTCACATGAGCGATCTGCACGCGGACGTGTCTTTGCTGCTGCAACTCGACCAGGTCCACAAGCCGTCAGTCGCTGCGCGCCGGTTCGCGTACTCAACCGAACTGGCCAACGTGCTGAAGGACGGACGGTTCTTCGACGCGTACTCCATGGACTCGGTCGAACGCTTCTACATCAACGAGATGGCGACGTACTTCGAAACTCTGGGCATGCTTCGTTCCAAGGGGATCGTCGACGCGGAGCTGGCGCTGGACTGGTCCGGCGCTTTGACCGCCTGGCGGGTGGTGGGCCCAGTGCTGCTGGAAGCCCGGGAGGTGTTCGGGATCCCGAGCCTCTGGACCGACTTCGAAAATCTGGCGCAGGCCCAGGCGGCGAGTATGGAGTAGAGCGCTCAACGGCTGGGCACCGGAGAAACGGCGGGCCGGTCCGGTCGTGCTGGCGTTGCGGCTCGTGTGGGCGGTCATGGCGCCCAAGGGTCCACCGCAAGTTAGTACGCGCGTAGTACGATGACAGGATGGAGGTCGAGGGAGAGAGGCTCGCGCGATTCTTCGATGTCATCCTCCCGCATCTGAACGAGGTCCAACGCCGGGTCGTAGCCGGAGCGTTTGCCGAGATGCTCGGCCACGGGGGCAAAAGCGCCGTGGCGACGGCCTCAGGTATGAGCCGCAACACCGTGATCAAGGCGGAGCGTGAGGTCGTGAGCGGCATCGCTCCGTCAGAGCGCCTGCGGGCACGGGGCGGGGGCGACCACAAGCTCATAGACGAGCAGCCCGGCCTGCTGGAGGCGCTCGACGAGCTCGTCCACCGCGACACCCGCGGGAACCCGATGTCACTGCTCCTGTGGGTCTCCAAGTCGACTCGCCACATCGCGGACGCCCTTGTAGCGCAAGGCTTTACGATCTCGGACGACACCGTGGGGCGCCTCTTGAAGGCGGCCGGCTACAGCTTGCAGGCGCCGGCCAAGGAGAAGGAGGGAACTGGCCACCCCGACCGGGACGTCCAGTTCAACTACCTGAACGACACCGCCGCCGAGTTCGCGGGCGACGACCAGCCCGTCATCAGCGTCGACACCAAGAAGAAGGAGAACGTCGGCGAGTACGCCAACGGGGGCAGGGAATGGCAACCGAGGGCCAGCCTGACGAGGTCCTCGTCCACGACTTTGTCGACCCCGAGGCCGGAAAGGCCGTTCCCTATGGGCGTACGACCTGGCGAACAACGCGGGCTGGGTCTCGGTGGGCGACAACGCCGACACCGCGGCCTTCGCCGTCAACGCCATCAGGCGCTGGTGGGACAACATGGGCAAGGCCCGTTTTCCTGACGCCACCAGGCTCTTGGTCACAGCAGACGCCGGAGGGTCGAACGGCTAGAGACTGAAGGCGTGGAAGATCGAGCTGGCCCGCCTGGCTGCAGAGACCGGACTCGAGATCACCGTCTGCCCCTACCCGCCCGGCACCTCCAAGTGGAACAAGATCGAACACCGCATGTTCAGCTTCATAACGAAGAACTGGCGGGGCCGGCCGCTCGTCACCTACCGGACGATCGTCGAGCTGATCGCGGCGACGACGACAAAGACAGGGCTGCGCATCGAGGCCGAGCACGACACGACCGGCTACCGCACGGGTGTGAAGATCAAGGACTCGGAGCTTGCTGCGGTCCCGCTCACGCCTCACAAGTTCCACGGCGACTGGAACTACACGATCACATCCGCGTCAGTCCACTGACATGACGTCTCTTGCGCAATCAATCGAGCGGTGGACCCTTAGGCCGTGGTTGAGCATGTGGCTCCGCCGACGGTCACCATGATGGCCTCACCCGGAGTCGTGTTCCAGAGACGGATGACCGCGTATCCGGAGTCGTCCGTGTAGTAGCTGTAGGTGTCTCCCGAGTCTGAGGCCGTTGCCTTCTCGCCCGGCTGGTTCGAGTGGACGTAGACGTCGTAGTCACCCGCGTACCCGTCGTTGGCCGAGGACGCGCTCGCTTGGCACCAGGCTCCAGCACCCGGAGCCGCCGTGGTAGCCGGGGCTGAACTTCCAGTGGAGTCACGCGAGCTAAACGGAGTGGCACCCTCGAAGTCGGAAGTGACGGTCCGAGCGATCGGTCCGACAAGGGCCGGATCGTTGGTGATGATGCCGAGCTCGCGGTTGTAGTTGAGGCTCGAGTCGGAGAAGTTCTGGCTGCCCACGAACGCTGTCGTGGTGTCGGCGACGATGACCTTGGCGTGGATGTACAGGGACGCATCGCTGGAATACGTGCCCACCTTCACACCCGCGGCCACAAGGTCGTCGAGCTCGCTTGCCCAGGACGACGAATAAGTCATCACGACATGGACGTCGACGCCGCGCCGGGCGGCGGCTTCGAGAGCATCCGCGACGTCAGAGTCGTCCATCTCCTCGTTCTCCACGAGCAACGAGTGCTGCGCTGAACCGATGAGGGCGAGGATCGGTGCCTCCGCGCCGGGAGACCAGACCAGGTTCGTACCCGTCGGGCCCGTCTGAGGAGGGCCCGAGTTGGTCCAGTCCATGCCGAACACCTGCTCGATCGCGGCCACGTCGGCGGGGTTCGTCGTGACAACGGCGAAGTCCCGCGAGCTCGCGTAGTACTCGCTCGTCAGATTGAGGGTCATGATCGCCGACGTGTGGCGATCGACCGTGATCGTCTTCTGATGGAAGATGGTGCCCGCCGGCGCCCAATGGACCTGGACTCCGTGCGACCTGAGCCCGGAGTAGGCGGCGGCGTTGACAGATGCGCCGGAGTAGTCCTGGTCCAGGAGCACCCGAACGATCACGCCGCGTGCGGCATCGGCCTCGAGGATGTCGACTGCCTGCGGATCCGCGAGCTCGTACATCGTCATGTCCAGGTCGTGGCGGGCGCTCGACATCAATGAGTAGATCGGATGCATGCCGTCAGTGGGCTCGGTAACGAGCGACCAGGTCGCGCCGGTCGTGGCGGGAGTGGCAGTCGTCGTCGTGGCCTTCGCCGGACTCGACCGCCGCGGCCGGGTGGTCGTCGAACGTCCATGCGCCGGGGATGTCGTCGGGGTCGAAGTCGTTGACGGCCGGGAAGGTGCCGGTGCCGTCGTGCTCGGCTTGGCGCATGATGTGGTGACGAGGGCGACACCGATCGCGATCGCCCATCTGTGGGCCCGGAAACGGTGCGTCTGATGGGAGCCGCTTCGTCGCCGACATTCCGGGCGCATCGTCATCGCCGCTGACTGTACTCAGGCGCTGTGTCAGCTCGAGTTCGTTGGTCGAGGAGGCGACGTCAAGCTAACAGCCAATGTGTAGTTGCCCACGGTCGCCGTGCGCTTCACCGTGACTTTGCCCGTGAGATCTTCGTGGATGCCCCTCCCACGACGACGGCGCCACACGGTCCGAGCACAGGCTGTCGAGTCGGCCCGAGCCGGCAGCGTCACCCCCTCGGCGTATCCAGGCGACGAGACCATCGGGGCAGCCCCCTCTTGCGCCTGCCCGAATGAAGAAGCCCATTGACGTCTCCAGTTCGCCTCACTATCGTGCGCTTTGACCACGCGAGGAGATCGGGGGGAGACAAGCGTGACCGACACCACCGCCATCCGGCAACGACGCCGTGCGCCGGTTCCCGTCGCGTTAGCCAGGCGGTAGCTATCGTCGGCGCGGTTAGCTAGATAGGCCGAGCGTCAGCGCCCTCTCCGGGCTCACCGGCGTGGGCGGTTGGCTGGTTCCGATCCGGAACCCGCTCCGCTCCCGAGTCTACGCACGCGCCCTCCGCCGCATATTGGAACTTGCTAGCTAAGAGTCCAGTTCCGCATCGATGTGCGAGGGGCAGCGCAATTGCGTCGCAGTGCAGTTGAACTACTCGTAACACTCACGTCCCCGTTCACAGAAGGCCAAAGATGGTAGACAAAGTAGAGATTCCGGGAAGTGACCGAGCCGAAATGCCAGGCGCCCAGCTTCTTGGCCCGGCGTCGCCCGACGATCGCTTCACGGTGTCCATCACCGTCCGTCAGCGTCCGGACGGCGCGCGACGTTCTCACGAATACGCCCAGCTTCCGCCATCGCAGCGTCCCCGGCTCGATGAAGAGGCATTTCAATCTGTCTATGGTGCCGATGAGGCTGACATCGAGAGGGTTGTCGCCTTCGCCCAATCGCATGGCCTCTTGGTTGAAGAAGTGCTGCCGCAGCGTCGAACCGTTCGAGTCTCGGGGACGGCTCAGCAGTTCAACGAGGTCTTCGACACGCCACTGAGGATGTACTCCTATAGAGGCACCACCTTCAGAGGACGTACGGGCCGGGTGAGCGTACCAGCTGAAGTCTCGGACGTGATCGAAGGAGTATTTGGACTCGACAACCGTCCAATCGCTCGCCATCGTAGCCAAGTCGTCGCTCCCCGCGTTAGCACCACCAACCAGCTCACGCCCCTTGAGGTCGCCGTGGCGTACGACTTCCCGCCGGGTGTAGATGGAACAGGGCAGTCGATTGCCATCGTGGAGTTTGGTGGCGGCTATCGTGCATCCGACTTGACCACCTTTTTTGGCGGACTAGGACTGGCCTGCCCAACGGTCGTGCCCATAAGTATCGACGGTGCTCAGAACATTCCTACCGATCCCCCGCCCGTTCCGCAGAACCAACCGTCAACGCCCGGACTTCCTATAGTGTCTGGAGTAGTTCCGGATGGAGGTCCAGTGAACGGCGGCTCTTCGGTCACCGTGACTGGGAGCGGTTTCACTGGAGCTACCGGTGTCAACTTCGGTGGCACTGGCGCGACCAGCATGACGGTGAACTCTGATACTCAGATCACTGCCGCCAGTCCACCAATCGCGACGGACACCGCCGCGGTTCACGTGACAGTCGTAAACGCCGTTGGCTCGTCCAACCTCAGCTCTGCGGACGTATTCATATACAATGACTCAGATCCCGAGGTCGCCCTCGACATAGAGGTCGCTGGTGCGATCGCTCCAGGGGCCCGTATCCTCGTCTATTTCGCTCCGAATACGTCGGCTGGCTGGCTCGATGTCATCAAGGCTATCGTGAACGATTCCACGAACCTCCCTTCGATACTGTCGATTAGCTGGGGTGGGGCAGAAGACACTCAATGGACCACCCAACAGCGGAGCCTCCTCGAGACAGAGTTCGTCGCCGCGAGCCAGAAGGCGCAGCCGATGACGATCTTCGCTGCGGCAGGCGACAATGGGTCAAGTGACGACGTCTCTGACGGAGTTGCGCATGTCGACTATCCGGCCTCGAGCCCGAACGTCACTGGTTGCGGTGGGAGCGCTCTGACACTTGCCGGTACTGCATGGGGGAGCGAGATCGTTTGGAACAATCCCTCGACTGGGAGTGGCTTTGCAGACGGTACTACGGGAGGTGGTGTCAGCGTCGAGTTCCCCCCACCCACATGGCAGTCAGGCGCGAGCGTGCCAAATAGCGCCAACGGTGGTCAACCGGGCCGCGGTGTCCCGGACGTGTGTGGTCATGCAGACTCGTACGCGATCGTCCTTCGCGGAAACACAGTCGGCATAGGGGGGACAAGCGCTGTAGCGCCGCTGTGGGCAGGGCTTGCGGCGCGTTGCAACCAACAGTTGAATAGGTCGATAGGACCTTTGAATGACAAGCTATATCAGGCGAGTGTGGTCTCGACATTCCACGACGTGACCAGTGGTAGCAACGGCAGCTACAACGCCGGCCCGGGGTGGGATCCTTGCACAGGACTTGGCAGCCCAGACGGTTCGAAGCTGTTGGCCGCTCTCTCATCGGCCAACCAGCCGACGGTGACGGGCCTCACCCCAGCCACCGGTCCGACGGCCGGGGGCACGACGGTGGTCATCGCCGGCTCGGGGTTCACGGGGGCGACCGACGTCGCCTTCGGCCAGACGGACGCGGCGTCGATGAACGTCGACTCCGACACCCAGATCACCGCC
>Ga0187860_1001807_pt1 | contig 18384 bp, 14 predicted proteins | sample June2016WEW_10_4_FD_132981 | JGI IMG/M metagenome (GOLD analysis project Ga0187860, IMG submission 132981) | Peatland microbial communities from SPRUCE experiment site at the Marcell Experimental Forest, Minnesota, USA - June2016WEW_10_40 | ecosystem: Environmental > Terrestrial > Soil >...
ACCTCTATAGTCAGGAGGCGCAACTCGTGCTCTGGAATCCGCAGCTTTTCCTTGGGGCCGCCGTCGGCACCCTCGCGGTAATTGCCTTGGGCAGCGGGTTCAAGACGCTGGAGCTGGCCCAGGGCGGCAGCACCGTCGCCACCATGCTGGGCGGACGCCCTGTTGCTCCGACCACCACCGACCCGGACGAACGCAAGCTGCGGAACGTCGTCGAGGAAATGGCCATCGCCGCCGGTGTGCCGGTGCCGCAGGTCTATCTCCTGCCCGAGGAAAAAGGCATCAACGCCTTCGCCGCCGGCCACTCCACGAGCGACGCCGTCGTCACCGTCACGGCCGGCGCCGTGAAGCTGCTCACCCGCGATGAACTGCAAGGGGTCATCGGCCACGAGTTCAGCCACATTCTGAATGGCGACATGCGGCTCAACCTGCGCCTGATGGGCGTCATCTTCGGCATCCTTTGCCTCGCCGTCATCGGCCGGGTCCTCCTCTACACCCGCGGCCGCAGCAGCAGAGACAAGAATCCGCTCCCCTTGCTCGGGCTGGCGCTGCTGGTGATCGGCTGGATCGGCGTCTTGTTTGGCCGCCTCATCCAGGCCGCCGTCAGCCGCCAGCGCGAATTTCTCGCCGACGCCTCGTCGGTGCAGTTCACCCGCAACCCGGCGGGGCTGGCCGGCGCGCTCAAGAAGATCGGCGGCTTCAGCCTCGGCTCGAAGCTCCAGGCGGCCCACGCCGAGGAAGCCAGCCACATGTTCTTCGGCAACGGCATGGGCGAATCGTTCTTCCACCTCATGGACACGCATCCGCCGCTGGCGGAACGCATCCGCGCCATTGACCCAAGCTTCGACGGGGCATTCCCGCCCGTAACCTTCACCGGAGCCGAGCCGGTGCCTCCCCGGGTCTCACCCCCGCCGCCGCGGTCACCTCTTCCGTTCCCGTTCCCGGGTCTGCGCGCGCAAGCGGGCGTGGCCGGACTCGCCCCGCCGGTGATTGCGGCGCAGACCGTGATGACCAGCACGGGCAACCCCACCCCCGCCCATCTCCGCTATGCAGAGGGTTTGCGGGTCACCATCCCGGCCAGCCTGCAAGCCGCCGCGCGCGAAGGGCTCGGCGCGAGCACAGTGGTTTATGCGCTCTTGTTGAGCGACGACGAAGCTACGCGCGCCAAGCAACTCGACGAGCTGGCCGCCGCCACCTCAGCCGCGGTTCGCCAGGAAACCCTGCGCGTGCTGCCGGAAGTCCAAGCCGTCGCCACGCACGCCAAATTGCCGCTGGTCGTTCTCGCCCTTCCCGGGCTCCGTCACCTGTCGCCGGCGCAGTTCCTGCAATTCCGCGCCGCAGTGCAGAAACTGGTGGAAAGCGACGGCGAAATCGACCTGTTTGAATACGTGCTGCAGAAGATTGTCTTGCGCCACCTCGAGCCGCACTTCTTGCAGGCCCGCAAACCGGTCATCCAATACTATGCGCTCAAGCCGCTGGCCGCCGACTGCGCCGTCCTGCTCTCGGCGCTGGCTTACCTCGGCCAGGATGAACCGGACAAAATCGAATTCGCCTTCCAGCAAGGCGCGCAACCGTTGAGCTACGCCGCGCAGGTCGGGCTTCGGCTGCTGCCCGCGGCGGAGTGCGAGCTTGCGCAAGTGGACGCCGCTTTGAGCCGGCTCTGCCAGGCGGCGCCCCAAATCAAGAAGAACGTGCTGAATGCTTGCGCCCAAACGGTGGCGGCCGACGGCGTCATTCAGGAGATGGAAGCCGAGCTGCTGCGGGCTATCGCCGATACACTCGACTGCCCGATCCCGCCCTTTATCCCAACCCAGCCGGAATGAAGCATTCTCCCCGGACCTGCCCTTTGTCGTCGGGCAGGTTGGCGAGTCCGGGTGTTGGCGCCTTTAACTTGCTCCGGGTCCGCGTTACACTACAATACGCCCCCGGATCTGAGCATGGCCAAAAAGACTTTAAGCGATTCCCCTCCGGCTCAAGCGCGCCCGCTTTTGCTGCTCTCGGTCATCATCCCTGCGCGCAATGAGCAGGGTTGCCTCTGCTCAACCATCGAGCATCTGCATTTGGAGCTGCGGTTGCACCATATCCCGCACGAACTGGTCGTGGTGGACGATGGCAGCACGGACGGGACGTGGAAATTGCTCACCGACCTGCAAGCCCGGCTGCCGGAGCTGGCGCCCGTAACGAACGAAGGGATGCACGGCTTTGGCCGGGCGGTCATCTGCGGGCTCGACCACATGAAGGGCGACGCCGCCGTCATCATGATGGCCGATGAATCGGATGATTGCCGGGACGTCGTGCGCTACTGGCAGGAGCTGAACCGGGGCTGGGACTGCGTTTTTGGGAGCCGCTTTATGAAAGGGGGCGGGGTGATTGACTACCCGAAGATCAAGCTGTTCATCAACCGCATGGCGAATTTCTTCCTGAAGACTCTTTTTGCCATCCGCCTCAACGACACCACCAACGCTTTCAAAGCTTACCGGCGCGAGGTCATCGACGGCTGTCGGCCCCTTATTTCGCCGCACTTCAATCTCACCGTGGAACTTCCGCTCAAGGCCATCGTGCGCGGATTCTCCTGGACCGTCATCCCCATAACCTGGCGCAACCGCCGCACCGGCGAGGCCAAGCTTAAGCTCCGGGAGATGGGCAGCCGCTACCTGTTCATCTGCCTCTACGTTTGGCTCGAAAAGTATTTCAGCCGCGGCGATTACAAGAAACCGAAATGAGCCGATCACCGCCCGAAGACCTCCTGCGCCTTGCAACATCTCCGGATCCATCGTTATTTGACGGTGGTCAGGTTCGTTAATTACATGAACGTTCCGTTGTTGGATCTCAAAGCACAGCACAGGGCCATTAAGGCTGAAATCGACGACGCCGTTGCCGAAGTGATGGAATCGCAGCAGTTCATCCTCGGCCCACAGGTGCAAAAGTGCGAACAGGCGATCGCCCAATACTCAGGCTGCGCCTATGGCGTCGGAGTTTCTTCCGGGACCGATGCCCTGCTGATTTGTCTGATGGCGGAGGGGATTGGGCCGGGCGCGGAAGTGATTACCACCCCCTACACCTTTTTTGCGACGGCCGGCTCGATTGCACGCGTGGGGGCGAAACCGGTTTTCGCGGACATTGACCCGGCGAGCTATAATCTGAATCCGGCGCAGCTCGAGTCGAAGATAACGGCCCATACGCGCGCCATCATCCCCGTGCACCTCTACGGCCAGATGGCCGACCTGGATCCCGTGATGCAGTTGGCGCAGAAGCACGGGCTGGTCGTCATCGAAGACGCCGCGCAAGCGATCGGCGCCGAATACAAGGGCCGGCGGGCCGGCTCGATCGGCCACTATGGCTGTTTTTCGTTCTTCCCTTCAAAAAACCTGGGCGCCGCAGGCGACGGCGGGATGGTGGTCACTCAAGCGGCGCAACGCGCGGAGAATCTGCGGCGGCTGCGCGCGCATGGCTCCCAACCCAAGTATTACCACAAAGTGATTGGCGGCAACTTTCGCCTGGACACGCTCCAAGCCGCGGTGGTCTCCGCCAAATTGCGGCATTTGGATGACTGGACGGCTGCTCGCCAGCGGAACGCTCAACGATACCACCAGCTCTTTAGAGCTTCCGGCCTGAGCATCGCGAACAGCTCTGAATATCGCATTAAGGGAAACGGCTCTCCTCGCGTATATCTTCCTGAAACGGTGGCCGATCGTCACATCTTCAACCAGTATGTAATTCGTACTGCGCGCCGGGACGACTTGAAGGCGGCGCTCCAGGACAAGGGTGTGGGCACTGATATCTACTATCCCGTGCCGCTGCACCTGCAAGAGTGCTTTTCCGGCCTGGGTTATCGGGCCGGGGCGTTTCCGGAGAGCGAGAGCGCGGCGAACGAAACCTTGGCGCTGCCCATTTATCCGGAACTCAGTGAGCCGCAAGCCCGGTATGTGGTGCAAGGCATCGCCGAATTCTTCTCCCGTTAGTGCTTGACCCGTGGTTGAGCGGGGATCGGTTCTGCGAAGCGCGCCGCTCTCCTCCAACCCGTCACTCGATCCGCTTCAAAGCAACCAACCAAGCGGTGGAGTTGGGGGCATTGCCGCCCAAGACCAGCATCTCTCCCTTGGGGAGGGACTGCTTCCGCTTCACTACCTCTTTGCCCTTGCCAATCAGGGAAACTTCCACTTCGGAACCACCGAGGTTCTTCACGTTCACTTGGCACTTCTCGCTCATGGTCGCTACCTTGACCGTGCCTTGCGGCACGGCGAAGGCCACCCGGTTGACCTCAAACCAATTGGCCCATTTGAGCGGAAGGTCCTTGAGCTTCTGCCTGATATCGGCCTCGACCGGCTTGTAGGTCCTGCCTTCTGGTGGCTTGCTGTCATCGGTGCCCCAGAGCAGGAAAGCCTGGAGCTTCATCTCAGCGGCCCGCGCGCAAACCTCGCCGCCGGCCAGCACAACCAGTGCCATTGAGAACCAGACCAAGCCGGTCCCCGGAATCACCTTTGCTCTCATTATTTACTCGACTATATCCGTCTCGTCATCTTCCGCAACCTCGTTGTCGGCGGGATACGAGAGCCAGACCAAAGTCGTGCCGGCTGAGTAATCGCGGTAGGTAAACGCCCCCGAGTCGGCCAGCGCCGTCTCGATCTCGGCGGCGGGCGTGAGGCCGGACGGCCCGGTCGGCCGGGTCAGCACCACCCCGGCGATGATCAGCAGGGCAACGGCGGTAGCGGGGACCAGGCACCGGCGCAAGAGCGCGAACAGCGGCACCGGAGCCGGCTTCGGCGCCGGGGCTTCCAACCGCTGAATCTCCCGCTCGACTTTCGACCAAAAGAACTCGCGCGACTCCGGCAGCCGGATGCCCGCTTCAATCCCCCGCAGGGCCTCGCAGGTATGGCGCAACTCTTCCAGCAACGCTGCCGCCTCGCGGTCCCGCGCCAGCCAATCCGTCACCTCGCTCGCCTCCGCCTCGGCCAACTCGCCGTCGAGGAAGGCTTGCAACCTTAATTGAGCATCGTAATCCATCACACCGAATCCTGTTTCTTCAAATCCGCCAGCAGCACCGCCAGCTTCCGGCGCGCGTAGAATAGCCGCGACATGACCGTGCCGATCGAGCAGCCCATCGTCCGGGCAATCTCTTTATATTCCATCTCTTCAAATTCATGCAGCACCAACACCGTCCGATGCTCGTAAGACAACTGACCCAGCGCCCGATCAATCCGCTGGCGGAGTTCGCCCCGCTCCAGACCGGCGGTCGGGTTCACCGTCACGACCGGCATTTGCCGCTCGACCCCGCCCGACTCCTCGCTCATCGCCTCGATCGACTCCGTCCGCTGCCGCTTCTGCTTGCGCAACTGGTCCAGGCAGAGATTGATCACAATCCGCGTTATCCAGGTGCCGAAGCTCGACTCGCCCTGGAACTGCCGCAACCGCTGCCAGCCCTTCACCCACGCCTCTTGAGAAAGATCAACCGCTTCCTCCTCGTTCCGCATCATGCTGTAGGCGCGCGCGTAAATCTTGTCGCGATGCCGCGCGACCAACTCCTCGAACGCAGCCATGTCCCCTCGCTGCGCCACCCGCACCAATGTCGGATCATCGGCGGAGGAATGATCTTTAACAGTCATCGGTTCGACGGCGGGGAAACCATGAATATTCAACCCGTCCTACAGTTTTCCCTTGGTCGTCGGAAGCTGGCCGGCCACCCGCGGGTCCCGTTGACAGGCCACATCCACCGCTTTGGCAAACGCCTTGAACAGGGCCTCCACGATATGGTGCGGTTCATCCCCGTAAAGCAGTGCCAGGTGCAGGTTGCAGCGGGCTTCATTGGCAAACCCCTGGAAAAACTCTCGGGCCAAGCCGAATCGGAACGCGCTGGACATGTCCTGTCTTTGCTCAGCCTCACTGACATTTTGGTAGCCGAACGCCTTCAGTCCCCGCCACACCAGGCACGGCCGCCCGCTGAAGTCGATCACGCAGCGCGCCAGGCATTCATCCATCGGCACATAAGCCTCGCCGGTGAAGGGATTGCGGGGGTCAAAACCCGCCCCGTAGCGGCGAATGCCCCTTTTATCTCCCAGCGCCCGGGCAAACGCCTGCCCCAAAGCGATGCCGCAGTCCTCCACCGTGTGGTGCGCATCGACCGCCAGGTCCCCCTCGCAACGGAGCTTCAAATCCAGCACCGCGTGCTTGGCGAACAACGCCAGCATGTGGTCCAGGAAAGGGATGCCCGTTTGAATCGACGATTTGCCCGTCCCGTCAATATTCAACTTAACCGCGATGCGGGTTTCTTTGGTCGCGCGGCGGATTTCTGCCCGTCGGAGTTTCATTGCGGGCCATTTAACCAAATCCACTAGCCCAACACAAAGCCCAAACCTTCCCGGCCGACCGCGCGGGGTATCTGCCTGTTCGGCCCTTGACACCGGGGCCTGGAGGGGAATAGTACTGGTAGCCGCCGATGGTGGCAGTTGGTTGCCGCCAACGGGGGCAGTAGTTATGAAAATGGCGAATCAAAGCGTAGTTGTGAACGGCCATCTGATCAGGGCCTGGCTGGCAGCGGGAGTAGTGGTCCTCTGGGTTCCCGGTGCATCAAGAGCAATCAATTCCGTCACCCCCGCCGCTGGCGCCGTCCAGCAGGAGGCGACGGCTCGGCAGACTGCTCCCACGGCAAGATACTCTCCCGGCGTCGCGGACATCGTGAAGATGGTGGATGCGAAAGTGGATGCGGAGGTCATCAAGACCTACGTCAAGAACTCCCCGACCGCTTACAATCCCAGCGCCACGGAAATCATCGCCCTGAAGGACCACGGCATTGGGCCGGAGATTCTCACGGCCATGCTGCAACACGGCGCGGAAGTGAGAGCGCAGTCGCTGCAGGCCGCCCAGGCGGCCCCACCGCTCTATCCAGGGGCGGTCAACCCTTACGCTCCGGCTCCGGGTTACGATTATAGCGCACAGCCCGCTTATCCGGATTACGCGTACAGCTACCCGGTGGATTCGTACGCCTATCCCGGATACAACTACGGTTGGTGCAATTACGGTTATTGCTGGCCGTATTTCTGGCCCTCTTTCTATATCGGCGGCTACCCCTATTACGGCTACGGCGGTCACCGTTACCCCTATGCTTACGGTGGTCGTGGATACGTCGGAGGCCGTGGCTATTACGGTTATGGCGCGCGCTCCGCAGCCTTCGCGGGCTCCCGTGGCGGCTTTCGCTCCTTCAGCACGGGCGGTCGGGCGGCCTCCTTCGCGCGCCCCGCTGGTGGTGTTCGATCTGCCGGAGGCGCCGGCGGACACGCCGTCTCCTTCGCCAGCCACGGCGGGGGTGGTGGTCACGCCTCGGGCCGAGGCCGCTGAACCACGCGCCTGACAGATGTCTTCCCTGAAGTGGGGCTATGCGGCCCGCGCGATAGTGCTGCCGCTTTGGCTTCTGTCTTCAGGGAGTCTGAATGCGGGCACGGAGATTTCGATTCAGAATAGCTCCTGCACGGTCGCCTTTGATCCGGCCACCTTGGCCGTGACTTTACGGAGCGGCGGCCATCTGGCCATCCTGGCCTCCGCCCCCCAGACCAACCTCGGGAGCGTCGCCGGCCTGGAAAAAAGCGCGACCCAGGCCCGGTGGTCCCTGCCCGAGCGAGGGGTTTCCGTCACACTCGAACTGGAGGGCAACCGTTTGCTGGCCCATCTACTGGCCGCGGCACCAGGCGAGTTCACCTTCCCGGTTATCCCCGAAACCGCTTCGGCCAAGGGCTGGATTCTGCCGTTCTTCGAGGGGGTCTATGCCCCGTGTGGCGACAGCAAATGGGCGTCGTTCCTCACCAATCGCGGGGAGCTGAACACCACGGCTGATTTGACCATGCCCTTTCTGGGGCTGGATTACGGCCACGCGACGCTGACCTGCATCCTGACCAATCCCTTCAACAACAGACTTGAGTTTCGGCGAGCGCCGGACCAGGCGTTGCAGGCGCGGCTGACCCACCAGTTCACCCGTAATCATCCCGTGAAGGAATACGGGGTAGTCTTCGAGGTGGGAACGAATTCACTGGTTGAGCCTGCCCGGCTTTACCGGCAGTGGCTCATCCAGCGGGGCGAATTCGTCAGCTTCAAGGACAAGCTCCGGAGGACACCCGAGGCCGAGAAGCTCTTGGGCGCCGCGCACGCTTACCTTTGGGGCCACGAACTGCTCTCCGAAGCCGATATGACCGACTGGAAGCAGTTCGCCCGGGAACTCAAAGCCCAGGGCGAAGCGCCCTCCGCGTCGCCCGCCAGGCGGGTTTGGTCTTTGATGACGCCGGAGGCGAGGGACTTTGTGACCAAACTCATTCAAGCCGAATGGCCGGATAAATACATGAAGTCCCAAATCGCCGCCGACCTCGACCGTTTGCTCAGGCAACGCGACCTTTATGACGAACCGGCCTGGCGCGGCGTCGCGCTGGACCCGGAATTCGCTGCCTTAGTGAACTCCGACCGGAGTCGGTTGAACCAGGCGGACCTGTGCCGGCTGAACTCGCACTTGCTGGCAGCCGCGTTCCCGAACTTTCTGGCAACGCCAGAGACCTGGGGCGACGGCGCCTCGCCCAAGATGATTCAGCAGCTTGCGGCCGCGGGCTTCGACCGCCTTTGGCTCGGCAGCGATGGCTGGGATGGTTTCATCGCCCGCCCGGAGACGGTTGCCGCGGCGAAGAAGGCGGGGTTCCTCATCGGCCCCTACGATTCCTATAACGGCATTCATCGTCCGAACGAGCCGGACACCTGGGAGACTTCGCAGTTCGACCTGGCACTCTATGAAACCGGGGCCATCGTCAATGCCGATGGCAGCCCGCGGCGGGGGTTCAAGCAAAAAGGCTTCATGCTCAGCCCCGACGCGGCGCGGCCCTACGTGGAGAAGCGCGTCTCGGGTTTGATGGCCGCCTTCCACGCCAACTCATGGTTCATCGACTGCGACGGGTTCGGGGAATACTTTGACGATTACTCGGACCAGCACCCTGCGACGCAGCAATCCGACATGCAGTCCCGTATCGCGCGCATGTCGTGGATTCGCGACACGTTTGGCGCGGTGATCGGCACCGAAGGCTGCTCCGCTGGCGTGGCCGGGGCCGTTCATTTTGCCCATGGCGTCCTGACCCCCGTCATCGGCTGGGGCGACCCCGACTTAAACAACAAGCAGTCGAAGTATTATCTCGGGGCCTATTATCCGCCCGAGGAGCCCCAGGTCTTCTTCAAGCCCGTGCCGCTCAAGGAGGAATACCGCTACATTTACTTCGAGCCGCGGTTCAGACTGCCGCTCTTCCAGACGGTGTTCCACGACTCGGTCATCGCCACGCACCATTGGTCATTTGCCAGCCTGAAGGCGAAAGACCAGGCCAGGACCGTGGAGCTGCTCGAACTGCTCTACCAGGTCCCGCCGCTTTACCACCTGAACGTGCCGGAGTTTCAAAAGCGCAAGGCGCAAATCAAACGGCATTACGAGTTTTTCTCACCGCTGCACCGGGAGACCGCCTTGTTGCCGATGACCGCCTTTCAATGGCTCACCCCCGACGGAGCGGTTCAGCGCACCACCTTCGGCGACCAGATCGAACTGGTGGCCAACTTTGGCCCCGGTGACTTCCGGTATGGCGACACCACGCTCGGCCAGAAAAGCATTTTGGTCACGCGGCGGGACAGCGGGAAGACGCAGGTGTATGCCCCGCAATGAGCGGAGCAAGAGTGGCCAATCACCAATCACCAGTCACCAGTCCCCAATCACCAGTCACCAGTCACCAATCACTTCCTGAATCCACTTGCGCCCCCAATGGCCTTTTCCTACAACAAGCCCGCATGTCCGTTACCATAAAGAGTTTGGATTCACGCAGGCAAAGGCCCTTTTCCCTGCCGGGCTTTCTGGCCACCCGCACCGCCGCCGTTAATCGGGCCTTGGACCGGTTCCTGCCCGCGGCGACGACCAGACCGGCCACCATCCACCGCGCTATGCGCTATTCGCTCTTTGCCGGCGGCAAACGCATCCGCCCTGCTTTGTGCCTCGCCGCCGCCGCCGCCTGCGGCGGCGACGAAGCCCAAGCCCTCCCGCTCGCCTGCGCCGTCGAGTGCATTCACACCTATTCGCTCGTCCACGACGACCTCCCGGCTATGGACGACGATGATTACCGGCGCGGTAAACTCACCAACCACAAAGTCTTCGGCGAAGGCATTGCAGTTCTCGCCGGCGACGCCCTCTTGACCCAGGCCTTTGAAATCGCCGCTCGCTGCCAGGGCTGGCCCCGTTATTCGCACCAGGCCGTCATTTCGGAATTGGCCCGCGCCGCCGGCTCTCTACAGTTGATTGCCGGACAGGTCGCCGATCTGGAAGGCGAAGGAAACCACATCTCCGCCCAACACCTCCGCTACATTCACGAGCGCAAGACCTCGGCCCTTCTCTGTTGCTCCGTCCGCCTCGGCGGCATGAGCGCCAACTGCGCGCCCGCCCAACTCAAGGCCCTGACCGACTTCGGTTACAACGTGGGACTGGCTTTCCAAGTGATTGACGACATCCTCGATGTGACCCAAACCAGCGAGCAGCTCGGCAAAACCGCCGGCAAGGACACCAAGGCGCAAAAGGCCACTTACCCCTCGATCGTGGGGCTGGAACGCTCCCGCCAGATCGCCGGGCAACTGACGCAACGCGCCTTTGATTCGCTCAAGGGGTTTAGAGGAAAAGCCATCGCGCTGGAAGCCCTGGCCGAATTCCTCCTGCGCCGCGACCGCTGACTGCCGCCCAAGTCCGCTGCTTCCATCGCCCAAGCACGCATCACGCATCCCCCTTCCCCCATCGCGTTCGGTTCCTAATCTTAATCGTAATCTTAATCTCCTCCTCAAGGGCCGTAAATCAAGCGGCGAGCCACTCGGGGCAATGGCACCGCTGGCTTGCACGTGGTTGGACCAAACGGGTTTGCCGCCTCAAGAACCGCATCACAATGGCGCGTCATCTGCGTCCATTTAGTCCACTTAGTCCACTCAGTCCATTCAGTCCCTTCCGCCCCCCCCCAACACCAACCGCCCACCTTCAACCCGTGTCCATCCGTGTCGGTCCCTGTCCGCCCGCGCGGGGCCGTGCCCATCTGTGTCCGTCCGTGTTGGTCCGTGTCCGTCCTTCCGCCGCTCCCCTCATTTACCCCATTCCTCCCATTTAACTTTTTCGGTTGCGCCTTTGCCGTGTCCATTGCCCGCGCAAAAGAACTGCCCTCCGCGCCAAAACACCCCCATCCCCGCCCGCCCCAAAAACGAATCTTTGAGCTTGACCCCTGCCCCGTGCCTCGGTAGCATGGGCAAAAGTAGTGAAACATGAGCGCGACCACCAACCAATTCTCCCTCCCCGGCGGAGCAACCAAAAGACGATTTCCTGCCGTCAGAACTGCCTGCGCCGCGAAGTTGCTGCCCCTGCTGCTGCTGTTGACGCTGTCCGCCACGGCGCAGGCCCAATTCACTTTCACGACCAATAACGGCGCAATCACCATCACTGGATACACCGGCCCCGGCGGTGCGGTCACTATCCCAGACACAACCAATGGCCTGACAGTCACCAGCATCGGGGACGATGCCTTCTATAACTGCACCAATCTGACCAGCGTCACGATCCCCGACAGCGTCACCAGCATAGGGGAGGGGGCGTTCTTTTTGTGCAGCAGCCTGACCACCGTGACGATCCCCAATAGCGTGACCAACATCGGGGACTTTGCGTTCGTAGGTTGCTCCAACCTGACGGCAATCACAGTAGAAACGCGCAATTCCGTCTATAGCGATCTGGATGGAGTCTTGTTCAACCAGACCCAGATCACGCTCGTCGAATACCCGGGGGGCATAGCCGGAAGCTACATGATCCCCAGCAGCGTCACCAACATCGGGGACGGGGCGTTCTTTTTGTGCAGCAGCCTGACCAGCGTGACGATCCCCAGCAGCGTCACCGGCATCGGGACCAATGCGTTTTATGGCTGCACCAGCTTAACCACCATCACGATTCCCAGCAGCGTCACCAACATCGGGGACGGAGCGTTCTTTTTGTGCAGCAGCCTCACCAACCTCGCGATTCCCGACAGCGTCACGAGCCTGGGGGACTATGGGTTCTGTCTTTGCCAAAGCCTGATGAGCGTTACGATAGGCACGAACGTTACCAGCATCGGGACCAATGCGTTCGCTGAGTGCGGCAGCCTCACCGAGCTCACCATCCCCAGCAGCGTCATCAGCATCAGGGACTTGGCGTTCATTAAATGCACCAACCTCACCAGCGTCACGATTCCCAGCAGTGTCACGAGCATCGGCTACGAGGCGTTCTGTTGGTGCAGCAGCCTCACCAACCTCGCGATTCCCAACAGCGTCACCAACCTCGGGGACTATGCGTTCGCTGCCAGCGGCCTGGCCACCCTCACGATCCCCAGCAGCGTCACGAGCATCGGGGAGTGGGCTTTCTTTTTGTGCACCAGTCTGACCGCGATAACGGTGGATGCGCTCAACCCCGTTTATAGCGGGGTAAACGGGGTTTTATTCGACAAAAACCAGACCACGCTCATCCAATGCCCGGCGGGCAAAGCCGTAGCAACCTACATGATTCCCAACAGCGTCACCAGCATCGGGGACTTTGCGTTCTATGACTGCACCAGCCTGGCCAGCGTCACGATTTCCAGCAGCGTCACCAGCATCGGGGACTATGCGTTCTCCAACTGCACCAACCTAACCACCGTTACCATTGGCAACAGCGTCACCAGCATCGGCTACCAGGCTTTCGGTGACTGCACCAGCCTGACTAGCGTCACAATCCCTGACAACGTCACGAGCATCGGGGACTGGGCATTCACTGGCTGCGCCAGCCTGACAAACGTCATCATCGGCAACGGCGTCACCAACATCGGGCAGAATGCGTTCTCTTGGTGCAGCAACCTCACGGGAGCCTATTTCCAGGGCAACGCCCCTGCCGATGATTGGACTGTGATCTTCGATGACAATATTGCGACCGTCTATTATTTGCCGGGGACCTTGGGCTGGAACTCCCAGTTTGGCGGTTGTCCGACAGCGTTATGGTTGCTCCCGAACCCGCTCATCCTTAACAACGGCCCTAACTTTGGTGTGCAAACCAACGGATTCGGTTTCATCATCTCTTGGGCAACAAACGTCCCCGTCGTGGTCGAAGCCTGCGCGAATCCGGCCAATCCTGTCTGGTCTCCGGTGGCAACCAACACCCTCACCAGTGGCTCCTCCTATTTCAGCGATCCCCAGTGGACGAATTACCCCGCCCGCTTCTACCGCCTCTGCTCGCCATGAGGCCAGGGCGTAGTCCCGGGGCCACGGAACACAAACCGTGCTCCATTCCCCCGCCAGTAGAAGTGTAGCTTTTGCCAACAAAACGAGAGCCGCTATACGTTGCTCTACACCACCTTGCCCACGTTCCCAATCTCGTGTTTGCCCCGTCCGGTCGCACCATGCGGACCACGCACCACGCCCCACGCATCACGTTTCACGCATCACGCCCCAGTGCCTTTATTGCCTCATTGACGCCAATCCGCCTCGCGCTTAATTTCCCGGTATGAGCACGCTTGCTGAAATCATTTTCCAGGTCGAGCCTTGTGCGGAAACCGGCGGCTACGTCGCGCGCTGGGACGCTCCGCGCGGCGGCGGCATCACGACCCAGGGAGATTCGTTCGCGGAACTGGACGCGATGATCGCCGATGCCGTCGGCGGTTACTTCGAGCCGAAACAACGGCCCAAGCGCATCCGGCTGCATTTTTCCAAAGACCCGATTCTTGCCGTCGCGTGAAAATCCCCCGTGACGTCAATGGCGTTCAAGCCGTTCGCGCCTTGAAACGTCTCGGCTTCGTCCACCTTCGTCAAACCGGCTCGCACCTCATTCTTCGCAACTTCGGATGCTATGAGGATTGCCCGCCGTAATAAGCATCCATCTTCGCGGCGACATCTTTGTAGCCGACATCAACGGCGTAGATCAGTTTGAATTGGGCAATGGCTTCCTCCCGTTTGGCCATCTTGTCGTACACGCAACCCAGCAGGTAAACCAGCTCCTTCTTTTCGTCGTCGAAAACCGCCTTCTCCTTGATGGCGTCCTGGAGCGTGGTGGCGGCCAGATCGTTGATGCCGCGCCGGGCAAAGCACTGGCCGAGATAGCTCAGTGCCTGGATGCGCCGGTGAGGATTGCCCGCGGCCTTTTGAAATTCCTTCATGGCCTCGGGGATGTTGCCCGTCTGAAAATAGAGCTGCCCCAGCTCGAACCGGATTTGCAGGTCCGTCGGGAACCGCTCGGCGCGCTTCTGGCATTCGGCCAGTTGGTAGGCCTGCTTTTCGGCCTGAAGCCTGGCTGATTTGTCCGCGTAGTCCGGCGCGCTCGGATCAAGCTGTGCAATCTGGTCGTCATACTTCCGAACCGTCGTGTCCGCGATGCTCCGGTCCAGTGACGCGTCCCCGCCGGCCCCCGATGACTTGATCTGCTCGTAATAGCTCAGCGCCCGGTCGAACTGCTTTTTCTGCGTGTATAACTCCGCCAGTTGACGCAGCAGCTTCAGGTTCTTGGGTTCGGTCTTCAGCCGCGTCTCATATTCGTTGATCAGCCTTTCGGCGACGTCTTCCGTCTTGACCTGCCGATTCTGCTGCTCCAGCGAAACCGCTTCGTCTTTGTCCTTCAGGATGTCGCGATAGGAGCCGCTGCCGTCCGCCAGGGCCTGGTAACCGCCCTCGTCCAGCGTTTTGCGGGCGGAAAGGTCTTTCAACGCCGCCGTCAACTCATTGTCGGTCGGGAAAGAGCGAGAGAGGTCCGCCAGGATTTTCTCCGCCTTCCCCACCTGGCCGGAGTCCGCCAGCGCGTTGGCATACTTGATGGCTACGTCCCGGTCCTTGGGCGAATTGGCGGCCAGAATCTCCAGCGACATCACCGCCGTTTTCGGCAGCTCCAGGGCCGTCGCGGCTTCCACCACCAGTTTGTGCGCCCCCGAGCTGTACGGATCGCCATTCAGGATTTGCTCGGCGATCCTCAGCGCCTCAGCCGGGTCTTTGCTCAGGGCCATGTGGCCTTTGGCGACCAGCGGTTGCGAACCGGCGCTGCTCAACATCTTCTTGAAAAAGCCGCTGCGGCTGCCGGCTTTTCGCATCTGGGCGGTCCGCAACATCTTGCGGCATTCGTACAGACCGGGCACCTTGGCCAGGATCTGGTTGTAGAGATCCATGGCGTAATCGAAGTTCTCCCGCTGCAAGGCATCATTGCCTTTGGTGAAGAGCATGCGCAGGTCGCGCGGAAGTTCATGCAAACTCTTTTCTGCCATACCCGAGTCTTGTCATATATTGCTGAATAAATCCAGTGTAAATCAGCCGCCGTCTCAAACCGGCCTTTTGCCCTTCACGCCTCACGTTTCACGCATCACGCATCACGCATCACGTTTCACTCCGCCGCTTTCAACCTCGCCAGCAGACCGGAAAACCGCTGCTCGGTCCGGTTATTCCGCACCGCCAGCGCCAGAGCCTTCGGCTGGCCGACCAGCACCACCAACCGTTTGCCGCGCGTAACGCCCGTATAGACCAGATTCCGCTGCAGCAGCAGGTAATGCTGCATCGCCAGCGGGATGACCACCGCCGGAAATTCCGATCCCTGTGACTTGTGGATGGTGATCGCGTAGGCCAGCGCAATCTCGTCCAGCTCCCCAAAATCATATACGACCTCGCGCGGAGCGAAATTCACCGTGACCTCTTGCTCATGCGGGTCAATCTTCACAATCTGCCCGATGTCGCCGTTGAAGACCTCTTTGTCATAGTCGTTCTCGGTCTGGATCACCTTGTCACGGACGCGGAACTGCCAGCCGAACTTCTCCACGAACGGCTCGTCCGGCCGGGCGGGATTCAGTTCGGCCTGCAGGCGCGCGTTCAGTTCGCGGATGCCCAGCGAACCGCGATTCATCGGGCCGAGCACCTGGATGTCGCGGATGGGGTCGAGCTTGAACTTGTTTGGAATGCGGCGCTTCACCAGATCGACCAGAGTATCGGCGACCCGCGCCGGCTCCTCCCGTTCCACAAAATAGAAATCCCGCTCGGCGTCCTTGGCCGGCAGTTCGGGCAACAGCCCCTGGTTGATCCGGTGCGCATTGGTGATGATCCGGCTATTGGCAGCCTGCCGAAACACCTCCGTCAGGCGCACCACCGGCACGACCCCGCTCTCGATCAGGTCGCGCAAGACCAGGCCCGGACCTACCGATGGCAATTGATCCACGTCGCCCACCAGCAGGAGGCTGCCCTGCGCGGGCAGCGCCCGCAGCAGATGGCTCATCAGCGGCACGTCCACCATCGAGGTTTCATCCACCACCAGAAGATCACAATCCAAAGGCCGGCTCTCGTTGCGTGTGAACGCGCCCGTGGCGGGCTGGACTTCGAGCAAGCGATGAATCGTTTTGGCTTCCAGGCCGGTCGCCTCGGAAAGCCGCTTGGCCGCCCGCCCGGTCGGGGCGCACAATCGGCAGCGCACCTTCTTGGCGCGCAGGATGAGCAGGATGGCGTTGACCAGGGTCGTTTTGCCGACGCCCGGGCCGCCGGTAATAATCAGCGCGCGGCGGGTCAGGGCCTGCTTCAACGCCTCCCGTTGACTGGGCGCCAGCTCCTGCCCGGTCTTCTGTTGGCACCAGGCCACGGCCTTCTCCAACTCAATCGGCGGGTAGCCGGCGGGCGAGGCGCACAGTTGTCTGATGCGCCGGGCGATGTTCTCCTCGGCCCGCTCCACGGAGGGCAGGAAAACCAGTTCCTGGCCGCCGATGCTTTCCCGAACCAGCTCCCGGCGGGCCAGCGCTCGCTCCAGGGCCGCCGCGACGATCTTCTCCTCGACTCCAAGCAGTTTGCCCGCTTCCTCCTTCAGCAGGTCCAGGGGCAAGGCGCAGTGCCCGTCATGGGTTGCCTCCAGCAGCAGATGGTCAAGGGCTGCACGGGCGCGCAGGATGGAGTCGTGCGGGATGCCGAGTCTTTGGGCGATCCGGTCTGCCGAGGCGAACCCGATCCCGTGGATGTCTCTGGCCAGCGTGTAGGGGTCGGCCCGAACCCGCTCGACGGCTTTCTCCCCGTAGGTTTTATAGATGCGAACGGCCCGGCTGGTGCTGACTCCCTGGGAATGGAGGAACACCATGATGTCGCGGATGACCTTCTGCTCGGCCCAGGCCTCTTTGATCCGGCGCCGCCGCTGGGGGCCGATGCCCTCCACTTCCTCCAGGCGGACGGAGTAGTTGTCGATGATGTCGAAGATCTTCTCCCCGAACTTGTGCACCAGTTTCCGGGCGTAAATCGGCCCGATGCCTTTGACCAGGCCGCCGCCCAAGTACTTCTGGATGCCCTCGTGGGTGGTTGGGGCGGCGCTGTTGAGCAAATCGGCGCGGAACTGGAGGCCGAAATCCCGGTCGCGCACCCACCGGCCCTCGGCGGTCACCCATTCGCCGGGATTGACGGCGGGCAACGACCCGACCACCGTGACCTCGTCGCGATGGCCCTTGGCCTTGACCTTGAGCACCGCAAAGCCGTTCTCCTCGTTGAAGAAGGTGACGCGCTCGATCAGGCCGGACAGACTCTCAGTTGGCGCGGGCGGTTGCGCTTGCAATCAAATGCCTTTGCCGGCCGAGAACACCTTTCCTTTGTAGCTGCCGATGCCGTAGTAATCCTGCGTGTCCGGCGTGAAGACCAGCGGCTTGAGCTTCTTGATGTCAATCGCCCCGCCTTCGCCGATGATGCTCTCGTCGGCCTTGGCGTCAATCACCTCGCCCACGAACTGCGTATGCAGGCCCAGCTCGGCCACATGCACCAGTTTGCACTCCAGCACGAGCGGGAACTCCTTCACGTAAGGGGCATCCACGAGTTTGCTCTTTACCGGCGTCAGCTTCGTCGCCGCAAACTTGTCGAGGTTGCGGCCGGACACCAGCCCGAAGTAGTCGGCCTCTTTGACATACTTCTCGGAAGGGATGCTGATGGTGAAGGCCTCCCGCTCCAGGATATTGGCATGGGAATAGGTCGCTTTGCGCAAGGAGACCGCCACGCACGGCGGCTGGGAACAGCAGATGCCGCCCCAGGAGGCGGTCATCACGTTTGGTTTGCCGGCTTTGTCGTAGGTGCCCACCACCAGCACCGGCGCCGGATAGATGAGAGTCTTGGCCCCAAGAGATTTGGTCATAAGGACGGCATTCTACCGGGTCCCGCTAATGGTTCCAAGCCCGAAAAACCGGTTCAGCCGGGAATGGACGCATCCGGACACTGCCCCCGGACCGCGAGACGTCCCCGGCTCGCAGCGGCCACCAATGCGAAACGGCGATCAAACCTTTGGCACGCTCCCCGCACCCTCTAACGCGCTGCGAGCCGGGGACGGCTCGCGGTCCGTGACCATGGGGGCGTTCTCCCTCCTTGGGGGCAGTGCCCGGATGCGCC
>Ga0187860_1001810_pt1 | contig 18370 bp, 20 predicted proteins | sample June2016WEW_10_4_FD_132981 | JGI IMG/M metagenome (GOLD analysis project Ga0187860, IMG submission 132981) | Peatland microbial communities from SPRUCE experiment site at the Marcell Experimental Forest, Minnesota, USA - June2016WEW_10_40 | ecosystem: Environmental > Terrestrial > Soil >...
GCACGGCATCGAGCCCCTTGAGCACCTTGATCGATTCCGCGCCATAGTCGGAGGGTGCAACAGAGCTGGACTTGCGAACGGGTTCGGCCATGCGAAAAGCTTTCGAATCGTCTGCAGAAAGCGCGTGAATCGCCGGTTCGTTGTACACGAAAAGCGCGCTTCGTACAGAGCAAAGTGGTTAGCCATAAGATATTGTCAGAACGCTATTTTTCAAGGATTTGCCGGCGCCGCAGACGGCGCCGATTCTGGGCTTTTCGATGGCCGTTCCGGTAGGCCGGAGCGAAGGCGCTGACGCCGCCCGATTGCGGCGGCAAATTGGCAACTTGAAAGGAGCAGCCGAGCACCTTTCCGACCCGATTTCAGTCTCTTCGCGCTTTCAGTTCCAGGCGGCCGGAATTGACTTCGATCATGGCCGCGTCGTCCTTGATCTCGGCAAACAGCGCCGGATCGGCGCCGGTCATCCACACCTGCGCGCCAAGCTCGGCGAGTTCCACATGCAGCGCGGCGCGCCGTGCCGGATCGAGGTGCGCGACGACCTCATCGAGCAGAAGCACCGGTGTGGACCCCGTCATTTCGGTGATCAATCGCGCATGCGCGAGGATGAGCCCGATCAGCAAGGCCTTCTGTTCGCCGGTCGAAGCATCGGCGGCGGCAATGCCCTTTTGCCGGTAGACGACCAAAAGATCAGTCAAATGCGGGCCGTCGAGCGTGCGCCCGGCGGCGGCGTCGCGGCCGCGGTTATCGCGCAGCACCGCGCGATAGCGTTCCTCGATTTCGATCGCCGGATGGGTCGGGAGGAGCTTTTCCATCCAGCCGTCGAGCGCAATCTCCACCGGCGGAAAGTCCGAGCCCTGCCGGCTCGCCAGAACCGACTCGAGCCGGTGCAGCGCCTCGGCCCGCAGTCCGGCCACGGCGACCGCGAGTTCCGCGGTCTCGTGTTCGACGGCATCGAGCCAGTGCGGATCCGGCCGGGCCTCCTCGAGAAGCCGATTGCGCGAGCGGAGCGCCCGCTCGAGCGCGTTGACCCGGCTTGAGTGCTCGGCATCGACTGCCAGCGCCAGGCGATCGAGAAAGCGGCGACGCTCCGACGGCGCGCCGACGAACAAGGAATCCATCGCCGGCACCAGCCAGACCACGCGCAGGTGATCGGCGAAAGCGGCCGCCGAAGCGACCGGTTCACGATCGATCCGGCATTTGCGTTGCACCGGCGCGCCGTCTTCGGGCGCACGCTCGACGCCGGTGCCGAGCGTGGCGAGCCCCAGCGCGCCCTCGACCTCGGCGGCCACCGCCCAGGAGCCGTCGCCCTCGTGGAATGCCACCTCCTCGAGCGTCGCGCGGCGCAGACCGCGGCCCGGCGCGAGGAACGAGATGGCTTCGATCAAATTGGTCTTGCCCGCGCCGTTTGGCCCGTAGAGCACGATCGGCCTTGCGTCGGCTTCGAGCGACGCCGCGTGGTAGTTGCGGAAATTGGTGAGGGTCAGGCGGTGGACGCGGGCCATCAGGAGCCAGTGATCAGTAATCAGTGATCAGAATCAGCGATCAATGAGCGTAACCGCCGCCGCTTCTGATCACTGATTACTGATTACCGACGGCTGTCAAACGCGCATCGGCATCAGCACGTAGAGCGCGCCCCGCGGCTCCTTGTCCTGGATGAGCGTCGGCGAACCGGGATCGGCGAGTTTGAGCACCGCGGCTTCGCTTTCGATCTGCGCGGCGATATCGAGCAGGTAGCGCGAGTTGAAGCCGATATCGATCGGGTCGGCTTCGTATTCGACCTCGAGTTCTTCAGTGGCGCTGCCGGAATCGGGGTTGGTGACGGACAACAGCAGCCTTCCGCCGGTGAGCGACAGCTTGACGGCGCGGCCGCGTTCGCTGGAAACCGTGGAAACGCGGTCGACCGCAGCCTCGAACTCCTTCTTGTCGACGATCAGTTCCTTGTCGTTGCTCAGCGGGATGACGCGCGCGTAATCGGGGAAAGTGCCGTCGATCAGCTTCGAGGTCAGCACCACCTCGCCGACGGTGAAGCGAATTTTGCCCGGCGACAGCTCGACGGTGACCTCGGCCTCGCCGTCCTCGATGAGGCGCTGCACTTCGCCGACGGTCTTGCGCGGCACGATGATACCCGGCATGCCGGCGGCGCCTTTCGGCAGATCGAGTTCCATCTGGGCGAGGCGGTGGCCGTCGGTTGCCACCGCGCGCAAGGTCGGCGCCTGCGCCGTGCCGGCGGGGTGCAGATAGATGCCGTTGAGATAATAGCGGGTTTCCTCGGTCGAGATGGCGAACTGTGTCTTGTCGATCAGCCGCTTGAGATCGGCGGCTTTGAGCGTGAACTTGTGCGTCATTTCGCCCGGCGCGAGATCGGGGAAGTCGCTCTCCGGCAGCGTCTGCAGCGTGAAACGCGAACGGCCGGCGCGGATCGTGAGCGCGGCGCGGTCGCCGGAAGATTCGAGAACAATCTGCGCGCCCTCGGGCAATTTGCGCACGATGTCGTAGAACATGTGGGCCGGGACGGTCGTCGATCCACCGGGCGCGGCCTCGGCGGCAATCGTGTCGGTCACTTCGAGATCAAGGTCGGTGGCCTTCAAACTGAGCTTCGAACGGTCGGCGCGAATGAGCACGTTGGCGAGGATGGGGATGGTGTTGCGCCGCTCCACGGCGCGGTGCACGTGGCCGAGCGACCTCAGCAATTCGGAACGCTCTATGGTGACCTTCATCGTGAAATCCATTCACAGTACGGGCGGCAAAAATGGCGCGGCGCGGCCCATTCGGCAAGGGCGGAGCCCAGGCTGGGCAACCTTTTCCCTGCGTTTCACAACTCCTTTGACAGCCATAACGCGGATGGGGTGGGGAGGTCGAGGCTCATTTCCCGGCGCGTTGCGGAGGTGAGCCCGCCGAACGGCCGGGATCCGGCGGCGGGCGTCCTTGGGAGTCTCCTTTAGTCCTGGAGCTGGCGCTTGAGTGCCTCGATCTCCTCGGCGAAAGCGCTGTCGTTGCCGGCCAGGGTCTCGATCTTGCGCACCGCGTGCAGCACGGTGGTGTGATCGCGGCCCCCGAAGCGGCGGCCGATCTCCGGCAGCGAACGCAGCGTCAAAACCTTCGCCAGGTACATCGCCACTTGCCGGGGCCGCACCACGTTCGCCGTGCGCCGCGACGACAACATGTCGGCGCGGCTGACGTTGTACTGGCGCGCCACGACGCGCTGGATGTCCTCGATTCTCACCCTTTTCGGTTCGGCCGGCCTGATGAGATCGCGCATTTCGCGTTCGGCCATCTCCAGCGTCACCGGCTGGCCGGAGAGCTTGCTATGAGCCAACAAGCGATTGACGGCGCCCTCGAGGTCGCGGCCGTTATGCGTCACGGATTTGGCGATGAAGGAGAGTACCGGGGCGGGAACTTCGAAGCCGGGGTGGTGGACACAAGCGGCGGCGATCCGATTTTTGAGGATCTCCAGCCGTAATTCTTCGCCGAGCGAGCCGATTTCCACCACGAGGCCGCCGGCAAGTCGGGAGCGGACGCGGTCATCGAGGCTTTCGAGATCCGCAGGCGGACGGTCGCTGGCGATCACGACCTGACGGCCGGCATCGATAAGGGCGTTGAGCGTGTGGCAGAACTCGGCCTGCGTCGAGCGGCCCTGCAGGAATTGCATGTCGTCGATCATCAGGACGTCGATGGCGCGCACCGCTTCCTTGAAGGCCAAAGTCGTCTGCGTGCGTAACGCCGAGACGAAGCCGTACATGAACCTTTCGGCCGTCAGATACAGGACTTTGCGGTCGCTGCTGTTGCCGGCCCAGGTGATCGCCTGCAACAGGTGCGTCTTGCCGAGCCCCACACCGGCGTGGATGTAGAGCGGATTGAACATCAGCGGGTCGCCGCGTCGGCTGGTCGCTACTTGTCGCGCTGCAGCATGCGCCAGCGTGTTCGAGCGGCCGACGATGAAGGTCTCGAACGCGAGGCGCGGGTCGAGCGGGGAACCGCCGAGGGCTTCGTGCACCGTCATGAACGGGATGCTCGCGCGCATTCCGGCGCCGTTGAGCGCGCCGTCATGCAGCTGGCGCGACGGGGCCGGAAGTTCCGCTTGCTTCGGTTTCGCCGCCAGCGGACGGATTGCGGCCGAGCGGACGCTCAATTCCAGACGGGTGATAATCGGCTCTTCGGCCTGCCAATTGCTCAGCACGCGCTCGCTGTAATGCGACTGAATCCAGTTGCGCAGGAAGCGCGTCGGTACCGATAGTCGGACCGCCCCGTTCTCGACGGCGTCTACTTCCATGCGCGCGAACCAACTGGTGAACACATCCTCGCCGAGTTCAATGCGCAGCCGGCTTTTGACCCGTTGCCAGCGCTCCTGATCCGTGCTCGTCATTTTGGCCTGCTTTTCGCTGGGAATGGACACAAAGCGAGCAACTCAGGCGAGGTACCCCCACCATGCCCGACATCGGGAAACGCAACGCACATGAGTCATTGGGATTGGCGGCGCATGCGGAAAGCAAAATGCGGCCGCCGGTCGGATGAGAGCGGCTCAGCCGCTGGAGGTGATCGCCGATCCGTTATAGCGGCGCGGCGCCGACGAACGGACGCGCGCCAGGCCTCGAAAGACTCTGGGCGAAGAGACGCTAGCTGCTTGTACAGATTGGCGGATTTTTTTCATGTGCCCCCTCCATCGCTGTCAGATTCGATGGTTCGTGCTGATGTCTCACCGCGTGCCTTGCGAGACTTTCAGGCACGCTCCCTGTGAATTCACGCGGCCTCAACAGGTCTTCTCCTTGGAACTCCACGCAACCACGCTTTCCCGGACACAGCTTTCCCCTACCCATACTTTGATGAGTTACACCGAGACAATTTTTGAAGACCTTCGAAGCCGAAGGAATTAAAAATTAGCACGCCGTTTCCGGCCCGCAACGCAAAAAAGCCGCGCCAACATTGGACTTTCAGAAGCCGAGGCACGCCCGGGCACCGGCCGACAGCGCCCAAGACTTTGAGTCAACGGGTTGATTTACAATTCTGTGACAATCGCGCGCAGCCCAAAAATCACACCGGAGCAAACAAAGCCGCGCACAAAAAATTATGACCGACTCAAAGCCCATGGCTTCGTATGAGCGATAACCCTTTCATCGCGCATCAATTCTTGTGCCCGAGTTTGAAGGGTAGCCCCCGCGCGGCGCGCGCGGAACAAATAAAATTCAAACGCGCCGACGCGCGAAGCGCGGCGCAGTACCTCCGCTCGCAATTTTACGTTTCGACGTGACAATTCTGCAACAGATTAATGGCAATCCACCGCAAATGTTCGCGGGTTACGGCGGATCGAATGCTGCCGCGCCCGGAGCTTAATCCGGTGCAGCGATGGGGCGGACCAGGGCTGGTGTGCCAAGCCTTTGCAGATGGGAGCCGGCGGCGCAGAACGCTATGACTTGCCGAGCTTCGCGATCCGGTGGGCGAGCCGCGAGACCTTACGGCGGGCGGCGTTGCGGTGCACGACGTTCTTTTGCGCCGCGCGGATGATGACGGGCTCGGCTTCGGCCATGGCGGCGAGCGCGCGGGACCGATCGCCGGCCGCGATTGCCTCCTCGACCTTGCGCACGGCACCACGCAGGCGCGAGCGCCGCGATTTGTTGATCACGGTGCGGCGCGTGATTTGGCGTGCGGCCTTCTTGGCGGACTTTGTATTGGCCATACCGGTAAAACGGAATTTGTGAACGAAGCGGGGCTTATAGGGGCGCCGCGGGCCTTCGTCAACGCTCTCCGCGGTCTGGCGCGCTCGCCGGGACGGCGGACCGCCCTCACGCCACCCGCTTGGTGCGTACCGCCTCGTAACCGGCGATGACCGCCGGCCGGTCGGCCGCGGGGAGCGGCGACAGCGGCGGCGCGACGCGGGCCCATTGCGGCTCGCCGTGAATATGCGCCAGCAGCGCCTTGACGCCGGGGACCAGCGGCTTGCCGTCGAACAGCTTGCGGATCGCAACCGCCTGCGCAAGCGCCGCGCTATCGCCGGAACGATAGAAGCGGGCGCAGAGATCGGCGTTGAGATTGGCGGTCGCCGAGATGCAGCCGGCGAAGCGGCCGGCGCGGGCCTGCGGCAGCACCGCTTCGGTCGCGGGAAAGACCTTAAAGCGCGGCGAAAGGCCCGCGGCCTGCCCCGCAAAATCCATGTCGCCGGAGGAATCCTTCAGGCCGGCGACGCGTGCGCCGAAGGAATCGAGGAGGCGGCGGATCAGCGCGACCCGCCAGGGCAATCCCGACTGGGCCGGGAAGTGATAGAGGTAGATGGGGATTGGCCGCGCTGCGGTCGCGCTGACGATCGCCTCGATGGCGGCGAAGAGCCCGTCGTCCGACACGCCCTTATAGTAGAACGGCGGCAGCAGCAGCGCCCCGGCAAAGCCGAGCGCCGCGGCGTGTCCGGTCAGCGCCACCGCATCGTCGAGCGCCGCGGCACCGGTACCGACCAGCACGCGTTGGAGCGGCAGGCCGCTCGCGGCATAGGCGTTCATGACGGCGAGGCGCTGGCGCAGCGACAGCGAGGTTCCCTCGCCGGTGGTCCCGAGCACGTTGAGCCCGTCGCAGCCGTTGTCGAGAAGGAAACGGGCGAGTGCGAGCGACAGCGCGCAATCGGGTTCGCCCGTTGCATCGATCGCCGTCGCAATAGCGGCGATCACGCCGCGGAGGGAGCTGTCGATCATCGAACGCCAGAGTTTGCCCTTCTATACACCAGGACAAAGAATTGTCCCGGAGAATCGCGCCGCAGCCTCGGCTCGTCGGCATGTGCTGCCGGTATGCGCGAAGTTCAGCCTACCGCCCCGCCGGGCGGCGGCAGGCCGCGCATAGCGACCGCTCTTTTGGGCTGCTCACGGCAGCTCCGAAGCGTTACGATCGACTTTTGCTCCTGAGCAAATCAACGCATGCAAGCGCCGGGGAATCGGAAATTGGGACGAGTGCTCGAGCCTCCTCAATGGCGAGCGTAAAGAGCCGAAGCTCTTCGTCAGAGATCGAATGAACGATGGTCTGCAGCTCAAGCTTTGCCATCTCGAGCAATTGAGCCGTTTGCGCCAGTGAAAGTTTGCGCGCCAGCCCTATGTCGTTTGACAGTCGATCGATAAGAGCAAGAATCTGCTCATCCCTGATGCTGTTCATTGCCCCCACCCTAACTCACGACAGGTTCACTTGGAGTCCCGGCTATCCGGGATTTCGTGTTCAGCACCTCGCCACAAGCCTCGACGATCTGGGTGACCGCATTATTTGAATCAGTTGCCGAGAGATCGCCGATGCAGTGGGCGGAAATTGCAGCGCCAGCAGCGCCCGATTAAGCCGCGCCAATGTCTTACGAGTGACGACGCCCCCTCCGGTCACGAAACGTTCCCTCTCGCGAGAGAGCCGGGGGAGGTGCTCTTGATCCATGACCGGGTCGTGGTGACCGCGCCGTAAAGGCTGATCAGACGGGTGATGACGTCGTGCACGTCGCACGCCGGTATGCCGTCGAGCGCGTGGCTGGCGGAAGCGTCAGCGACAAACACCAGATTGTGGCCGCGGTGGAAAGCTTCAATCGCCGTCGACAGGCAGGCGACCTCACCGGCAAATCCGGCGATCACGAAGTTTCCGCCACTGTTGGCGATGACCTCAACGAAATCCTTGCTCGAATAACAAGACGGCCGGCATCGATCAAAGATCATATCGGTATTGTGGGGCTCGAACCCCTTGATCCAACCGGAGAAACGTGTCGCCGCATTGAAGAATGGCGATTTGCCGATCCACCGCGTGAAGGCGATCGGCAGTCCCACCGACCGGGCGTGAGTGAGTATTTCGCGGCAGTTGGCCAGCTGCTCGGATATTTCGGCCAGCGCCAGCGCGCGCGGCGCGGCCACATACTCTTGCTGCAGGTCGACAAATACGATCACCGGGACCGTGATGGAATTCGTGAATGTCCGCAGATCAATGACCGTGCTCATGCCGACGACCTCAGCGCGCCGGGTCGTGTCACCGGACGTGTGGCGGACCTTTCCAGTATCCCGCGCGCATGCCACCGACCTTCCGGCCGTATGGTCACATACGGATCACTCTCAAGCGAAATCGCGTTCGGGTGGCGCGGCTCGTCAAGGACGATCTCGACGAAATCGTAATCCGAGAAGACGATGTCGCGCGCCGTATTGGGAACGCGGAAGCCGAATTGACCATACCATTCGACCATGCTCCGCTCGGACTGGCCATAGATGCGAGTGTATCCCTTCAATCGGCAGATCTCGATGCCGGCTTGGACCACCCGTTGCGCAAGCCGCCGACCGCGAAACTCGGATCGCACCGCCAGCCGCTCAATCTTGGCGAAATCCGCGAAGTAGCGAATGCGCAGAGTGGCGGCGGGCTCATGCCCGACATAGCCGAGCAGATGCGTCCCCGAGAGATCGTTGCCGTCGAACTCCTCGCGATAGGGGCACCTTTGCTCGCCGATGAATACCGCGCTGCGAACCGCCATCACCCGCATGAGGTCTTCCAACGAGCGGGCAACCGTGACGGAAATCTCATCCTCGCGGTTGTGACTCATGTATCCGTCGTAGCAGGGCATCTCGCCCGGCGAGGCGGGGGATCGGCGAAAGACGTAAAGGTCGGGAGCAAAATGGCCCCGTACAGTTACTCCGTGCCGGAATCCCAATCCTTCCAAACTGGAGCGACCTTCTTTCGTGACCCCCCGTGCAAAAACATCGACATCGCGATAGAGCGAGGTGCTGATCTTTTGGAACGTCAGGGCCATGCCAGCAGAAAGAGGTCGCCGGGCGTGAGTGCACCAAACGTAGATTCCAGCGGGTTTTTCGTTTTGCGCCGCCAGCAAAGAAAGCTCGGGGTCGGTGGCTTTGAGAGTGCCAGCAAGAAGCTGTGCCAATCCGGCTTCATTCAGCGTCAGGAAGGCCTGGAAGCCTTCGGCGTGACGGTCCCTTGAAGTGAAGCGGTCGCGGCGTGCGATGGCCCAGAAGGTATCGGGATTATGGGATACGACGCGGTGCACGGCCTCATTGGTTCCGATTTCGGGCAAGTCCCGCCGCGCCCGGTCCAGCAGCGCGTCGATTTCGGGCGCAGACGGCGTGTAGATGACCAGCCGCCGCGCCAGACGCTGCGGGCTGATCTCGGCCAAGTTGTGCGCGTCCGCGCGGCAATCCCCGGCCGCTTTGGACCTCTCGGCGCGAACTGCCATTGATGGCGCCCTTAAGGGTTGCAAGTGGCCAACTACTTTGGGAAGGTTACCGCTTAAGGGGGCGGTTGTATGCGCGCGTTGGCGACCAGGGGTGAGCCGCCAGAGGCTCATGGCGGAGTGGGGACGACAGGTCGTACGCCTGATTGGGAGAGCGTCCGGCTGTTCATCGAGGTGGTTCGGCGCGGCAGCATTCGCTCCGCCGCTGATCACGTGGCGGTCTCGGTCAGCGCGCTGCGCAGAAGAATTGCCCTCCTCGAACGGCAACTCAATACGCCGCTGATAACCCGGCACGTCGATGGAGTCCGCCTCACGCCGGAAGGCCAGCAGATATTCGAGGCTGCATGTCAAATGGAAGTTGCCGCCTTCGGCATGATGCGGGCAAAAGCGGCGACTGCGACCGACGTATCCGGAGAAGTGAAAATCGCGGTCACCGAGGGCACCGGCACATTCTGGCTGGCGCCGCGGCTTGTGGAACTTCAGCGTGCCTATCCGAAACTTCTCGTGAATCTGAAATGCGCCATGTCGCCGGCCGACGTTTCCAATCTCGAAGCCGACCTGGCGGTGCAGTTGATAAGGCCTAACTCTCCGGAATTAAAAGTCGTCCGGTTGGGCTTTCTGCACACGATGCCGTTCGCCGCAGAGTCCTATATCAGCACCTATGGTTTGCCAACGACGTACGAGGAATTCAGAAGGCAACGCTTCGTGCTTCATGTTGCCGAGCAAACACAACACGAAACGTTGTTCGAGCAGTTGTTTCCGGGTCTACCATGGGTTGGGACAGTGGCCCTACGGACAAACGTCGCCAGCGCGCATCTGTGGGCCGTTGCCAAGGGCGCCGGCATCGGCTGGCTGCCCACCTACACCCATTTCATCGCAGGTCGCATCGTCCCGATCGAGATCGAACCGCGTTTTCGCTTTGAGGTTTGGTTGACCTATCATCCCGATGCCGCACGGATAGCGCGCGTGCGTCGCGTCATCGACTGGGTAAGGAATTCGTTCGACGCCCAGAAATTTCCCTGGTTCGGCGAGCGGTTTATCCATCCCTACGACCTGCCAAAGGCCTATCGGGGCGAGCCTTTAATCAATATGTTCGAAGGATTCGCCCACGCCGACGGCGGAATTGATCAGGCGTTCGGCCGGTCGAACCGGCCGGTCCCCGCCTGATTGGCTAAACTTCCCAGCAGTGCTAAAGGTGAATTTATGGCTCAAAGAAGTTCGACAGCTGCGGATCGTGAGATTGGCCGCCGCCTCAAAATACGGCGGCTCGATCTGGGCATTTCGCAAACGGCCGTCGCTGATGCGCTCGGGCTGACGTTTCAGCAGGTGCAAAAATATGAAAAGGGCACCAACCGCATCAGCGCCGGGCGGCTGCAGCGGCTCGCCGAAATACTCGATATCCCGATCGCCTACTTTTACGACGAGAAGATTGCCGGAACGAAGAAACATCAGACCGCATTCGCGCTGCTCGATACCGCATATTCACTGCGTTTGATGCGGGCCTTTACCCGCATCAAGGACCGCCGAATTCAGCTAAGGACGGTGGAACTGGTCGAGGGCATCGCGGACGCGGACCACAACCAGGCCCACTGACCGGCCGCAAATCCTCTCCGCTTACCTGAGACATCTGCTCGCGGCGCAGATGATATTGCCATTGCCAACGGCATGGACCACGATACCCTAGGTTGCATCTCTGCCGGGTAGCGTCCTCGTAGCAAAAGTCGGCACGAGGCGGCGCTGTTCGTTGCGTTGGGGGGCCAAGGGTGGCGTTTGGTGGCGTGAGGGGGGCGGCCGCGCGCCGTTGCAGCGCGGACGAGTGGGCGGACAGGGGACGGCGCTGGGTTCCCCGTCCCCGCGATCGTCCGTTACCGGCGCAGCCGAGCGCCTGCCCGGAAATCGACTGCGTCCGCGATCTCTTGCCCCGCCGCGTCATTGCCGCGGCGGAGCGTCGCGCGCGAGCGATCGGCCTCGGCGCCGACCGCGTACTGATTTGCGCCGACGCCATGACCGAGGACGCCTACCTCACGGCGCTGGCGGCATCTCTCGGCACATCCTACGAGCCGCTCGAGGGCATCGCGCGGGCCGACTGCCCGCTTGACGACGATCAACTGATCCAGGCCGCCGCCGCTGGATTGTTGCCGCTACGCGACGCCGGCGGAATCACCTGGATTATCGCGCCACGCCGCCTGACCGCCCGCCGCCTCGCCAACCATTCGCCGCGGTGGCTGCAACCGTTCCGCTTGACCTCGTCCGACCGGCTTTTGCGTTTCGTTGTGCAGCACACGCAGAAGGCGCTGGGCCGGCGTGCGGCCGACGGCCTGCGCCGTTCGCGGCCGCTGTTCTCGAATGCGCCGCGGCGACATGGCGCCCGGCGGATCGCAGCCCTGGCGCTCGTGCTCCTCGCCGTCACGATACTTTCCCTTGTGTCCGCTGCGGCGATTGAAACATTCGCGACCTTGTTGTGCGCGGTCTTCCTGGGCGCGGCCGCGTTGCGGCTGGCGAGCGTCGCCTTCGCGCGCCGGGCGCCGCCTCGGTCTATTCGCAGCGGCGACCATGAGCTTCCCATCTACACGATCATTTGCGCGCTTTATCGTGAGGCGAACGTCGTCAACGATCTCGTCGCTGCGATTCGCTCGCTCGATTATCCGCCCGAAAAACTCGACGTGAAATTCGTCGTCGAAGCCGACGACCACGACACCAGGCGGGCGCTTGCCCGACTCGACCTGGGTCCGCCTTTTGAAATCATCGCGGCGCCGCCGAGCGGGCCGCGGACCAAGCCGAAGGCGCTCAACGTCGCGCTGCCGTTCGCTCGCGGTTCGTTCACGGTCGTCTATGATGCCGAGGATGTGCCGGAACCGGATCAGCTCCGGCGGGCCTTCGCTACGTTCATGGCGGCCGACCATCGGCTTGCCTGCGTGCAGGCGGCGCTGACGGTCGACAACACCACGGACAGTTGGCTCGCGCGCATGTTCACCGCCGCCTACGCCGGCCAGTTCGATGCTTTCCTGCCCGGCCTGGCGGCGCTGCACCTGCCGTTTCCGCTTGGCGGCTCGTCGAATCATTTCCGCACGGCCGTGTTGCGCCAAGTGGGCGGCTGGGACCCCTACAATGTCACCGAAGACGCCGATTTGGGCATTCGTCTCTATCGCTTTGGCTATCGCTCGGCGGCCTTGTCGTCCGCGACCTATGAGGAGGCGCCGGCGCGGTTCGGGCCGTGGCTCAGGCAACGCACGCGCTGGTACAAAGGCTGGATGCAAACCTGGCTGGTGCATATGCGCCGGCCGGTCCGGCTCATTCGGGAACTCAATCCTGCCGGTGCCGTCGCCTTTCAGCTGTTCCTGGCTTGCAACGTGTTGGCGGCCCTGATCCATCCCGTCTTTATGTTTGGGCTTGGCTGGTCGCTGCTGGCTTCACCGCCGCTGCAGTTCGTCGGCGCCACCACTGCCGCGCCGGTGTTTGTCGCGACGCTTTGCTGCGGCTACGCCTCGACGATCGCGCTCGACGTGGTCGGGCTGCGGCGGCGCGGACTATTGGCGCACACCTGGGTGCTGTTGCTGACGCCGCTCTATTGGTTCCTGCTCTCCCTCGCCGCCTGGCGTGCGCTGTTCCAGCTCATTCACGATCCGCAGCGCTGGGAGAAGACCGAGCACGGGCTGGCAAGGACTTCGCGCCTGGCAGAAGCGGAGCGTTATTGAACAGCTCTCAGAGATAGCGGCGTAATTCCGCGGCCGCCGCTTCCGGGGTGCGCTTTAAATTGAACGGCGCGACGAAATGGCCGTCCCTGTCCATGAGGTAGACGACGGCGGTATGGTCCATCGTATAGTCGTTACCTTCGAGCGGAATTTTTTTGGCGTAGACCCGATACGCTTTGATCGCGGCGTTGACCGCCGCCGGGTCGCCGGTCAGCCCGCGCAGATGCGGGTCGAAGCTCGACAGGTAATCCTTGAGCGCCGCCGGCGTATCGCGTTCCGGATCGACGGTGATGAACAGGGCGCCGACGCGGTCGGCGTCCTTGCCGAGCTGACGCATGACCTCGGACATTTCGAACAACGTCGTCGGGCAGACGTCGGGGCAATGCACAAAACCGAAAAACACCAGGAAGGGGCGTCCCTTCATGTCTTCATCGCTGACCGGCTTGCCGTTTTGGTCCTCAAGATGAAACGGGCCGCCGACGGCGGCAATCGCCGGTCCGATCGCCAAGGGCGAACGTCCGGTGATGTGGATGATGGCGCCGAACACCAGCACGAGCCCGCACAGGAAGGCGCCGAGCACCGGCAGAACACGCAAGGGCCGTCGCGGTGCGCTCAAAGCTCTCTCCTTCGTCAACCGAAGCACGCGACAAAACCGGCGCGGATGGTCTCGAAGAACACCGTCGCGCCGTAACAGGCCCAGAGCCAGATCGTGCCGGCGAGCGCCAGTATAAATGCGGCGCTTGCCAGCAGCAGCGGCCGCGACATTAGGCGTGGTGCGACAGTCTCGCGCATCGGGGGTCCCGGGTCTCCCCGTAGATAGGGCCGAACGCGGCCGCCGGCAATTGCCGCCAAAGCAGCGGCCAAAGCCGGGGCGAAGCCTTGGCGCTCCGCTCAGCGGCAGGTGTCATAGAGCGCGGCGAGCTCGCGGCCGCGCAGCGCGATAATGCGCGGCGTCAACCCGCCCTGGCGGGCGATCCAGTTGCGGATCTGCGCCGGGTAAAGACGCAGCACCAGCCGCGTGCCGGCGCGGGTCGGCACCAGCGAGCGGCTGGCGTCGTCGTAATAGGACGCCGCGTGGAAGCCGAGGACCGCCCGGGGGGTCACGCAAACCCGATCGCGCGGGATCAAACCGGTGAATAAGGTGCAGGCGGAAAGGCAGGGCCCGTCGATGACGAGGCGTTCGCCCGAAGCCCGCATGGCCTGGAACTTGCGAAGATAAGCGCTGATTTCGCCCCCCGGATCATTGGTGATGCGCACGTCAGCGGAGGCCACAGTCGTCAGGAGCGCCGACGCGAGCGCGCCGACCAAGGCTGCCTGCCATTTCATGAATGTTCCCTTCCCCATTCCGCCGCTGAGCATCCTTCGGCATTGTGGCGAGAGTTCGGAAAGCCGATTGATTGCGTCTGTCAGGAACCGGATTTCAGGCGCCGGAACTCTGCGGGACGCGGAAGCTGCACCAAACAACGATCGGGCGCCCACGCCGAGAAGGTCAGCGATCCCGCCGACGTGCCGGCGCGTTCTACCACCGAGCGCCGCGGGCGAAGCGTCATTCCTACGGCTCGATAAGATCGCGCTCAGCAAGCTTGCCGGCATTGGCGGCCGCGATCGCTTGCAAAAGCCGCCACGCATTGGCGGGGCTCCGCAACAGACGGATCGTTTCCATCCAGCCGCCGAACTTTTCCCACATGACGACAACCGCCAGTCATACGGCGCTGAGTATTGGAGCGGGCGATGGGAAACCGCCCATTCCGCCGTTACGCGCTGAAATCACTGGCGATTTTTCGGCGGCCAGTCGGCGTTTTGTAGCGCGTTTTGTAGTGTTCCGCCACCCGTTAAAGGTGCCACCGGGAGGACTAGGTCGATCCGGCGCTTACATATTGAAATTAGGGAGCGGCCGCAATGGCTGAAGCACAACCCGGGCAAGTGGCGCCGCTTCGAAGATGCTGAGCAAGGAGCTGCTCCACTGCGACCTGATGCAGAGAGCGAGGGTAAGTGGAAGCTATACCTGCCGGGTCGCCCTGCCGCTGGCGCCGGTCTAAGAGCGCTCGCCTGCCGACGAGCAGATACCATCGGCCGGCATGCCAAGGGGGATTGCTGCTCCTCAAGCGGTCCCAACTGTTCGCGAGATCATCTTCAACGGGCGACGATTTATCGGCGGACGACACGTTGCTGCAATACTGGGGTGCAACCCAAGAACACTCTTGCGCTGGCACAGAGAAAATGAAGACCCGCAGAGAACAAAGATTGCCGGCAGAGTCGGGAATGGCTGACAAGCCGATAAGCGAACGGCAAGCTTCACGTCATCAATGCGCACGAAGTGAAGCCCGAAAACATCAAGTATATTCGGTTCCCGAGTCTCGCGCGCGGCAAGCACACGATGCTGGCCGGCCGTGGCGGCAAAGGCAAATCTCAGCTTGCTTATAAGATCGCGAGTTACATCACCAAAGGCACTCGGTTCCCGGATGACCAGAAAGCGCCGAAGGGCACCGTTGTGATCCTGAGCGCCGAGGAAGGCGCAAAGGATATGATCGTGCCGCGTTGTCTCGCCGCGTATTGCAACACGGACAAAGTGAAAATCGTCGAAGCGGTGCACGATGACGAAGGCGAGCACAAGTTCAATCTGCAAGCCGACATCGACGCGCTCATTGCCAGCCGTTGATTGCGAAACAAAGAACCGGCAGGAGGTCCCAATGGTGAAGTCGCAAGAAGTCTTTATCGAATTTTTGGATCACTATCTGGAACTCGTTCGCTCGCCGCAGCCGCTAGGGCCACGGGTGTGAGCACCGCGAGCGTAACGGCAAGCCTTCGGCGACAATGGCATCGACATGCCGGCGGTGAATTCCAAGCGCCTTCGCGAGCGCGTTTTTGCTCAGGGCGACAGGAAATAACTCGGTGCGCAATTTGCGCATTGCGTCGGCCTCCGATCAAATTTTTGGGGACTTCAAGATTTGGCGCTGCCCATGCCGAACCAAATCCTAGCCGTGTCTATAGCCGGCGTGACCACAACAAAGCCAGGGGTGTTTTGATTTCGAGGTTCCCCAATGCCGCCATAGACTTAGCCGATTTTCAAATTGCATTGTTGTTTTTGGTCACTGCGTGAGATGGGGCACGCTGCCGTTGCTGAGAGCGGACCAAATAGCCGCGAATGTGTCGGCGTAATTGTCGTCAGTCGAGATCGACCAATAAAGAGTTGGCGATGATTTGCACGCCTTCGCGGCTGCAGCGATGGCCGCGGCGTTCGGCGCGATGAAGTTTGCATATTGATTGTTGTTGGTCGCGACGACGGACGCGCTCATGGTCGCGTTGTATAGATTGGCGACGAGGCCAAAGCGCATGAAAGGTTGCTCGCGCTCCCGCTTGCAAAGATCGACGTGGCGCAAATCGACGTTGCGGCCGTCACGGCCGCGCTCGCCACGTGGAAAGACAAGCGGGCGACCCAAGGCAAGATGGTCGTGAAAATCCGGTCGGTGCTCACTTTCGCCAAGGATCAAAATTGGCGGACCGGCGACAATCCAGCCGACGCTGCATTCCGGTCACTGCCGACGGCACCCCCGGTCAAGCATCACGCGGCCGTGCCGTGGCAAGAGATGCCCGCGCTCATGGCCGAACTGGCGCAGATCGGCAAGTTGGCTGCACGCGCGCTGCAGTGGACGATACTCACGGGCGCTCGCACTTCGGAAACGCTCGGCATGGCGTGGCGCGAAGTCAACGGCGATTGGATCGTGCCGGCGGAACGTATGACGGAAAACGTCGAGCACACAGTGCCGATCTCGCCGCAGGCGCGTGCGCTACTCGGCGAGCGCGGCGACGACGGCGATCTCGTGTTCGGTCACGGCGGCGAACAGCGCATGTTGGACTTGCTGAAAAAACTTCGGCCGGGCTTTGTCCCGCACGGCTTGCGCTCGACGCTCACCGATTGGGCCGCAGAGCAAGGCTATCCACAAGAGTTGCGCGAGATGGCGCTCGCGCACGCGGTCGGCGACACAACGGAGCGCGCCTACCGGCGCACGACGCTGCGCGTCAAGCGGCAAGAGATGATGGAGCGTGGGCACGCTACGCGACCGGCGGCGATTGCTTGCTCCAGGGCGCGGCTCCTCGCTAAGCGCCGCCGCTAGGTTGCCGAGCACGAAGCGTTGCTTGGTCCGGTAGACGGTCGAGCCGCCGACGCCCACGCTGGTCGCGATATCATCGTCGCTGGCCCCTGCATCGGCGGCCAGCAATATCTGCGCCCGCTTGAGCTTGCGCGCCGCATGCCTGCCTCCACTTCAGAAGCGCCGTGAGTTCGGCGCGCTCGGTTTGGCTGAGCTCGACCCGATAACGTACATTCATCCGTACCCCCTCCTCGTTCGAGGCACGGACAAACAGCTGAATCGGATGGGCCGGCGTGAGTCGCTCCGCAAAAACCTTCACGCCTATAGGCCTCGACTCGACGCCATGATCCGCGCAGCCGCCCATATCTGCGCACCGCCCAGGTCGCCTGGCTCACCTACCCGGCGGCCTACCCGTGCGCCCAATGCGCGTGTTCGATCAATGGCGGCGTAACCGCGGTCAGGTCGGCTTCGTCGATCAGGGCAGCGCGGCGCAAAATACCGAGCAAAGTATCCATCAGCCGAGCCGCACCAGGCCCCGCCACCATGGTACGGCTGCTTCGACCGATCCGGGGGTTGCGCTGAACCGCGGGCCACGAGTTCGGCTATGGAGTGAACTGGGTCGCCACCGTTTCGATCCATTGCGCCGGCCGATGTGTGGAGGGACGAGGCGCAAAGGACAGCATTCTCCCTTTTTCGGGCCGCCCATTTTCTCGGCCCCACCCAGCGCAACCTGCGCTCCAATTCCGCGCCGGCATCAGCCGCCTCACTGCAGGACTCCCGATCCAGCGTGCTCAATTCACTGGGCGGGGCAGCATCGCCTTGAGAAGGCCGCTGATGCGTTAAAAGTATCATGGGGTCTTTTCTCCCTGCGAAATCAGCCGACCAAGACATCTGGAAGCCGCTGGGGGCCAAAGCTGGGTCAAGTTTTGGGCACGTTTTCCTTTCCGCTCCGCGCCCGCGCGCTAGGTTGCTCCGCGCCCGCGCGTAGGTCGATGGTATATTCATTGCGCAATTGAATCGCCCTCGCACTTCGACGGTATTGCCCTTGAAAACCTAATCTGCAACTGTTGGGCGAAGGTCGAGTGGGGCCGCGACGGTGCGAACGCGGGTTGGATCGACTACATGTTGAAAGACCGCCAGAAATCAGAGTTCGACGGTTTCGTTGACTGCATAATTATAGAGTCTTTGCCACAATCCAATTGCTGACGCGTAGCCGTTCTTTTGGAGTGGGACTCTTCATAGGCAAAGCCTAAGCAAGGGCGATTGGTTAGCAGTCGCCTTGTTTCCTCTTATTGCTTGGACGGCGGCCAACCGCCGCCCAGCCGGCGCGAGCGGGTCGGCCTGATCGCGGGTCGCTCTGCTGACCACCTGATTGTGGGTGGCTCTGCTGACCGACGTCGCTGGCTCGGCGCGCCCCTCGC
>Ga0187860_1001812_pt1 | contig 18351 bp, 17 predicted proteins | sample June2016WEW_10_4_FD_132981 | JGI IMG/M metagenome (GOLD analysis project Ga0187860, IMG submission 132981) | Peatland microbial communities from SPRUCE experiment site at the Marcell Experimental Forest, Minnesota, USA - June2016WEW_10_40 | ecosystem: Environmental > Terrestrial > Soil >...
ATCGCCCGGCTCCGCTACTCGACCCCGGGGGTGGGGCTGATCTCCCCGCCGCCGCACCACGACATCTATTCGATCGAGGACCTGGCCCAGCTAGTCCACGACCTCAAGATGGCCAACCCGGAGGCCCGGATCAGCGTCAAGCTGGTCTCCGAGGTGGGCGTGGGCACGGTCGCGGCCGGGGTCGCCAAGGCCCGCGCCGACCACATCGTGATCGCCGGCTACGAGGGCGGCACCGGCGCCTCGCCCCTCTCCTCGCTCAAGCACGCCGGCGTCCCGTGGGAGCTGGGGCTCGCCGAGACCCAGCAGGTGATGGTGGCCCAGGGCCTGCGCAGCCGGGTCGTGCTCCAGGTCGACGGTCAGCTCAAGACCGGGCGCGACGTCGTGGTCGGGGCCATGCTGGGCGCCGACGAGTTCGGCTTCAGCACCGCTCCCCTGATCGCCTCGGGCTGCGTGATGATGCGGGTCTGCCACCTCAACACCTGCCCGGTCGGCATCGCCACCCAGGACCCGGAGCTGCGGCGGAGGTTCGCAGGCACCCCCGAGCACGTGATCGCCTTCATGCTCTTCGTCGCCGAGGACGTGCGCGAGCGGCTGGCGGAACTCGGGTTCCGCCGCTTCGAGGAGCTGGTGGGACGCAGCGACCTGCTCCAGGCTCGCGAGGTCGAGCACTGGAAGGCGCGCCACCTCGACCTGGCGGCCCTGCTCCATCGTGAGGAGGCCGCGGCCCAGGAGACCCATCACAGCCGCTCGCAGCAGCACCACCTCGAGGACGTCCTCGACCAGCGGCTCATCGAGCTGGCCACGCCCGCGCTGGAGCGGGGTGACCCGGTGCGTCTCAAGCTCCGGGTGCGCAACGTCGACCGGACCGTCGGCGGGATGCTGAGCGGCGCGGTGGCCCGCCGTTACGGCGAGCACGGCCTGCCCGACGACACCATCCGGATCGACCTCCACGGCTCGGCCGGCGGCTCCTTCGGCGCCTGGCTCGCCCCCGGGATCACCCTCAGCCTGCGCGGCGAGGCCAACGACTACGTCGGCAAGGGGCTCTCCGGGGGCCGGCTGATCATCTCCTCACCGCAGGGCACCCCCCGGACCGCCGAGGAGAACGTGGTGGCCGGCAACGTCGCCCTCTACGGGGCCACCTCGGGCGAGCTCTTCGTCAACGGGGTGGCGGGCGAGCGCTTCGCGGTCCGCAACAGCGGGGCGGTGGCGGTGGTCGAGGGGGTGGGCGACCACGCGTGCGAATACATGACCGGCGGCCGGGTGGTCATCCTCGGTCGCACCGGGCGCAACCTGGCCGCGGGCATGAGCGGTGGCATCGCCTACGTCGTCGACCGGGACGGCCGGCTCCACGAGCGCTTCAACCTGGCCATGGTGGGGCTGGAGGAGCTCGACGAGTGTGACGCCCAATTCCTCCATGAGCTGATCGGGCGTCACCACGAGTACACCGGCAGCCTGCTGGCCGCCCGCATGCTCGACGACTGGACGGCGACCCTCGCCAGTTTCGTCAAGGTCATGCCCAACGAGCTGCGCCGGGTGCTCAGCCTCAAGCAGCGGCTGGACGTGCCCGCGTGAGACCAGTCACCGCGCCTCCCGGGCTCACCCGGGGAAAGTCCGAGCACCCATGACCCGCACCGGTTTCCTCGAGCACCCTCGCGAGCCGCGCCACAAGCGGCCGGTCGAGCTCCGGTTGAGCGACTACCGCGAGGTCTACGTCCCCCACCCGATCGAGACCCTGCGAACCCAGGCGGCGCGCTGCATGGATTGCGCGGTCCCCTTCTGTCACCAGGGCTGCCCGCTGGGCAACCTGATCCCGGAGTGGAACGACCTGGTCCACGACGGGGACTGGGAGCGGGCGATCACCCGGCTGCACCTCACCAACAACTTCCCGGAGTTCACCGGGACCCTCTGCCCCGCCCCCTGCGAACCCGCCTGCGTGCTGGCCATCAACACCGACCCGGTGACCATCAAGGACATCGAGCTGGCGATCATCGACCGCGCCTTCGAGGCCGGGATGGTCCGGCCCCAACCTCCCGGCTTCCGCACCGGCAAGCGGGTGGCCGTGATCGGCTCCGGGCCGGCGGGGCTTGCCGCCGCCCAACAGCTCAACCGGGCCGGGCACCGGGTCACCGTCTACGAGAGGGCGGACCGGGTGGGTGGCCTGCTCCGCTACGGGATCCCCGACTTCAAGATGGAGAAGCACCGCCTCGACCGGCGGCTGGCCCTGCTCGAGGCCGAGGGCATCGTCTTCGAGTGCAACTACGACGTGGGCCGCAGCCTCGGTCCCGACGACCTGCGCCGCCGCTTCGACGCGGTCGTCCTCTGCGTCGGCGCCGAGCGGGGACGCGACGTCGAGCTGCCCGGACGGCACCTGCCCGGCGTGCACATGGCCATGGACTACCTGGTCCAGCAGAACCGGCGGGTCGCCGGGGAGACCGTCCCGCGGGCGCGGGCCATCTCGGCCGCAGGCCGCCGGGTGGTGATCATCGGCGGGGGCGACACCGCCGCCGACTGCCTGGGCAACGCCCACCGCGAGGGCTGCGCCTCGGTCGAGGTGCTCTCCGTCTACCCCGAGCCGCCCCGGACCCGCCCGGCGGGCAATCCGTGGCCAGAGTGGCCATTGGTGCTCCAGACCTACCCGGCCCATGAGGAGGGAGGCCGGCACCACTTCGGCGTGATGGTGACCGGCTTCCACGGCACCGATGCCGTCGAGGCCATCGAGACCGTGGACTGCGAGGTGCGCCGGGAGGGCGCGGGCCGGGAGTTCAGCGCTCAGCCGGGGACCGAGCGGATGATGCCCGCCGACCTGGTCCTGCTCGCCATCGGTTTCGACGGGGTGGCCTGCCAGCCGCTGATCGAGGGTCTCGGCGGGAGCCTCACCGAGTCGGGGGCGATCGCCGTCGACCAGGACTTCTGTGCCGCGCCCGGCGTCTTCGCGGGCGGCGACGCCACCCGCGGAGCCTCGCTCATCGTCTGGGCGATCGCCGAGGGGCGGAGGGCGGCGGCGGCCTGCGACCGGTTCCTCGCCGCTCCGCCCTGAGGGCGGCAGAGGGCTGACCCGACCCCTCAACCCGAGGGCTGATCCGACCGCTTGGGCGGGTCCGATCCGACCGTCAGCCCGAGGGCTTACCCATCCTCCTCTCGCCGATGGTGCGGTCAGCGGCCCAGGGCGGCGGGGATGGCGGTGCGCAGCACGGTCTCCCCCATCAGCCAGCGGTCCACCGCGGCGGCGGCGCTGCGCCCCTCAGCGATGGCCCAGGCCACCAGGCTCTGCCCGCGGCTCATGTCCCCGCAGACGAAGACCCCCTCGCGGCCGGTGCCCCACCGCTCGTCACGTGCGACGGTGCCGCGGTTGTCGAGGTCGACGCCGAGCTGGGCGAGCATCGGAGACCGCTCCGGTCCGGCGAAGCCGAGGGCGAGCAGGACCAGGTCGCAGTCGAGATCGGTCTCGGTCCCGGCCACCACCGGGAAGGACGGACGCCCACCCTCGGTGCTCACGGCCACCTCGGCCATCACCACGCCGGCGACGTGCCCGCGCCCGTCGCCGACGAAGCGCTGGGTGGAGACCGACCAGAGGCGGTCGCCTCCCTCCTCGTGGGCCGCCGACGTGCGCAGCTGCAGCGGCCACACCGGCCAGGGGGTGCTGGGGTCGCGGTGGTCGGGCGGCCGGGGCATGATCTCGAGCTGGTGCACGCTGGCCGCGCCCTGGCGGAGGGCCGTGCCCAGGCAGTCGGCCCCGGTGTCGCCACCGCCGATCACCACCACGTGCCGGCCCCGGGCGCTGATCGATGGCACGTCGAGGTCGCCCTCCTGCACCCGGTTGGCGAGGGTAAGGTATTCCATCGCCTGGTGGATCCTGGCCAGCTCCCGGCCGGGGATGGCGAGGTCGCGGGCCAGCGTCGCCCCGCCGGCCAGCAGCAGGGCGTCGACGCCGGCGAGCAGGTCGGGGGCGCTGAGGTCGGTGCCCACGTCGATGCCGGTCTCGAAGGAGATCCCCTCGGCGCGCATCTGGTCGAGGCGGCGCTCCAGCACCCACTTCTCGAGCTTGAACTCGGGGATCCCGTAGCGGAGCAGGCCGCCGAGCCGGTCGGCGCGCTCGTAGACGACCACATGGTGGCCGGCCCGGGCGAGCTGCTGAGAGGCGGCCAGCCCGGCGGGGCCCGACCCCACCACGGCCACCCGCCTGCCCGTCTTCACGGCGGCGGGCCGGGGCACCACCCATCCCTCGGTCCAGGCGATCTCGGCCACCACCTTCTCGATGGGGGCCACGGTCACCGGCTGGTCGTTGATGGAGAGCACGCAGGACGCCTCGCAGATGGCGGGGCAGACCCGGCCGGTGATCTCGGGGAAGTTGTTGGTGGCGTGGAGGCGGTCGGAGGCCTCCTGCCAGCGCTCGCGCTGGACGAGGTCGTTCCACTCGGGGATGAGGTTGCCCATCGGGCAGCCGCTGTGGCAGAAGGGGGTCCCGCAGCTCATGCAGCGGGCCGCCTGCTCGGCGGTCGCCTGGCAGGAGGCGGGCTCGTACACCTCGTGCCAGTCATGCACCCTCTCCTCCACCGGACGGCGTCCGGGGCCCTGACGTCCCCGGGTGAGGAACCCCCGCGGATCAGCCACCGGCGCTCACCGTGGGGGCGCCGGCCCGAGCGGACCGGACGCCGGACGCGGTCGGGCGCACGCGGAACAGAGGTGTTAGATGCACGGCGCGTCCCACGGTACCCGGTCCCCCACCCCTCGCACATGGGCCGGTCGTCCCCGTCCTCGCGGGCCTGTCGTACTCTCCGCGCGATGATCGCCTCGCGCCGGCCCTACCTCGCCAGCAACGGCCCGCTCGCCTTTGCCCACCGCGGCGGCTCCCTGGAGCGCCCCGAGAACACCATGGAGTCGTTCACGGCGGCCGTCGAGCTCGGCTACCTCCACCTCGAGACCGACACTCAGATGACCCGCGACAGGGTCCTGCTCGCCTTCCACGACGAGACCCTCGACCGGGTGACCGATCTCCACGGCGAGGTCTCCGACCACACCCTGGCGGAGGTCCGGCTGGCCGACGCCGGCTACAATTTCAGCATCGACGGGGGGCGCACCCACCCCTTCCGGGGCAGGGGGTTGACCGTGCCGACCCTGGAGGAGGTGCTGCTCGCCTTCCCGTCGACCAGGTTCAACATCGACGCCAAGCAGGAGCGGGTGGTGGCCCCGCTGGCCGCGCTGATCGACCGGCTGGGCGCCGCCGACCGGATCTGCATCGGCTCCTTCCGGGACGCCCGCCTGCGCCGCTTCCGGCGCCTGAGCCACGGGCGGATCTGCACCTCGATGGGCCGGAGCTCGATCATCGCCGCCCGGCTGACCTCGCTGGCCGGACGGATGCCCGCATTCGGCGCCGACTGTGTCCAGGTGCCGACCGCCCAGTGGGGGGTGCGCGTCGTCGACCGCGCCTTTGTCCAGTCGGCCCACCGGGGCGGGCTGCAGGTCCACGTCTGGACCATCGACGACCGTCCCACCATGGAGCGGCTGCTCGACCTCGCGGTGGACGGGATCATGTCCGACCGGCCGACCCTGCTCCGCGAGGTGCTTCAGGGGCGCGGCCAGTGGGCCGGGTCGGAGATGGGTGGCCAGAGGGATTCGAACCCTCGACCTCCTGATCCACAGTCAGGCACTCTAACCAGCTGAGCTATGGCCACCACACAGGAGTCGCGCCCGCGGCCGGCGCGCCCGGTGATTATAGGGGCGAAAGGCCGCCGGCCCCCGGCCGGGCGGCGGACCCCGATCTACACTGGAGCCCCGCGCCCCCTTAGCTCAGATGGATAGAGCAGCCGCCTTCTAAGCGCGCAGGTCGCAGGTTCGAGTCCTGCAGGGGGTACTGGCCTCGGTGTCCAGCGCCAGCCCGACCGGTCACGAAGGTGTTGGGGATACCTGCTTCTCCTTGCCAGCGCTCCATCCTCGCAAGGAATGGAGCCTCCAGGATTCCCGGGGCGGTTCAACGCGCCCTTGCTCCTTGGACCAAGGTCGTGCCTTAGGGTGACTAGAACCCTATCGTTCGACCCATGATCCTCCCCAAAGAGCGCGACCCCCGATTCATCACCGTCCGCCGTGGGGGGACGCTTGAGGATTCCGACCATTGGCTCCTGGCTCTGTGGGCTGCCGCGTGCGCTGAGCACGTACTGAAACTCTTCGAGTCGGTGCAGCCCTCTGACCCGCGGCCCCGCGAGGCGATCGAGCAGATTCGAGCATGGGCGCGCGGCGAGATCACGATGTCTCAGTCCCGAGCGGCGGGTGGCCATGCCATGGCTGCGGCGCGAGAGTTGAGGGGGGCCGCTCGGCACGCCGCATATGCTGCCGGCCAGGCGGCCGTGGTGGCGCATGTCGCCGCACACGAGCTTGGTGCTGCGGCCTACGCGATAAAGGCCGTGCGGGCGGTGACCCCCGGCCTAGAGGGTAAGAGCGTCGGCAGGCTTGAGTGCCGGTGGCAGCGGGACCAGCTCCCGGACGCAATTCGCGAACTCGTATTGGATGATCAGCGGTTGCGAAACGAGATCTGCTGGTCGGTCTTCGACTGTTGACGGTTTGACGCCAGGATGTTGGCGGAGTTGCCACCCGGCGTCCGCTCGAGCCACGAGCAGCGATCAGTTCGGGATCTGCCGTCGTAGCGTCGCAGCGCCTTGGGGGACAATGGACTGGTCACGTCACAGCGGAAGCGGCCAGAACGGGCGCACCTCGATGGTGCCAAAGCGGGCAAACGGGTGCCGGGCCGCTACACGGATGGCCTCCTCGATGTCGCGGCATTCCAGGATGTCGTAGCCAGCGATCTGCTCCCTTGTCTCGGCGAATGGTCCGTCGGTCACCAGCAGCTCATCGCCTCGCATCCGCAGGGTGCGGGCCTCGGTTGCCGGCCTGAGCCGGTCGCCGTCCAGGTGCACACCGCGGGCGCTCATCTCCTTCACCCATGACCTCGTGGCCTCCATGGCCACGTCAGCCGCTTCCGGCGTGAGGTCAATGCTGTCGTCGGCAGCCATCAGCAGCAGGTACTTCATGGGCGATTCCTCTCTGTGGTGGTCGAGCGATCCAACTCCGCAAGCCTCCGAAGGAGATAGCGACGCTCGACATCGGTGGGAGCCAGTTCCAGCGCGGCGCGGTAGCTGGCTGAGGCCTCCGCGTGGCGGCCGAGGCGCCGCATCAGGTCGGCCCGGGTTGCAGGCAGGAGGTAGTAGCCGTCGAGCACACCGGAGGTCGCGAGCTGGTCGATCCGGCCAAGGCCGACCTCGATCCCGTCGGCCATCGCCAAAGCGACCGCACGATTGAGCTCGACAACCGGTGAGGGCGCAATCTCGGCGAGGCGCGTATACAGGTCGGCGATCGTCACCCAATCGGTCAGGTCGGCATCCCTGGCGGCGGTGTGGCAGGCGGCGATCGCGGCCTGCAGTTGGTATCGCCCGGCCAGCCGGCGAGTCAAGGCCGCGCCCAGGATCCGGCGTCCCTCGGCGATCTCATCATGGTCCCAGAGGGAGCGATCCTGCTCCTCGAGAGTCACGAGCTCGCCTTGCTGGTCCACGCGCGCGCGGCGCCGCGCGTCCGTTAGCAGCATGAGGGCCAGGAGCCCACTTACCTCGGCCTCATCCGGCATCAGCTCAGCGACCATCCGGGTCAGACGGATGGCCTCGGCGCTGAGGTCCACGCGCACGAGCTCGCTGCCCGAGCTCGCCGAGTACCCCTCGTTGAAGAGGAGGTAGAGCACAGCCAGCACCCCGCTGAGGCGCGGCGGGAGCAGGTGGGGTGGCGGGATGCGGAAGGGGATGCCGGCGTCGCGGATCTTGTGCTTGGCGCGGACCAGGCGCTTGGCCATCGTCTCCTCGGAGACCAGGAAGGCGCGAGCGATCTCGGCCGTGGTCAGCCCTGCGAGCGAGCGCAAGGTGAGCGCAACACGCGCCTCCTTCGGCAAGGCCGGATGGCAGCAGGTGAAGATGAGCCGCAGCCGCTCATCGGGGATCCTGGTATCGGCGGCATCCTCCTCGGCCGGGGCCACCGAGCCCGCAAGCGCCGTCTTCTCCAGCTTGGTGGCCTCGACGGCACGGCGCCGCAGCCGGTCCAGGGCACGGTTGCGGGCCACGGTGGTCAGCCACGCTCCCGGGCGGGACGGCACCCCGTCTCGGAACCAGCGCTGCAGCGCCTGGACGAACGCATCCTGGGCACACTCCTCGGCAAGATCCCAGTCGCCGGTGGTGGCGATGAGGGTGGCCACCACCCGGCCCCATTCCTGGTGAAAGGCCTCGGTGACCGCCGCCTCGACGGTCGGGTCAGCGGTGTCGGGCATCGATCCAGAGCTCCTCGGGTGGCCAGGCCGTCCGCGGGCGGGGCGACGACGCCTCCCGACCGCGGGACTCCGCCGTGTGGTCCATTCTCGATACTCGGCTGTCGCCGTGCTCGCCCCGGTGTCGGGCGGGGACAACGGTGAGCCGCCGTGGGGCTTTGGGATCGATCACAGTGGCCGGCTCCCACGCGGGGCCCTGCTCAGGGTGCCCCTGGCCCGGGCGCGCCGCAGACGACGCGACCACCGCACCGATCGCCACGTCTCCGCGCCGGCGGAGCGCTCCGCGGCCGAGCACCTTCACGGGCCACATGGCAGCGCGGGAGATCGCGTCGATCCGGAAGGCGAAGGATCCCAGCCGGTCGTCCACGGCCCGGATCTCGGCCGCGGTCGGGGCGCCAGGCCTCAGCGTCATCACGTAAGGGATGTACAGGCTCATCGTGGTCTCCAACTTCACCTCCCACCATCCGCTCGGGTCCGAGGCTTCGCGTCGTCTCGGTTCGAGTGGGGCGGTCGTCAGGACGACGAACGGCCGGCCCCGGGATGGACGGTCATGCCCCGCCCCGGCACGCGCCCTGGATCTCGGTGAGGCAGGTGTCCACCCGGCGATTCCTCTTTCGTCGTGCGTATGAGGCCCCACAGGGGCGATACACACGGGGCGACGAGCCCAGAGGAGACTTCGATGAACTCGTCTCACCAGCTCGACCGGTTCGATCAGAGGGGAAGCACCGCGGCGGTGCGGGAGTACGACGCTCAGCTGGGCGCGTTCGCGGCGAACGCCGCCGCCATCGTCGACGCCGTTGCCGTCCCGGTCCGGCAGCTGTCCGTTCTGCTGGGCCGGCCTCGGATCGCGGCAGCCAGAGCCGCCCACTAGAGGCGCCGGCCGGAACCCGGCCCGCGATCGCATCCCTGGTGCCCTGTTCCGCGTAGGCTCAGAGCGCCCCACCGAGAAGAAGGAGCCCAGCATGAGGTACATGCTCTTGCACTGCGTTGACACGGACGTGGATGTCCCGGCGGAGGACACTACCGAGATCGAGCAGTCGATGACGGCGTGGCTCGAGGACACCATCACTCGCGGGATCAGCCTTCACGGAGGGCGCCTTCAGCCGGCCAGTGCCGCTTCGACGGTTCGCGTCCGCGCGGGCGAGCTGTCGGTGACCGATGGCCCGTTCGCCGAGACGAAGGAGCAGATCGCCGGCTACGACGTCATCGAGTGCGTTGACCTCGATGAGGCCATCGAGCTGGCATCCCGCCTCCCTGTGCGCTTCGGAAGCATAGAGATCCGCCCCTTTGTGGAGGGCGATGAGGCACTGCCACGGCTGCCTCTGGCGGTGGCGGGGTGGGCTGACTCCATGAACCGGGGAAGCGTCCGGCCGATCCCCACCCCGACCGCGTCGACCGCGCCGGCTGGCGGACAGGAAGGAAGTCCCGGGGAGAAGTACATGCTCTTGATCTGTGTTGACGAGGCGGTGGAGCTCTCGGCGGAGGAGATTGCGGAGTCGGATCGGCGGATGAGCGCGTGGCTCGAGGACACAATCGGTCGCGGGGTCAACCTCCACGGCGGTCGCCTCCAGCCGGTGAGCACCGCCACGACGGTCCGGGCGCGGGAGGGCCAGATGCTCGTGACGGACGGCCCCTTCGCGGAGACCAAGGAGCAGGTCGCCGGTTATGACGTCATCGAGTGCGCCAACCTGGGCGAGGCCGTGGAGATCGCGTCCCGCCACCCGGTGGCCCAGTTCGGCAGCGTGGAGGTGCGACCCTTCGTCGACCGGGAGCAGGCCCTGCCGCGGCGTGCCCTGGACGTGGCGGAATGGGCGAGCGACATCGCATCAAAGCGCGACGTGTCGGATCGGGCTGCAGGATCCTCTTGACTCGTGGCTAGCCGTCCTTCGTCCCGAGTTGGTGAGGAGCGAACGACGGCGCCGCGGCGACGCTGAACGTGGTCTTAACCGATTCGGAGAAACGTCCCAACCATTTCCTAACATGGGAGGCGGCCCCTTCATTGCAATTGACGAGGCAGATGGTGCATCTCAATTCACGAAGTACTAAGCGATCGCCTAATCAATAGGCCAGCCGCCTTCTAAGCGCGCAGGTCGCAGGTTCGAGTCCTGCAGGGGGTGACACCGGTCAGCAAGCCGCATAGCGTCTGGTGAGTGCCGAGCCCACAAGGCGCGCAGCCGTCGGGGAGGGGTGAGCCGTGAGCGCCGAGGAGGCACGCCGTGCGGCCCACGCGTCGCATGGTCAGGCCGCCGAGACGGAGCAAGACAGCCGCGCTGCGGGCCGGCTGCGGCCCCACCCGTCGCTCGTCCTGACGCCTGGCTACGTCCGGAGCTCCTCTCCTGGCCCAGCCGGCTCCGGGATGTTTCTCCACGAATAGGAAGGTAGGGGCCGTTTCGCGTCGAAGGTAGAGGTCGCTCGGCGAGAAACCGTTGACAACACAAGGTGGTGGACCGGCGGGGATTCGAACCCCGGACCTCTGCCGTGCGAGGGCAGTGATGCAATCTTGAACTCGGGAGAGGCGTCGAGGGGCCGATCCGCCTGTTCCCTGTGCGAAGTGCAGCTTCGACGGGGTGACGATGGGGGAAGAGCGCAGGATCGTGTGGAGTCAGCTCGTGAGGCCTCTCCCAACTGGACCTCCCGAACCGTGGCGGGGAACCCTGCTCGCCAGCGTCGCCTCATCGATGAGCTGGGTTGGGAGCTCGAGCCCATCGGCAAGCTCACCCTCGACGGCCAGACGTCTCCAGCTGGACCCGGGCGGCGGCCTGCCGAGCTCGATACGCGCGTGCCTTGGCACGGGTCCCGCAGACGCGCATGCTGCACCAGGCACCCCGGGCGTTCTTGGTGTGGTCGTAGAAGGCCCAGCGGCAGGTGCTGACACGACAGACCTTCAGCCGCTGCCAGGTCCCGGCGACCGTGGCCTCAACGATGCCGATGGCCAGCCTGGCTAGATAGGTATCCACCCCTCGGCCTCCAGCGACCAGGGTCGCGCCTTCCGATGAGAGGTGGGGGTGCAGCTGAACGTCGGCGAGGAGACCGTCGAGGCGTTGGCCAGTCCCGGGGTCAGCAGCAACGCCGTGGTGCGCCTCCAGCAGATCGCGGAGAGCCTCGCGGAGGTCGACCACGCGCTCCCGCTCGGCCTCGCTGATGACGCCTTCGAGAACCACGCCACGTGCCCGTAACCAGGTGGTGGCCGAATCGGCGGTGGCGAGCACGTCGCTTCCCTCCTCCACGTCCCTGGTGTTGATGAAGGCCTGAACCTCGCCCAGGGGTCCCGGCGCTGGCTCCTTGGCCATGGTGGGTGTGTCCACGGACCCAGGATACCAGAAGTCACCATCAATCACACTTGACAGGTGACGCTCGATGAGGTAGCATCGTCACCATCGAAAGAGGATAGCAAGTGACGACGGGAGATCCTGATGCACCCATACCTCATCGGCGAGCTGGCGACAACCCGTGAGCGAGAGATCGAGCGAGGAGCACTGCAGACGTGGGAGGCCGGAAACCTGCATCGTGAGCGGCCCAGGTCTGGGGCGCGCGCGCGGCTCGCTCGGAGGTTGCGCTGGTGGTTGGCGCCCGGTGGAGCGTGTCTGGGATCGGGCTCCGGCCTGCCGCCCATTCTTCACCCGGAGATCCGGTGAGGGCATACAAAGTTCGCGAACTCACTCCCGCCATACCAAGGAAGCCTCGTCCCCGAGTAAGAGCTCGCGCCAGTAACAGCTGGCCAAACACGGGCGGCGTATCCCGTTGGCGCCAGCGGATCAGCTGCGGACAATCTGCAATCTGAGGAGCGAAGCGATGACAACAACCGACATGCAAACGCTCAAACTGGCGATCATCGGGGCCCCCACCAGCGTGGCCTCTTTTGCCCCAGGGCAGGAGAAGGCGCCCGCGGCGCTCCGCGCAGCAGGCCTCGAAGGTCGCCTTCGCTCAGCGGGAATCGACACAGAGGATCTCGGTGACTTGCCGGTAAGTCGCTGGACGGCTGACCGAGAGTGGTACAGCGGCCCCACGATGGCGCGGATCGTCGCGGACGTCATTGCTGCCCGCGACTGCGTAGCTTCTGCCCATGCCGCCGGTTACCTGCCGCTCCTGATCGGGGGCAACTGCACGCTCGCCCTCGCCATGGTGGCGGGCACGCTGACGCCGAACAGATCGATCGGGCTCATCTACTTCGACGGGCATCTCGATCTCAACACCCCAACCACCGAGCCCGACGGAGCGGTGGACTGGATGGGAGTCACACACCTACTCGGAGTTGATGGATGCATCGAATCACTGCGCGACATCGGCCCTCGCTCTCCCTTGCTAACACCAGAGTGCGTGGTGTTTCTCGGGGTCAATGCCGATTCAGTGACAGCATTCGAGAAGCGACAACGTCAAGAACTCCACCTGCAGGTCATCGAAGCCGCCGAGGTGATGGTTGATGCGAGAGCGGCAGCACTCCGGGCGCTTGAGTGGCTGCCGCCCGACATTGAAAGCCTCTTGGTGCACTTCGATGTGGATGTGATCGATTTCTTCGACCTTCCTCTGGCGGAGAATTACGTTCGCTTCGGAGGGCTGCGCCTTGCCGACGCACAGGAGGTCTTGCGGACTCTCCTGAGTGACAGGCGGTTCGACGGTTTGACCATTACAGAGCTCAATCCGGACCACGGCGCGGAGGATGGGTCGACACTGAGCAGCTTCATCGACCTGCTGGTCGACGCCTCAAGTGAGAGCCCTCGCCTGGTACGATGAGGTTGCTGCACCGGTCCTGGCTATCGCGAGCCCGGCGCTTCCTGGGGCGAGACTCGTCCCATTACGATTCAAGTCCTGCCTCGGAGCCGAATAGCCTGGAGGTATGACCCTGAACACCAGTACCGTGGGTCCGCGCCCGTTTCGCATCGACGTTCCCGCCTCCGATGTTGAGGACCTGCGGTTGCGGCTGGCACACACCCGCTACCCGATTCAGACACCGTCAGCGCCGTGGGACGCCGGCGTGGATCTCGGCTTCCTCGCGAAACTGGTGGAGGAGTGGCGCGGCGATTTCGACTGGCGAGCGGCCGAGGCCCGATTGAACGCCTTCCCGCAGTTCACGGCGCTCGTTCGAGGTGAACGGATCCATTTCGTGCACCTGCGCGCCCCGCGGTCACGGGACGCGTCCGACCCGATCCCTATCGTCTTGTCCCACGGTTGGCCGTATTCCTTCATCGAGATGCTCTCCCTCGCGGGGTTCCTGGTGAATCCGGATTCGCGCGGCGGAACCGCCCAGGACCGGTTCGACGTGGTGATCCCCTCGCTGCCGGGGTACGGCTACTCCGAGCCGATGGCCGAACCGTTCGTTTCGTCGGCGGTTGCGGAGCGGTGGCATGAGCTCATGACCTCCGTGCTTGGCTATGAACGCTATGCAACCTACGGTGAGGACGTCGGAACGTGGGTGAGCGACCGGCTGGCGGCGACACATCCGGAGGCCGTGATCGGATTGTTCGCGACCCACGCGGCGTTCCCACCCGAAGAGAGACGTGAGAACCTCACCGCCGAAGAACACACGTTCATCGCCTGGCTCGCGCACAAGTGGGAGCGCGGCAAGGGATACAGCGGCCAGCAGTCGACCCGGCCCGACACCCTCGCCGTCGGGCTGACCGACTCCCCCGCCGGCCTAGCCGCCTGGCTCGTGGAGAAGTTCCGCGAGTGGAGTGGCGCCGACGACATCGCCGAGTGGTGGACAACGGACGAGCTGCTCACCACGATCTCGCTGTATTGGTTCACGGGCACGATCGGAACGTCTTTCCGAGCCTACTTCGATGACCGGTTCGAGCCATCCATGCCGCTCGTCCACGTCCCGGTCGGGGTGTCCGTCCAGTGGGGTGAGCGCGGTTTCCCGCGCCACTACGCGGAACGCACCTACACCGACATCCGGTTCTGGACTCAGCTGCCTCGCGGCGGCCACTTCACTGCCAAGCAAACCCCTGACCTGGTCGCTGCGGCCATGCGCGCGTTCTTCGCTCAACTGCACGGCGCGTGAGCCTCACCGCGACCACCGCACTGGCGCCAGGCCCCTGAACATCCTCGGACGAACATCGCCGAGCTGCGAGGGTTGCGTGGAAGTCCCGCGTTTCGTGGTTGTCTCCGACGATAGGCATCGACGGAGGCGACCTTCTTCTCGGTACCGACCTCGTCTATCTCGGCGATCTCGGTGTTCGACTGGAACGGACAGCTGGTAGGCCAGGGTACCGCGTCGGTGCCCCTTGAGTGCTGCTCCGTCGAGCAGTCACCTGACGGCTCTCGCCTGGAGGTGGCCACGGCGACTGGGACCGTGGTGCTGGGTCGGTTCGGTAAACGAATTGAGAGCCTCCCTACCTCTCTCTCCGAGGGGACCTGGGCCGAGGACGATGTTCACCAGTGTCTTGTGCAGGAAGACAGCCCCTCGAGCATAGAGGGCGAGCTGTATCTGGTCGGGCCAGGGGCCCAGGGCAAGAAGGTGGCAACCGTTGCCGGTTTCGGACCCCGCACCGGCACGGGCGTGATCGCCTGTGACGCGAGCGGGAACCTCGCCCTGCTGGCCACCAGTTTCATGGGGAGCCTGGAATCGCTGACCGAGATCCGACTCAGCGACGGCGCGATCCTGTGGCAGCGGCAGGCAGGTGCATCGAGCGATGCCTGTCCCGTGCCCCAGGTCATCTCTCCCGGAGCTACCTACGAGGCCTCCGGCGATGAACAGGAGGGCACGGTCTGCGATCTGGCCACGGATAGCGTCGTGGGTCAGCTCCAGGGCGAGCCGCTGGCCCTCTCGTGGGACGGGCACGTGGTGATCGAGAGGATTCTCTCGCCGTCGAACAGCTACTCCTTGGAGGCGATCGACTGGCAGACCGGGGCCGTCCTCTGGAGCGGCCCGCCTCCGCCGGCCACTCTCCCCGGGCTTGTGCCCACGGTGAACACCCAAGACCAGCCGAACGGGACGCCATCGCCCTAACCACGGTGCCCGACCCGGGGGCCGACCACTCCGAAGACCTGGCGCAGCTCTGGCTCATCCGGCCCGGGTATCCGGCCCAGGAGCTGGGTGATGACGCTGAGCCGGGAGTTCTTTAGGTGGCTCTGCCGTCCGACACCTTAAGGTGGAGACCGACTTCCCCTACAGTATAGTACGTACTAAACTTAGGGAAGGTCTGAAATGCCAAGGCAGCTTCCACAGAACAGGCAACCGGGCGCGCGGAGAGAGGCCCACGAGCGGCCCGATCCGGCCGAGCATGCCCGGACGAGTTTCATCGACGGGATGGGCCGCGTCGGAGAGTTCTGGGGCATCGCCCCAGCCATGGGACGGATCTGGGCCGTCCTCTACCTGAACCAGGACCCCATGACCATGGACGGTGTGGTCACTGCGGTCGGCATCACCAAGGGCCACGCCAGCACCAATCTTCGCGCGCTGCTGCGGCTCGGTCTGATAACCAAGAGCTGGCGCCCCGGCGACCGCAAGGAGTACTACAGCCCCCAGGCCGACCTCTGGGAGTTCGCCCGCAGCATCCTGAAGGAGCGCCAGAAGCAGGAGTTCGACCAGGCGCTGGCCAGCACTCGGAAGGCGCTCGCGGTCCTGGAGGCCGACCGCACCCGGATCCCCATCGAGGAGTACCGCTTCCTGAAGGGGCGGCTGGATGCGATTCGCGACTTCCATGGGACGATCGATCGGGCCGTCGCGGCGGTGCTGGCATTCGAGGACCTACGCCACGCGGTATTCCGCCTGACGCCGGACCGGGAGGCACGTCAGCGATGAGTCCCACCCACGACGGACTGATCGTAGTCACCGGCGCCAACGGCTTCGTGGGCCGCCATGTTGTGAGCCGTCTCGCCCAGGCGGGATACACGCTGCGCGCCATGGTGCGCGACAGCAGTCGCTACTCACCGCCGCCCGAGGTCATGATGGCCGAGGCTGACCTGGTCCGGGCCGACACGCTGACGGGCGCCCTTGACGGGGCGAGGACGGTGATCCATTGCGCCGCCATCACCGCGAACCTCAAGGAGCCGTACCCCGGTGCATACCAGAAGGTCAACGGCTTGGGCACCGAGAACCTGGCCGTCGCCGCCAGGGCGGCCGGTGTCCGGCGCCTGGTGGTCATCTCAGGACTCGGAACCCAGCCTGCCGCGGCGGGCACCTACATGGCCACGCGCTGGGCTCTCGAGGAGGCGGTGCGAAGCTCCGGCATCCCCTACGTCATCCTCCAGCCGTCGGTGCAGTTCGGTGACGGTGCCGAGTTCGTCGCCGCCCTGGCCCGGCTGATCCGGACCACCCCCGTGGTGCCCGCCCTCGGGGGTGGAAGGACTCGCTTCCAGCCGATCTGGATCGGCGACGTGGTCACTTGCGTCGAGCGGAGCATCACCGACGATGCGCTGCTGAACCGGGCCCACGCCATCGGCGGCAGTGAGTACCTGACGTTCACGGAGATCCTGCAGGCCATTGCCGAGGCGATGGGCAAGCGCCGGATGATCCTGCCCCTGCCCATGCCCCTGGCCCGTCTCCAGGCTCGCCTGCTTTCAGCGGTCATGTCCCATCCGCCGCTCACCCCGGCGACCCTGGAGCTGTTCGCCTTCGACAACACCACCGAGCTCGACGCGGTGGACCGCCCCTTCGGTTTTCGACCGCGCGGCTTGCGCGAGCACCTCCGCGTCCATGGCGTCGGCGGGTGAGCCGGTGAGCTCGGTCCCGGCCAGCCAACCTCCCGCAGTAGCTACTCGGCGCACCCAGCGCTTGCCCGCGGGAATACTGGCGCTCGCAACCTCCGTTCTCGCGGTCCTGCTGGCGATCGTCCTCGGGATCCGCTGGCAGCAGCCTGCCTATGTCATGCCGTTCGCGGTTGTCGTCGTTGGCGTCCTGTGTGCTCTTCTGACGGCGTTTGGTGGAGCCATGGCGGTGCTGCGGGGCCAGGTCACGCCGTGGCTCGCGCCACTCGTCACCCTAATTCTGATCTACGGTTTTCTGGCGATAGGCGTTCTGTTCATCGTTCCGACCGTCCTGGTACTCCTCCTACTGGTGAACCGCCGAGCGCACAGAGTTCAGGTGAACTCGACCCCGAGTTCGCGCGTGGGCACCGCCCTCCTGCTCACACTGGGCCTCGTACCGCTTTCCCTTCTGGTCCTGCTCGGAGGGCCCGTCGTCGAATGCATGCCCCAGGGGGTTGAGAGCTCCACCCCGATCTGGAGCTGGTTGGGAAACGTCGCTGCTGGGGGAGGCGCTGGCGAGACTGGCAGCGACTCGAGTTCGTCATCCGCTCCCAGTCAGTCAAGCGGCAGCGTGATCGAGGGTGGGACGACCTACTCGTTCGTATGCCTGGGCACCAAGCTCGTACAGTTCGCCTCACAGTGATCGGCTCCCCCCCCCGATCCGCACAACCGAGCCGGTCGGCGACCAGCGTCGTTGCCCGGTATTCAGTTGACCTTTCACACACACTGGCGGCCTCTGGCAAGAGAACGCCTCCGCCTGGCTGGGGCTGTTTCCGAGCCCGACTCCGTCTCGGGCGCCAGCGCAGCCGGCGTTAGGATGTCCCAGGGATGAAGCCACCGGCCTCCCTCCTGGATCGGGCGATCCTTATCGCCGTGGGCGCCCACAGCGGTCAGCTCTACCCGTCGCCGGAGCCCGAGCCCTACGTCCTGCATCCTCTCCGCGTCATGGCTGCCGTCGATGGCGAGAGCGCCAGGGTCGCCGCCGTGCTCCACGACGTGGTAGAGGATTCCGAGATCACGCTGGAGCAGCTCGAGCGCGAGGGAATCCCACCGGACGTGCTCCGAACCCTGGACTGTCTGACACGCCGCGAGGGTGAGGAGTACTCGACATACATCAGACGCGTGGCCACCGACGCCACCGCCATCCGGGTGAAGATCGCCGACCTCCACGACAATCTCAGGAACAACAAGGCCGGCGAGCGCTCGCCGGAAGTCGACGACCGCATCCGTCGTTACCAGGCTGCCCTCCGGTCGCGTCCTGGCTCTGCTGTAAAAGCGAGCGGCTAGCCACGCGCTTGTTTTGGTCACTCTAGGCGATAAGCTCCTGTGCGGTCAAGTCCTCCTTGGCAGCTGGGCGGCGGGTGAGTAGC
>Ga0187860_1001813_pt1 | contig 18328 bp, 15 predicted proteins | sample June2016WEW_10_4_FD_132981 | JGI IMG/M metagenome (GOLD analysis project Ga0187860, IMG submission 132981) | Peatland microbial communities from SPRUCE experiment site at the Marcell Experimental Forest, Minnesota, USA - June2016WEW_10_40 | ecosystem: Environmental > Terrestrial > Soil >...
CTTGATCCCGTAGTGGATCTCTGAACCGTGGAGCGAGGCCATGGACAACCAGTGGCTTCTGTCATCCCGAACACTTGACACGTGTCGATAACGGAATATATTGGAGCCGTGGCCCGCTCTTCCACGACGTCCGATGTCTTCAACGCGATTGGCGATGTGCACCGCCGCGAAATCCTGGACGCGCTGATCACAGGCGAGAAGGCGGTCGGGGCGATCGTGGACGACCTCTCGATGTCCCAGCCTCAGGTTTCAAAACACCTACGGGTGCTCAGTGAGGTGGGACTCGTCAGGTGCCGGGCGGAGGGGCGTCGCCGGCTGTACCGCCTGGAACCGGAGCACCTTCGGCCGTTGCGCGAGTGGCTGGTCAAGTACGAGCAGGCGTGGAACGACCGGATGGATCGGTTGGACGACTACCTCAAAGAGCTACCACAACAAGGAGAGCTTCAGTGACACCTAATCGGCATGAAGCGGCCAGCATCGAATTTCCGAGTGAACTCGAAATTCTCCTCACCCGAGACTTCGAAGCTCCGATCGAACTCGTCTTCGACGTATTGACGAAGCCGGAGCATGTGCGCAACTGGTTCGCTCCATTTGAGGACAAGATGACGGTGTGCTCGATCGACCTGCGCGTCGGGGGGAACTACCACCAAGTCTTCGTGACGGAAGACGGAACCGAGTGCTCGTTTCGTGGAACCTACTTGGAGGTCGAGCCGCCGACCCGGATCGTCGACACGTGGCTGTTCGAAGGTTGGCCGGATGCGGAAGCGGTCGAGACGGTAGACCTGCACGAGACTGACGGAGTGACGAAGCTGACGATAAAGCTCGCGTTCCGCGACAAGGCTGGCCGTGACCACATGACCAAGACCGATGGCTTCGAAGACAGCTTCCACAAGATGGAGGATTACTTGAGATCACTCTTAGATCCAAAGGGAACGATCTCTGGGTAGTTGAGGTTCGAGCCAGATGCCCCGTAAGGAGAGCGCCGCAGACTGTCCCCGAATGTGCAAGATCTTCGTCAAGGGGCCTGCCCCCATGGTGCCGCTCGGCCGTGCTCGCGAACGCCGCCGAGCCGGCGTTTGGGGGCGCTGACCCTTCGCCGCCCGGTGACGCGATCTTGGGTGCGACCGCCGGGGGCGCTGCTTCAGGTTGCGTTCAGCTGGAGAGAAACTCGGCGAGCATCTGCTCCAAGTGCACAAAGGGGAGCAGGTGCCCTTCGCCTTGGAACATGGTGAGCCGGGCGTCAGGCAGATGCGTATCGAACCAGCGCGCGTGCGACGGCGAAGCCATGCGGTCCTCGGTCCCGTACCACAGCAGGACCGGGCACTCGAGCTTGGCCGGGTCGAAGTCCCACGAGCCGATCCAAGCGACGTTGTCCCAGCCGTAACCCCAAGCTCCCTGGACCATGGCCTCTCGCATCTCGGCGAAAAGCGCCTCCGAGTGCTGCTTCCAGACCTCGCGGTCCCACTCGCTGAGTAGAGATTCGAATGCTTGGTAGAGGCTCGTCGCGTCCGCGAGGGCCGGCTCAAGGTCGAACGCTTCGGCGAATCGCTCGCAGGCGGCCTGCGGGTCTCCGGGAAGCAGCTTCTCGGCGGCCTTGTCCCCGTCAGAGAGCTCGTCCAGGGCGCCGGGAACCAGCTGGAACAATGGTCGCGGTGGCGCGGCGCCACCTCGCAGGCACCGCCGTGTCCTTTCAGGTGGTCCCCTTCGAGGGCTTCGAGGCCGAAGAGGGTTCCTTCGAGCTGATCGTCTCCGCCACCGCCTGGCATTGGGTCGATCCGGAGGTGCGCCTCGACAAGACCGCCCGGCTTCTCTGTCCCGGCGGCTGGCTAGCCCTGCTGTCCACTGGCGAGCGGTATGACGATCCGTTCCGCGCCAAGCTGCTCGAGATGTGGGTTGAACGGGCTACTGACGGCGGAGCCTGGGTCAGCAACAGAAGCTGTCTGGTACCGAGATCGTTGCCGGCACTGGCCTGTTCGATGTCCCACTCGAGAGGGCCAGTGTCGAGAGCATCGTGCTACCAGTCGAGGTCGTGATCGGCGTCGAGACGACGAGGGCAACCTACCTGACTTGGCCCGAAGAGGCGCGTCGGGCCTTCACCGACGAACTGCGCGACCATCTCGCCGTCCAGACCGAGGTAGGTCTCAAACAGGAAGGGATGCTGACCATGGCTCGGCGGCTTCCTCCAGCTTGACGGCGGCCTTATGACCTGTCAGGGGCCGCCGGATTCCTATTTCCTGATCTGGGTGGAACAAGGGCAGGTCGCTGCTAGCACCGTGCCGCGACCGAGCAGACGGCGATGTGCGCCTCACCCCGACGGGACGCCAATGCCCGCCGGGACGCGAGCGCTATCTGCCGATCGCACGCGGTGGTCTGTCGCTTGCCAGCCTTATGGGACCACCCCGTTGCCAGAAGGATGGGACCACCTCGCGTCCCCAACGACCGGCCGTCGTGATCATCCCGACGAGTGCCCTCGGTGTCAAGTGACCCGCCGCCGGCGTCCCCGCGGCGCAGGGTCGACTCGGCTCCCGCCGATGGTCGGCTTCTCGCGCTGGCGGTAGGACTCGCCCTCGATGACGAGCTGAGGAACTTGCTGGCGTGGAACTGGTCGTACGAGTCGTGCCCGGGGCGCCGCGCCCAGTGGATCCACAGCTCGGCGTTGGCGTCCCACGCCCCACGCAGCGACACCCGCAATTGTCCCCGAGTCGCCGTTACTCAGCGGGTGCTGTGGCTGTACAGGCGCACGCAGATCGGCGCAACCACGAGGATGATCAGGATCGTCAGCGCGACCGTGGTCGCGATGGGATGTTCCAGCGACCACACCCCGGAGGGCGGCGACCCGATGGTGTTGCCAAAGAGCTGGCGGCCGGCTGTCACCAGAGCCGACATGGGGTTCCAGTTGGCGATCACCCGCAGCCAGGCGGGCATCTTGGAGGGGTCGACGAAGACGCTGGAGATGAAGCCCATCAGGAAGATCGGGATATTGATGATCACGTCGGCTGCCTGCGCGGACCCGGCCAGGAGGCCCACCAGGACGCCGAGCCAGCCGATCGCAAAGCCGAACAGCTCGAAGAGAAGGAGGGCCAGCACTGCGTTGCCCAGACCGTTGTCGGCGCGCCAGCCCACCGCCAAGCCGCACGCGATCATCACCAAGAGGACCGGGATTCCCAGAAGCAGGCTGGAGAGGGAGCGACCGATGACGATCGCGGAACGGGCGATGGGAAGCGTGCGGAAGCGGTCGACGACGCCCTCGCTCATGTCGGTGGCCACCGCCACCGCGACGTTGGCGGCGCTGAATAGCACGGTCATGGCGAACAGGCCGGGCATGAGGTACGAGCGGTAGTTGCCACCGGGGACGCTGATCGAGCTGCCGAAGACGTAGCCGAACAGCACCACGAATATGACCGGGGTGATCAGGCTGCCGAAGATGACGTCGGGCTGGCGCTTGCCTCGGATCACGAAACGCCGGGTGGCCGTGTAGGCGTCGAGCACGCCGCCCAGCAGGCGGCGCTCCGCCCGCGCGACCGTCTGGCTCATGCTCCGACCGCCGTGATCGTGACCGCCCCCTCGGGAGGCTCGGAGTGGTCGGTGACGGTGCGGAAGACCTCATCGAGACTGGGGTGCTCCAGTCCGACCTCATGGACGGGCACTCCCATCTCGCGCAGCTCGGCCACGACCTCCTCGAGGGTGACCAGGCCGCGGGGTGCGGGAGCGCTGATCGACCGCCCGCTCACCTCGGCTTCCTCACCGAGAAGCCGCCGAACTCGCTCCACGACCGCGGGGTCCGCCTCGGGCAGGGTGACCCGGATGAACGGACGGCCGATCGACGCCTTGAGCTGTTCCGGCGTTCCCATTGCCACCACCAGCCCGCGGTCGATGACGACGATGGTGTCCGCGAGCCGGTCAGCCTCGTCCAGGTACTGGGTAGTGAGCAGCACCGTGGTCCCCCCGGCAACCAGGCTCCTGATGGACGCCCACATATCGGCACGGCTGACGGGGTCGAGCCCGGTGGTGGGCTCGTCGAGGAAGAGCACCTGGGGATCGTGGATCAGGCTGGCGGCGAGGTCGAGGCGTCTCCTCATACCGCCCGAGTAGCGCTTCACCAGCTGCCGGCTCGCGTCGATGAGGTCGAACTGCTGGAGCAGCTCCTGGGCGCGCCGGCGCGACGCGGCCGCCCCCAGGTGGCAGAAGCGGCCGATCGTTTCGAGGTTCTCGACGCCGGTCAGCAGCTCATCCATGGTCGCGGTCTGCCCAGTGACTCCGATCCTGGCCCGCACCTGTGGTGCGTCGTCGGTGACGTCGAAGCCGGCCACCCGAGCGCGCCCCCCGTGGGCAGGGAGCAGGGTGGTCAGGACGCGAACCGCGGTGGTCTTGCCGGCGCCGTTGCGACCCAGCAGGGCGCACACGGTGCCCGCCTCCACCTCGAGGCTGACGTCCACCAGGGCCCGAGTGGAGCCGAAGGAGCGGGCGAGGTGCTCTGCGATGATCGCGGGAGCAGTCACCGTGCGGAGCGTACCCCTCCAGCGGCTGCGACCGAAGGGGGGCGGACCACCCGCCGGAGCTCACCTGGGCGTGTCGCGAGCATCGCGACGCCCTCGACTGCGCTCATCGCGGCGGCAGCAGACGAGGCAAACGACCACCCCGCTCACCGACATGACGGGGATCGAGCAAGTCGCTCGGTCAAAGTCGACCGTCACGTCGGGCCACGCCCGATCGACTGTGAGGACCCGCCCTGCCGGGCGCCGGGTGTCCCCGAACGCGCGGACATATCGACATGGGGCATCGCCCCGAGGTGCCGTACATGGGCACGCAACTATCGCGAGGGCGGGCCTGGACCAGTGACCGCACCCCGGTTAGATCCGTAGAGCCAGGAAAGCGAGCCGTCCACGACCAGATGGTGTCGAGACCCGGAGCCGGCCGGCCTCGAGATCGCGGGCGGGAAAGGTCCCCTTACGCGAGGCTCACCGAGTCCTGCGTGCGGGCCTTCGGCACCGCCGGTCGCATGTCGTCACGTCGTGTCTCGTGTCTCGTGTCTCGCGCTAGACGAGTTGCTCACGCCACCGGGATCGTCGAGGCCTGGTTCGAGGCGGCGCCGATGCCGACTGCGTTGATGGCCTTCACGGTGAAGTAGTACCGGGTGCCGTTCTTGAGCCCTGTGCGGGTGTAGCTCCTCGTTGTCGACGAGAGCGGCGAGGTGTTGACCGGTTTGCTGCCCTCGCCGGCGGACTTGGTCCCCTCGTAGACGTCGTAGCCCGTGATGGCGCTCCCGCCGTTGGAGGTCGGAGTGGTCCAGCTGATCGTGATCTTGGCGTTGCCGGGCGCGGCCTTCAGGCTGCCCGGGGCGCCGGGGACCGTCGCCGGGATCGCCGAGGCCTGGCTCGAGGCAGCACCGACACCGGCGGCATTGATCGCCTTCACGGTGAAGTAGTACCGGGTGCCGTTCTTGAGCGCTGTCCGGGTGTAGCTCCTCGCAGTTGACGAAAGTGGCGAGGCGTTGACCGGTTTGCTGCCCTCGCCGCCGGATGTGGTCCCTTGGTAGACGTCGTAGCCAGTGATTGCGCTCCCGCCATCGGCGGTCGGAGCAGTCCAGGTGAGCGTGACTTTGGCGTTGCCGGAGGTGGCCTTGAGGCTGCCCGGGGCACCGGGGGCCGTCACTACGACATAACGGGCTGACTCGAGTGCTCCGCCCGGCGTCAGCTGACCCACCGCCACGCCATTGCCTGCCGGGTCGAGTGCCACCCCGATAATCGACGCCACCGGTGGGCTCTGCGGGCAGGGGCAACCGTCCCCGCCGTTTCCGTCGTAGGTGCCCGAGGAGCTTCCGAGCTGGTGGCTGATCGTCGTCGACCCGGGTCCGATAATGGTGGCAAACACTTGTTGCTTGTCGGTGTAGCTCGAGGGGTAGGAAGGGTTCCCCGCTCCGATGTTGGAGACGACCGAGCCAACAATGACCTCGCTGTGGTCCGCACCCAGCGACTCGGGCAGAACCGCTTGCGGGACAGAGACAGAGCCGCCCAGCACGGTTGCTGTCGGTGCCACCGTATGCACGCTGGTGGTCGTATTGAACACATAATCGCTCGTGTAGACCTTCTCAGTAAGGGTCACGGCGAGGGTGCCGTCGGCGCCGGCGGCGGCGATCGCTTGGATGAAAGCGCCGAATGTGGAGGACACCGATCCCGTCGCCACGGCTGCACCGAAACCATGACCGGACAGACGTAGCGCCGTATAGGAAGCTGCCGCCAGGGCGGTGTTGCCGGTCACCCAGTTGAGGATCGACCGGCCCCCCGGTGCCGTGGCAAAGACGGCCGACTGCACGGACAGGCCGGATGCGGAGAGTTGTGTTTGGGCCGACCACACCCCGGTCGCGCTCCGCGTGGCCGCCGACACGGCCTCGGTGTTGCCGTCGTCGGTGCTGCCGAGGACGACCAGCTCCGCCGTGCCACCGGGGTCGAGGGCGAGCCACGACGTATTGAACAGCTGATCGCCCGTGTAGACGTTGGTGGGCCCGGATTTGACGGTCAGCGCACCGCTCCCCGACAACGACCAGCTCTCCGTGCTGATCCCCGTGCTGCTTGCTTCCGACGTCAGCACCTCGGTGGACCGCACCGCCAGGTTGCTGAAGCCCGACGGGAGCTCGACCGGCTTGCCCCATGTGCCCGTGGGTGAGCGATAAGCCATGTATTCCGACCCGTAGGCCGTCAGCGTCCAAGTGACGATGGCGGCGCCCGTGCTCAGGAACGCGATCCGGCCGGGCGTCCCGACGTTGTCGAGATTCGCCACCGCCGGCACCGACGCCGAAGATCCGACCGTGCCCCTGCTGGCGACCGCGGCGATGGTCGGCGTGCTGTTCAGCACGTAGAACAGCAGTGAGCCGCCCGCAGGGTCCCCCACCGCCTGGGCGCCAGTGGTGGAACTGCCGCTGGGCAGCGCCGAGACCGGGGTCCACGTCGCCGCGCCCGAAGCGCTCGGAGCCAGCGCCCCCAACCCGCCGGCGGCGAGGGACACGGTCATCGCCACGCAGGCGCCGATCGTCGTCGTGATGGTGCGAAGTAACGGGCGCCGTGACATCCGGCGGAGGCTACTCGACGCCCCTCGATCCCAGCGAAGCGGTCACTAGAACGGCCTCTACGGGACCCGAAGACCGTGTAGCCGTTAGCCCGTGCGCCTCGGGGTCCTCCAGTGTCGCCACAAAAAGTGGTTACTCAAATACAGACAGTGACATATGAGGATAATCGGCGGCATACCGCCCTCCAAATTGGGACTTTCGCCTCTATTGGCGGACGGGCCACAACCGGAACATCAGAGAAGCGACGTCTGGCAAGCGTGCTTTGACATTTGTGCTTGTTCCATGTCGTGATTCTTGCTCGAGGGAAGCAAAAGGTGAACGCGCATGGAGAGGTTTCTCCAGTTTCACCAGGCAGCCCATGTGGAGTGGTGGTCGGCTGTCCGCAACAAGTTTTCTGAGGTTGGCAGCGGCGCGTCCGCCGATTGCACCGCTCTTCGCCGTCTGAACGCGGCGAGTTGACGTGTCACCCGCAGGGACGCCTGCTGCGCTCAAGCGACTCCTCATGGACTCTGACGCGTCCTCGCGTCCCGGTGCCGATGGGCAAGGTGTTGCGGTTGTGACAGGTGAGGCGTCTGTTCCCACCCGTCAGGACCGCACCAGCAGGGCACTCCTCCACGGGAGTGCCCGGGGGGGAGCGATCTGTGAGTCCGACGCCCTAGTCAAGCCGTCCACCCGGACGACAGGAGCAGGGTGACATGAAGCTCCGCTCAGTAGCACTTGTGGGAGTTGTCTGCGTCGCAGCCCTGGGCCTGATCGGGACTGGTGCTCACGCCGTGTTCACCACCTCGACCACTAGCGGCCAGACGATCACGGCTGGCACCTGGGGCGCCCCCCTGACGGTCACCATCACCTACCCGGCGAACAACACCACCTACGGGGCCAACTGGGGCGGGGCGATCACCGGCACTGCCTCGTCGAACTCGGGGGCGGGAACGACCATCTCGAACGTGAAGGTCTCCATTCGGCAGGTCGGTGGCTCGTGCTGGACCGGCACGGGCGACAACTACACGGCGACCTGCCCGAACTACGTGCCGGTCACAAGTGGCACCACAAGCTGGTCACGGACGGTCCCGAAATCTGACCTCACCTCGGGCGACAGCTACAAGGTCACGGCCGAGGCCACCGACAGCCTCGGCAACGTCGGGACCAGCTCGACGGTGACCTTCACCTACAACAGGACTCCCCCGACGGTCGCCATCACCTACCCGGTCAAGTGCACAAAGTACGGCACGAACTGGACAGGGACGATCACCGGCACTGCCGCATCGAACTCCGGGGCCGGGACGACCATCACGAGTGTGGCGGTGGCAATCGAGGACACCACCACCAAGCTGTGGTGGAATGGCTTGTCGTTCGACTACGACACCCAGATCTTCGTCGCGGCCAGCGGCACCACGCGCTGGTCGCTCGCCCTGGCGAAGGTGAACCTCACCTCGGGCAACAGCTACAGCGTCGTCGCCGAGGCCACAGACAGCGCCGGGACCGTCGGGACCAGCTCGACGGTGAGCTTCACCTACTGCATCCACACGGCTCCCCCGACTCCGCCGACGGTGTCGATCACCTACCCGGTGAACAAGACCACCTACGGCACTAACTGGACAGGGAAGATCACCGGCACGGCGTCGTCGAACTCCGGGGCTGGGACGACTATTGCTGCAACGGCGGTGGCAATCGAGAACACCAAGACGTCCAAGTGGTGGAACGGCACCGGCTTCAGCGCCACCGCCCAGACCTTCGTGGACGCCAGCGGCACGACGAGCTGGTCGCTCGGCTTGATGAGGGTGAACCTCACCTCGGGTGACAGCTACAGCGTGGTCGCCCAGGCCACAGACAGCCTCGGCAACGTCGGCACAAGCTCGACGGTGACCTTCACCTACAACGCGACTCCCCCGACGGTCACCATCAGCTATCCCGTGAAGTGCACAAAGCACGGCACGAACTGGACCGGGAAGGTCACCGGCACTGCCTCGTCCAACTCCGGGGCCGGGACGACCATCACGAGTGTGGCGGTGGCAATCGAGGACACCTCCACCAAGCTGTGGTGGAACGGCTTGTCGTTCGACTACGACACCCAGACCTTCGTGACAGCAAACGGCACGACGGGCTGGTCGCTCGCCCTGGCGAAGGTGAACCTCACCTCGGGTGACACCTACAGCGTCATCGCCGAGGTAACCGACAGCCTCGGGAACGTCGGCACCAGCTCGACGACGACCTTCAGCTACAGCAAACAGAGCACGGCTCATGCGCTCGGTGGTTCACATGACTAGAGCACGAAGACTCAACACTCAGCTCTCGATCGACAAGTCGTTGCGGTTCTGGCAGGCGGAGCATTGCTACCCGCCCCGTCTGGACCGCACAAACAGGGCACTCCTCCATGGGAGTTCCCTAGCAGCAAACAGGGACCCCCTTGGGTTCCTGGCAGCAAACAGGGACCCCCATGGGTTCCTGGACAAAGGCGACGTGATGATCCACAGGCCGTATTTGGTCGCCTGGCCTGCGGGGAGCGACCAGCGAACCCGACGCCTCAGTCAGTAGTCCAACTATTGAACAGGAGCAGAATGTAATGAAACTCAAGACAGTTGCACTAGCAGGAATGATGAGCCTCGCAGGCTTGGGCCTGATCGGGGCTGGTGCTCACGGCATCTTCACCACTTCTACTACCAGCACCCAGAACATCACGGCTGGCACGCTCAGCGTCGTTCTGTCGTCACCCGCTGCAACCGCCGGAGACGGCACAAGCACTCTGACACTTGGAGCCTACGGGCCGACAGCGTCGTCGTTCACGACTGGCGATGACACGGTCACCATGACCAACAACGGTACGATCCCGGCGAGTGAAATCACGGAAACGATGGGGACTGACTACCCTGCGTCCGCTCTGGCGGCCGAACTCTATGTCTGCCAGGTCAGCTACGGCAGCCCTGGGCTTACGCCGGACTACGTGATCTACAACGGTCCCCTGTCCTTGGCTCTCTATACCCAGCCCATCAGTGGAACTATTGCGGTCAACGGGATCGACGAGTACACGACCAATATCTACGCTGGCAGTGAGCCGACCCTGTGCGGCGGCGACTTCACGGCAGGACCCTTGGCGAATGTAAGCCCGGGCGCGGTCGTCACAGCAGATGCCACTAGCCCAGCTCCTGAGCTGGACAACTCCGTTATGGGTGAGAGTCTCAACGTAACTCTCACTGTCGGTTACTCAGGCTAACTAGGCGGCCCGATAAGTAACAGTAGCGCCATGTAGTGGGGGGATCATCACGATCCCCCCACTACCTCTATCTGGTGACTATGCTGATACAGGCATCGGTGCGCTACAACAGGACCGATGCGTCGGGTTCGGCGTTGGCTCTCTGTGGCGATGCGGCCGTGCGATGATGAGGCGAACGTGCGGATGAGGTTACCGATGCTCGCGACGGCCTTCGCGAGTGCAAGGTTTACATTCGCGATTACCTGTGCGAAGGCACACCGCCATCGCAGGAGGGATCATGACGACGGACGACACTCCTCCTGTGGCCGAGGACGGCACGCCTGCTATCGCTGAAGGCACCCCTCCGGTTGTCGAAGACGACACCCCTCCTGTCTCTGACATGGGCACGCTTCCGGTCCCTGAGGTCGTCACCCCTTCGGTCGCTCACGACGGTACGCCTGCAGCCGCTGAGAACACGCTTCCGGTGGCTGAGGACGAGACCCTCCCTGCTTCTGAGGGCAGCACCCCGCTGGTCGCCGAGGACGGCGCTCCCGTCCCTGAGGGCGACATGCCTCTGGTCGTTGACGCCGACACTCCTGCGGTGGCCGAGGACGGCACACCGCCGGTCGCCGGGGGCAACATCTTCTTGGCCGCCAAGGAGAACAGCCCGAGGACCTCGGCGCGCCCACGCTCCAAGTACGCTACTTGGGCCAGGCGGCTTCGCATGCTTGTCGCCTTCGTGGTGTTGCTGGCTGTGCTTGGTACAGCGGGAATCTGCGCCATCGCACTGGTCCAGGGCACCTGGATGGTGACACCGATCCTGTCGGGCAGCATGCGACCGGGACTCGCCGTCGGCGGCATCGCTGTCAGCCAACGTGTCCGCGTGGACAGCCTCGCCGTGCGGGACGTGATCGTGTTCGCCGACCCGTACAAGCCCTCCGGGCAGATCGTGCACCGCATAGTCCGCATCACCAAAGGCAGCTCTGGGCAACTCCTGTTCAACACCCAGGGCGATGCGAACACGGTCCGTGACCCGTGGACGATGACGATACGTGGCAACTACGTGTACCGGGTTCGCTGGACGGTCCCCCTTATCGGGTATATCGCCATCGCCTATCAGAACCACCGTGGTTTCTTCCTGCTCGGGGCTGGCATCGTCCTGCTACTGATCGCTATCACCACTGTCCTAGAAACACGCCCACGCCGACGCCGCCGACATGCGCGGCGAGCCAGTCCGACTACGTGATGAGCCTGCGGTGATGAACCTTGATGGACACAGGTGAACGACTTCCTCGTCCGTCCACTTGGACTCCATCGACAAGCGTCTCCTGCGGTATCTCGACCAGGACGACGAGGTGCACGGCCCCCTGCTTCTCTCGCAAGGCGACCGGGGTCATGCACCACTGTCAAGAGAGCTGTCGAGCCTGGGGATGCCACGGTGCGGATCAGGCGAGGGGGGTTCCGGTTTCACCTTCTCCCGGGTCCGTACCACCGCAGGCCTCGTGGCGATACCTGCCGCTGACTACCGCTTGAAGCGTTACCCGGCGGCGGGGGGTTCGGCGGTTGCTGTGACTGCCTCGTGCTCGGGTACCGGGACGATCACCTGCGAGGAATTCACGGTTCCCGACGGCACTTGGCAGTACACCGACACGCCCACGTACGGAATGAACTGGGTGGGCATCGAGAGCAGCAAGAGCGCGACGGTCCTCGTTGACAGCACCGCCCCGACCGTGAAGAGCACCGTGATCGGCCAGTCGTCGGGCGCCGTGGTGAACGGGTTCATCCGGAAGAACACCGGCTACTACGTCTACGCCAACGTCACTGATGCCGGTTCGGGCGTGAAGAGCGTGACAGCCAACGTAGCCAATGTCACCTCGCGCGAGACCGCCGTAGCCCTGACATCGTCGGGCGGGCCGTTCACCGCCCCGGGCGGCGGCAGCTACTCCTACCGCAGCGCCCTGCTCACGTCCAACGCCTGCCACGCCGACGGGACGGTCCCGTACACGGTGAACGCCACGGACAACTTCGATAACACCTCGACCAACTCCAACAACGGCTGGGTCACCTTCGACACCACAGCTCCGACTGGTTCGGTCAGTTACACCAACGGTTACGTGATCACGACCTCGGTGTCGGTGTCATTCAGTGCCACCGACGGCAGCGGCTCGGGGGTCAACTCCGCCAGCGGTCAACTCAAGCGGGCCTCGTCCGCCTTGTCGGGCGGCACTTGCACAACCTTCGGTGCCTACTCCCAGGTTGGAAGCACGGGTCTCTCCTCTCCGTATGCCGACACGGTGGTCTCCGGTAACTGCTACAAGTACGAGTACGTCGTCTCCGACAACGTCGGCAACCAGCGAACCGCTACGTCGTCGAGCATCATCAAGGTCGACACCATGGCGCCCAGCGCGTCGATCACCTTCCCCGTCAGTGGAAGCGCCTACGACGCCAACTCCGGCTCGTGGACAGGGGTTATCACCGGCTCTGCCAGTGACGTCGTGAGCGGGGTTGGCAGCGTCAAGGTCTCGGTCCAGCAATCCAGTGGCAGCAGCAGTTGCTGGACGGGCAGGGGCAGCACGTTCACGGCCGCCTGCCCGAACTACGTGCCTGTCACCACCGGGACAACGAACTGGTCGCTCACCTTCGCGGCGTCCAACTTGAACAACGGCGACAGCTACACAGTCGTCGCCCAGGCCACCGACGGTGCCGGGAACACCGGGCTGTCGTCTGCTTCGACCTTCACCTACGACACGAGGAACCCGACGGTCACGGCCGTCAACCCGAGCCACATGGGTGACTGCGGGGGACAGTGTTCGGCCGGGATCTACTGGACCATCACCGGCACCAACTTCGTGTCCGGGGCCACCGTGTCGTTCGCTCGCACGGGGGCCAGCGCTGACTTCAGCGTCGTGTGCGGCACGACCACGGTGGTCAACAGCACGACCATCGTCTTGCAGGTCAAGGACACCGGCGCCACTACTGGTTCGGCGACCGTCATAGTCACGGACCCCGGAGAGACCGCAGCATCGGGCACCGTGACCGCCACCGGCTTCGCGCATCTCACCTCGCTCTCGATCACCGGCCCGACGGCTGTCGGCCAGGGGGCACAGACCACCTTGACGCTGAGCGTGGGCGGTGCGGGCTGCACCTCGTGGGGTACCCCGGCCGTGTACTTCTCCAACCCGGGGATCACCGGAGGCCCTGTGACGTGTTCGGGTACCGGCTCTCGCTACACGGTCTCGGTGCCGATCACCGTCTCGGGAAGCGCCCTGACGGGGGACGGCAGCGTGACAGTGACGGTCAACGGCAACGACTACGCCATCTCGACCGACGGTCTCACCGTTGACGTCGCTCCGCTGCTCTCCATCAACCCGTCCAGTATCCCGGCGGGAATCGTCCATGACGCCTACAGCAGCCAGACCTTCACGCCGTCGGGCGGTACCTCTCCCTATACATTGGCCGAGGTCGGAGCCCTGCCGGCGGGCATGTCGTTCTCGGGCGGCGTGCTGTCGGGAACCCCGACCCAATCGGGCTCGTTCACCTTCCGGGTCTTTGCCACCGACTCTGCCACCCAGCAGCACGCCGGGTCGCAGGCCTACACACTGACGATCAATGCCGGTTGATTACACCGAGCCCGGTCCCATGAATCTCGGCCGCGGCCGGACGAGCTAGAGGTGCCGCCTGCCGCGCCGGACGAGTTGGATGGCGGCCACGATGAGGGCGATCACGATGGCGATCTCGATCACCTTGACGAGGATCCCGACTACGACCGAGAACACGAGATAGACGACGACGATCGCGACGACCACGGCACCGGCAACCGCAGCCTTGTGGGCGAGCCGCAAGCCACCGGGCTTGCTGCGGGGTTCGAGCATGTCGATTCCTCCTACCTGCACCGTAGCCGCTGGCGCGGTGGCTGCTGGAGCGGCTAGCGGATCCGGTCGGGGTGAAGCGCTCGAGGCGCCGATGGCCATAACCTACGGCGGGTGGTGACCCCAGTCCCGTTCCTCCGTCAGATCCGAGACGCACTCGGCGCAGATGTCCTCGCCGGCGCGTTGGCCCCCGCCGACCTCCCGTCGATCTACGCCACCCGGGCCGACGAGTGGCTGGCTGGGGTGTTCGCGGGGGCTGTGGGGGGAAAGGCGGAGGGTTTCTCGCTGGTAGCGGTGGGGGGCTACGGGCGGCGCGAGCTCTGTCCGGGGAGTGACCTCGACGTCACGCTGCTGCACCAGCGGCGGCGCAACGTGAAGGAGGTAGCGGACCAGCTCTGGTACTCGATCTGGGATGGTGGGATCCGGCTCGATCACAGCGTCCGTACCCCGAAAGAGGCGATCTCGGTCGCTCGTGAGGACCAGCGGGCCTTGCTCGGGCTGCTGGACGGGCGGGTGGTCGCTGGTGACGAGGAGCTTGCCGGCGGGCTGCTGAACGAGCTGGCCGAGTGGTGGCGAACCCACGCCCGGGAGCTGCTGCCGAAGCTCGCAGCGGCCGGGAGGGCCCGGCATGAGCAATTCGGCGAGGTGGCCTTCCTCCTCGAGCCTGACCTGAAGGAGTCCGCCGGCGGGCTCCGCGATATCGAAGCGCTCCACCTGGCCGCCCGCGGCCTCCCGGCACTGGCTCCCGTCCTCCTGCCCGAGAGCCTGGCCGCTCACCATCGGTTGCTGCTCGGAGCCCGTGTGGCGCTGCACGCCCGCACAGCTAGCCACGCCGACCGCATGCTGTTGCAGGAGCAGGATGAGATCGCCCCCTTGCTCGGCTACGCCGACGCCGACTCGCTGATGGCCGGCATCGCCGCTGCCGGGCGAGAGGTGATGTGGGTGGCCGCTGACGGATGGCGCAGGGTCGAGTCGTATCTCGCCGGCCCGCTTGGCCGGGCGGGTGGGCGGGACGTGGCGGTCGGCACCGGAGTCGTGCTCCGCGACGGCGAGGTGGCCATCGGCGCTGACGCCGGCGACCTCGACGACGGCCAGCTGCTCGTCAGCGTGGCTGCTGCGGCCGCCGAGTACCGCTCCCCGATCACGGCCGCCACGCTCGATCGGCTGGCGAGCGCCGGGATCCGCCCCCCTGAACCGTGGCCGGCGGAGTTGCGACAGGCGTTCGTCTCGCTGCTGGAATACGGTGCCGCCGCGACCCCGGTGCTCGAGGTGCTCGACCAGTGGCACCTGTTGGAGCGGCTGCTGCCGGAGTGGCTCGAAGTGCGGCACCGGCCGCAGCGCAACGCCTATCACCGTTACACCGTGGACCGGCACCTGCTCGAAGCCGTAGCGCAAGCGGCGCTCCTCATCCGGTCGGTCCGGCGCCCCGACTTGCTCTTGATCAGCGCGCTGCTGCACGACATCGGCAAGGGACAGGGTGGAGACCACAGCGAGGTCGGTCGGGCGATCGCCGCACAGGTCACGACGCGCATGGGCTACGCGGAGACCGACGTGGAGATAGTGGCCCGCGTCGTCGAGCGCCATCTGTTGCTCGCCGATGTGGCGACTCGGCGCGATCTCGACGATCCGGCAACGGTCGAGACCGTGGCTCGCGCCGTGGATGACCGCGACAGCCTGGAGATCCTGGCGGCTCTGACAGAGGCGGACTCGATCGCCACGGGCCCGAGCGCCTGGAGCCCGTGGAAGGCAGCGCTCGTCACCGAGCTCGCTGGCCGAACCGACGCTCATCTCGCCGGAGTCGGTGCGACCAGGGCGGCTTCGTCCAACTTGCCTACCGACACCCAGCTCGCCCTTGCAGCTCCCGGCAACCTGGCGGTGGCGATCGACGGCGACACCGTCACCGTCGTGGCGCCGGACCGTCCGGGACTGCTGTCGCTCGTCACGGGCACACTCGGGCTCCACCGCCTCGATATCCGCAGCGCGGCGGCGCTCTCCGACGGCGTTCGCATGGCGATCGAGGTGTTCGAGGTGGCCTCGCGGCGGGGCGACCCGCTCGACGGCGGCCGCCTGCGCGCTGACCTCGAACGAGCGCTCGACGGCAGCCTGCTCCTCGAGGCACGGCTTGCCGATCTCGACGCCACCTACACAAGGGGCCGCCGGGCAACCGCCGCGCGGCCCTCCGAGGTGCGTGTCGTGGTCGACCACACCGCTTCGTCGACGGCCACCGTCATCGAAGTCAGAGCACCCGATTCGCGCGGCCTCCTGCACCGGCTCACCCGCGCCTTGGCCGAATCCGGACTCGATGTGATCTCGGCCAAGGTCGCGACCATGGGCCACGAGGTCGTCGACGCGTTCTACGTGCGATCGTCAGGCGATGGCGGCCGACCGTCCGGCGAGCGGCTTCAGCAGATCGAAGCGTCGCTGATCGCCGCCGCCGCGGGCCACGGGCCACAGCTCTGACTACCTGCTCAGGCCGCCGATGAGGGCTCGCGGCTCGCGGACGCCGCCCGATCTCGGATAAGTAAGATGCACCGTGGGACCCACTTGAATCGTCATGAGGATCGATGGCTACGACTGTGATCGCGAACGTAGGCGGTAGGGCGTGCCGTCCATTCGGCGTGCTGACAGCCGGCGCGGTCCTGGTGGGGGTCGCCCTTGTTACGAGCGGCTGCCTCGGGGTGTCGCATCTCACCGGTAAGACGAAGCCACCGGGGTCCGCTGCTCTGTCGGGCTCGCAGGCTCCCACGACCGAGGCGACGCACGCCGATGCCGGCGCCACGCCACTGTCGGTCGTGTCGATCTCACCGGCGCCGGGGGCTCATCGGGTGCGTTATGAGTCGGAGGTGACGGTGCGTTTCTCGGCGCCGCTGGCGCGGGCCAGCGCGATGCCGAAGCTCTCGCCCGCCCCGCCCGGAACCTGGACGGCCACGGAGATCAACGAGCTCGTCTTCCATCCCACGGGCAACTTCGTGCCTTACTCGACGGTCACCCTCACGCTGCCTGGCGGCCCGCACGGAATGCTGAGCAGGAGCGGCGGCACGTTGGCGCGCTCGGTCACGGCTCGGTTCCAGATCGCCGGCGCCTCCGAGCTACGTCTCCAGCAGCTGCTGGCCGAGCTCGGGTACATGCCGCTCCGATTCGTACCGGGTGGCTCGTCCTCGGGCGGCGCCGCACGCCTCGCCGGTGACACCACATTCTCGGCACCTCGCTCGGCCACGACCACCACCACGACCAGGCCGCGCGCCACGACGACGACAACCCGGCCGGCGACCACCACGACGACGACGAGGCCGGCGACCACGACGACGACCACTCTGCCGCCGCCGACGACCAGCCCGCCGGCGACCAGCCCGCCGGCGACCGAGCCACCGTCCTTCGGTGCGCCGGGGTATGGCACCACGTTGATCGGTGCGCCGGGCGCGAGCACGACGAGGGTCGAGGAGCCGACCAACCCGTACGACATCCCCTTGACGCCATTGGCCGGGAAGTTCTCGTGGCGCTACCGCTACATCCCTGGCTCGCTGTCGGCGCTCTGGGTACAAGGCGGGCCGGACGTGATCACCACGGGTGCCGTCATGCAGTTCGAAGCGGCCCACGGCCTCGCCGCCGATGGGGACGCAGGGCCGCAGGTGTGGGCCGACCTACTGCGGGCAGTGGCCGCTCGACAGCTCGACACGGCACCGTACGACTACGTGTACGTCGTGACAGGTTCTCCCGAGTACCTCTCGCTGTGGCGTGACGGCAGGGTGATCTTCCAGACCCTCGTCAACACCGGCATCCCTTTCGCTCCGACCCAACTGGGAACGTGGCCGGTCTACGCGCGGTACACGGTGACGACGATGAGCGGCACCAACCCGGATGGCTCGAAATACAGCGACCCCGGCATCCCGTGGGTGAGCTACTTCCATGGCGGCGATGCGCTGCACGGGTACCTGCGGTCGCAGTATGGGTACCCGCAGAGCCTCGGTTGCGTCGAGATGCCCTACAGCTCCGCCGCCACGCTCTTCCCGTACACGCCGCTCGGCACCCTCGTCTCGATCCTGCCGTAGTCACCGTGCCGTCAGGGCACCTACTGCCGGCGCACACTGTTCGAAGCCCCGGTGACCGCAGGTCTGTCAGGCAAGGCCGCAGGTCTGTCAGGCAAGGCCGCAGGTCTGTCAGGCAAGGCCGCAGGTCTGTCAGGCAAGGCCGCAGGTCTGTCAGGCA
>Ga0187860_1001816_pt1 | contig 18321 bp, 12 predicted proteins | sample June2016WEW_10_4_FD_132981 | JGI IMG/M metagenome (GOLD analysis project Ga0187860, IMG submission 132981) | Peatland microbial communities from SPRUCE experiment site at the Marcell Experimental Forest, Minnesota, USA - June2016WEW_10_40 | ecosystem: Environmental > Terrestrial > Soil >...
CCCGCCGGCTCGCGAGACTTGCTTCGGGGTCATGCTACTTGTAAGAAATGACCCGCCCATAAGAACTCGAACGGCTCAGACGGTCGAAGTAATCATACGCCAGCCGCGCAACTTCTTCGACGGCTTGCTCACCTTCATCGCCTCGGGCCACATAGGTGGTGGTGACCGACATGATGAACGGATGACCCGGAATACTGATCAAGCCGGTATCGCAACGCACGCCTTCCAGGGTCCCGGGCTTATCCGCGATGGAAACATCTTCCGGCAGCGCTTTGTGGAATTCGCTGTCCTTGGGCAATCTGAGGAGGTCAAAGTATTCCTTGGTGTGCGCGGCGTCAAGCGCCTGGCCGGCGTTGACTTTTTCCAGGAGTGTCAGCATCTCGCGCGGCGTGGAGACGTTTTCGTTCCCCTTCTTGGCGGCCTCCAGGTCAATCATACGACGCCGCAGCCTAGTTTCTTTGAGCCCCAAGCGAATAACCCCGGCGTTGATGTTGTCCATTCCCAGCCGGTCGATGAGAATATTCGTCGCCGTATTGTCACTCAGCACCACCATGAATTTGGCAAGATCGCGCAATGTCAAAGTCACCGTGCCGTCCCCCAGCATGGTTAGAATCGGCTCCGTATCTCCTTGGGTCATCTCACTGCGCCGCAACGTATGCTTCTCGTCGAGCGAGAGCTTTCCATCTTGCGCCTGGCGCATCAACTCCAAGAGGACCGTCAGCTTGATGGAACTCGCTTGGGGAAAGACTGTGTCCGGCAAGCGCAAAAATGTTTCCCCGGTCGAGAGGTCCTTGATCGCATAACCCATCACCCCGTCCAGGTGATCAGCAGTGTTCGCCAAACGCGCTTCGAGCTTTGCATGGAGGGCCGATTGGAGGGTCTCCTGTGCGTGCAGAGTCGCGCCGGCAGTCAGTAGAATCGGCAGAAAGGCCAAAGCTCGAACCGAAATATGAACCTTTGCCATTTTGCTCCTCGCGGACGGCGTCTGACATCTCTGCACGGGGGTAGAACGTCGATCCGTGGATAGATCATAACACCCCAATCCACCGTCACACCAAAGCGGCAGGGCTTACGACGTAAAAGCAAAAAAGCGGCAGTAGCGTGGGCGTCCCGCCCGCTGTCGCGGGAGCGTCCCGCTCCCGCCCAGAATGCGCGGGCAGGATGCCCACGCCCCAGCGGGCGGGACGCCCGCGCTACTTCCACAGGGCCTCCGCTTTCATTTTTGTGTCGCACACTAAGGAGTCAGGTGCTTTCGTAATTTGAACACAGCGCCGCCCTACAGGGCGGCACGTGCCGGGCTGAAGCCCGGCGCTACGCCCGAAATTAGGACAGCGCCATGCGCCATGAAAGGCACCACGGTGGTGACTTGGCGTGGGCGGATGCTTAGGCGAGCAGCTTTTTGACGACGTTGCCGGAAATGTCCGTGAGCCGGAAGTCCCGGCCTTGGAATTTGTAGGTCAGTTTCGTGTGATCCATGCCCATACAATTGAGAATGGTGGCGTGCATGTCGTGGATGTCGATGGGATCTTCGACGACGTTGTAACCCAGTTCATCGGTCTGGCCCAGAGTTGTGCCGGGCTTGATTCCTCCGCCTGCGAGCCACATCGTGAAAGCGCGCGGGTGGTGATCGCGCCCCAGAAACTTCGATTGATTGCGGGCCTCATTCATGGGCGTGCGCCCGAATTCTCCACCCCAGACCACCAGCGTGGAATCGAGCAGGCCGCGCTGTTTCAGGTCCTTGACGAGGGCGGCTGCCGCCTGGTCAGTTTCCTGGCATAACTGCGGCAAACGGTGAGCGATGTCATCATGGGCGGAGGTGCCGTGGTGGTCCCAGCCGCGATGATAAAGCTGCACAAAGCGCACCCCGCGCTCCACCAAACGCCGCGCCAGCAAGCAGTTGTTGGCGAAGGATTTCTTGCCCGGTTCCGTACCATACATCTTATGGATGTGCTCAGGCTCTTTGGCAATGTCCGCCAGTTCCGGAACGCTGGTCTGCATCTTGAACGCCATCTCGTAGGAGGCGATGCGCGTGGCAATTTCCGGATCATTCGCCGTTTTCAAATTCATCTCGTCGAGATCTTTCACCACATCCAGTGACTCGCGCCGCTGTTCGGGCGAAACACCTTCGGGATTGGTGAGGTAAAGCACCGGGTCGCCCTGAGAGCGGAACTCAACCCCCTGATAAACGGACGGGAGGAATCCACTTCCCCAGCAGGACTTGCCGCCGTCGGGCTGGTTTTCTCCTGAAAGCAACACCACAAACCCTGGCAAATCGGCGCACTCACTGCCCAGACCGTAGGTGAGCCACGAACCCATGCTCGGCCGGCCGATGATCTGAAAACCGCAGTTCATGTAAATTTGGGCGGGGGCGTGATTGAACTGAGTGGTCCCGATCGATTTCACAATCGCAATGTCGTCGGCGATTTCCTGAAGGTGGGGCAAGAGTTCAGAGATTCCCGCGCCGCGTTTGCCGCTCTTGGTGAAGTTGTACGGCGAGCCGAGCAGGCGTGGCACCCCTTTGATGAAGGCAAAGCGCTGGCCTTTCATAAACTCCTGGGGAATGAGTTGGCCGTTGTACTGTTGGAGCACGGGTTTATAGTCAAGCAGATCAAGGTGCGAAGGCGCTCCCGCCATGAAAAGATAAATGATGCTCTTGGCCTTGGCGGGAAACATGGAAGGCCTGGGGGCCAAAGGATTGTGCTCGGGCGCGGGCGGACCCGGCGGCACAACCCCCGTCGCAAAGAGGTCACGGCGCAAGAGAAGAGAGAGAGCGGTCCCGCCAAGGCCGATCCCCGCTTGTTTGAAAAAATAGCGCCGGGTGAGGGCCCTTGCCAGTTCTTCCGGGTCGTGCCCAAGTCTGTTGCTCATCAATTATTCCTCTGTCATCGCCTCGTCCAAATTGAGCAGGACGTTTGAAACCATTGTCCACGCCGCAGCTTCCGGCAGGTTCGCGGGCGGTCCGGTGTATCCCTTGGCGACCAGGCCAGCGGCCTTCGGATCATTCTGGAAATACGCAACCTCATGGCGGTAATACGCGAGGATACGATCCAGTTCCGGCCTTGCGGGGCGCCGCGTGAGGCAACGGCGGAAACCGAAAGTGGCTCGGGCAGCGTCGTCCGCCCCCCCATCTTGCAGGATCGTGCGGCCCAGGGCCTGCGCGGCGACAAAAAATGCGGGGTCATTGAGCGTCGTCAAAGCCTGGAGCGGAGTATTCGTACGCACGCGCCGCACCGTGCAAAACTCGCGTGTGGGCGCATCGAACGTGGTCCAACTGGGGTAAGGCGAAGTGCGCCGGATGAAGGTGTAAAGAGAGCGGCGGTAGTGATCCTCACCCTCGCTCTCGACCCATTTATCATCGTTGTAGGGCCGGTCCCAAATGCCTTCAGGTTGGTAGGGGAAAACGCTGGGGCCGCCAATCTTCGGGCTAAGCAAGCCGCTCGCTTCCAGTGCAACGTCGCGGACCATTTCCGCTGGCATGCGGAAGCGCGGACCCCGCGCGAGCAGCAGATTGTACGGATCCTTTTCCTCGAGTTCCAGCGTGGAGTTTGAGGATTGGCGGTAAGTGGCGGAGGTAACAATCAGCCGCAGCATTTTCTTCATGCTCCAGCCTTCGTGCATGAATTCCGTCGCCAGCCAATCCAGCAAGAGCGGGTGCGTGGGAGTCGCGCCCTGCGATCCGAAATCCTCGCTGGTCTCAACAATGCCGCGGCCGAACAACTGCTCCCAGTACCGATTCGCTGTCACGCGCGCGGTGAGCGGGTTGTCGTCCGATACGAGCCAGTTGGCCAAGCCCAGACGGTTGGGCATTTGATCGTCGGGCAAAGGATTTAGAACGAACGGAACTCCCGCGCATACCTTGTCGCCAACGCTCAGGAAGGAGCCGCGAATGTGGAGGTTCGTGCAGGGCCTTTCGAACGAATTCTTTTCCCCCATGACCAGAGTCGTGGCGATGCCCAGCTTCGAGTCCTCCTCCTCGATCGCCTTCTTCTTATCGCGCACCGGTTGCAGCAGGGGAGCAATGGCCCGATACGCTGCGGCGAGGTCGGCGGCGGATTTTTCCGAGCGCTGTGCAGCGGGCATGTCCAGCACACTGCGAAGCCGCGCAGGTACGCTGATCGCCACGCGTGGATCGGCCATGGTGGTGACGGAAATTCGGAAGCGGCCTATTCCACATTTGGAAAAGGCCATGTCGTGCTTCATGCGGATGGTCAGCACGGTGCCGCCGGCGAATCCGAGAGGCTTGTCGGGAATAAGAACTCCACGGCGAACGGTTGTCGATTTGTCTTCGGAGGTCTCAATACTCCAACCCTTGGGTCGCGGCTTATCGTTTACCAGGTTGTCGAAGCGGTAGTCGGATTGCGATTCGTCCGCCGCCGCGTCTTTGAATACGATCTTCTGGGGATTGGCGGGCTTCCCCGCGGGAGCGGCCTGCACTTCGAAATCACTCAAGAAAAAGTTGCCGTTAGAGTCGCGGCCCGGCCCGCCGGCGGGCAGGCTGGGGTCACTCATCACCTCCAGGCGTACGCCAGTTATCCCAGCCAGTTCCGTACTGGCCGAGATGTCATAGGCATCGGCGTCAGGATTCTTTCCGCCCGCCAGGAGCGATCCGTCAGATTGAAGTTTGAGGGTTGCGCCACCCTGAGACGCGAAGCGGCTGGGTTGCAGCACGGTCCACTTTGCTTCTGCCGCTCTGATGTCCTGCTCCCATTGTGCTTGCGCCGCGGCCAAGGCTGGCGTGGGAGTGTCCATTACGGTTTGGAGATTGGCGATTTCCGCGCGCAACCCCTTGCTCTTCGCAGCTTGCTCGGGGGTAGGCAGCTCAAGGAGGGGTTCGCGCGCGTAAATATCGCCAGTGGAGTGATCGACTTCATACTTCTCCCCGGCAAAGAAAGCCAGGAAGCGGTAGTAGTCCTTCTGTGTGAAGGGATCAAACTTGTGATTATGGCATTCGGCGCAGGCCAAAGTGCTTCCCAGCCAGACGGTGGCGGTGGTATTTACGCGGTCCACTTGCGTGTACCAGTAGTACTCTTCGGGATCAACCCCGCCCTCCATGTTGGTCATAGCGTTGCGATTGAAACCGCTGGCGATCAACTGTTCCGAAGACGGCTGCGGCAGCATATCGCCGGCGATTTGCTCGATGGTGAACTCGCGGAAGGACATGTCTTCGTTGAAGGCGTTGATGACCCAATCGCGGTACTTCCACATCAATCGCCGCATATCCTTTTCGTAGCCATTGGTGTCGGCATAGCGCGCCAAGTCGAGCCACGCCGCCGCCCAGCGCTCTCCAAAGTGCGGGGAGGCGAGCAGGCGGTCAATTACCTTCTCATACGCCTGTGGACTGTGGTCCGCCAGGAACGCATCAACTTCCTCGGGGGTGGGCGGTAGGCCGATCAGATCGAGCGACACTCGGCGGAGGAGGGTTTCCTTGCCGGCTTCCGGCTGGGGCTTAAGGCCTTCCGCTTCCAGCCGCGCAAGGACAAAGTTATCAATCGGATTCCGGCACCAAGCGGCGTCATTAACTTTCGGCAAATAGGGCCGTGCCGGCTTCACATAGGCCCAATGCTCAACCGGCTTCGCGGCGGCGATAAGCGCTGAGGATTCCGGGCCATGCGCCCCCTGGTCAATCCACTTGCGTATCGTTTCCACATCGTCAGCAGGGAGTGGGGGGCCGCCGTAAGGCATCTGCGGACGGTCGAGTCCCAGAATGCGCCGCACGAGCGGACTCTTCGCGCTGTCGCCGGGAATCACCACACTGCCATTCGCGCTGCCCTTCAAAAGTGCCGCAAGGGAATCGAGTCGCAGCCCGTTCTGCTGAAGGCCAGACCCATGACATAAGTAGCAACGCGCGGCGAGAATCGGTCGTATTTTCTCGGCGAAAACTCCTGACCCGATCTCATGTGGATGAGATGCGACGGGTGCCGCACTTGTAGGGCCGAATGGTGTTCGGCCTCCGGGCGCGCGCCGGTCGCCCCTGCCTTCCACGAAGGAGCTCTGATCAATCCAGGCGCGGATCAATTTGATCTGACCGGCGGGAAGCGGATCGGCGCCCATCGGCATCCGGGCTTCCTCGCCTTCCCCCAGCAAGCGCTTCACCAAGGGGCTCTTCTCACTATCGCCGGGAAGGATGACCTTGCCGGATTCGCCCCCTTGAAGCGCCGCAGCTTCGCTGTCAAGACGCAGCCCACCCTGCGGCTTCTCACCGCCGTGGCAAGGGAGGCAATTCTTTTGAAGGATAGGGGCGATGTCGCGCGCGAAGGTGATTTTGGTCTGAGGCTTAGTGGGAGTGTCCTGGGGTTGGGCGCCAATTCGCGCCGCACTTGCTGCCAGAATCGCTAGAAGTACCGAGAAGCCGCCCGCCAGTAGCGAAAGCAGTGTCCTTGTCCGCCCGGATTTTGAACGGTGTCTCATTGAGCTTTGGTATTTGCCCGAAGGCCGGCCCTGTTATCTGCGCGCACCGAAAATATATGGAAGCTAAGCCCCGCGAACCACATTGAAATATAACGCCACGCTGGGGGACGACGCAACGAAATCCTTATGGCTTGCCGCCCCCATTCTCAAACTGCGAAAACTGTTGCTGGAGTCGCGTCCAACCCTCGCGGAATGGGCTGGCGATGGAAATGATGCGATTGCGGGGCCCACAGTATTAAATCACGTTGCGATTTCAGCAAAGAGGAATTACACTCCGTCCATATGGGGATTGAAAGACGGCAAGCCCCTCACTACTCTGCTCACGTGAAGGCCAGCATTAAATTGCCGGAGGGGAACGCCGAACCGACCCAGGGAACCAACGGTTGCTGCGGCAGGTCCGCGCGGATTTACTTATCAAACCGCTTGTGCGGTTGACGGAAGGTCACGAAGAGCCGGAGTCAGGCAGCACGACTCGTGCCTCTGTCAGCGGGAATTTATGAAAGCGGTGGCAAGCCTTCCCGGTTCCGAGGAGGACAATCGTGCGGAATTCAACCACAGGGCTCTCCATCATGGTGCTGCGCATTTCTTTGGTCGTCCTGGTCCTGGCAGCCGGGAGCGGCATTGCGTCTGGGGATGATTCCCCGAGTTACGTTCTCACCCAAGACATGCTCAACAAAACGCTCGGCGTACTCACCGACCTTCGCAGCAAGAATCTTCCCTTCAATATTGGTGACGGCGACCTGGACGCACAGATTGCCAACCTGGAAAAGCAGCCCAAGGTTGCGCGCATCCTTAAGAAGCACGGGCTATCGCCGCGGGAATTTATCCTGACCTATAAGGCCACTGCACAGATTCGTGAAGCGCAGAAGGCCCAAGACGATTGGCAAAGAATCTTGCAGGATCCTGACGCGTCGCCCGAAGCCAAACTTGACGCGACACAAAAGCTCGGCGACTCGCTAAAGAACAACTTGTTCACGCCCGAACAGATTGAACTTGTCCGCCGCCGCATGCCGGACCTGGAAACCTTGCTTACTCCTCCCAAATAAGAATGCCCACGGACCCATAACCGATACCGCTTGGAGGTACGCAGTGGGTTCCAAGTGATCCGCGTGGATTTCCGAAACACCATAGGCCACTTGTCCGAACCTCCTCGTTGCGCCTCTACTCCGTGATTTTCTCTCATCTGCATTTGAGGGCAAAATAAAAGGGCCGCCTGCGCCGGCGGCCCTCTTCGGTACTATCGGGATAGTTGAACTATACGGCGACTTTTTCCTCTTCCACTTTTGCGGGAGCGCCGATCTGCACGAGGTCCGACTTGGGTTTTTGAAGGACGATTTCCTCATACACCTTCCGGGCTTGAGACGCCTGCTGCGCTTCCCATGCGGCTTTGCGGCGGGCCTTTTCTTCTTCCGCCGCGGTTAGGGGAACGTCGTGTTCGAGGGTGCGAACGCGGGCGGCGTCCTCGGCATTCACGGTGAGGGAGTGCTGGGTGGTATCAAGTTCCACGCTCTTGCCCTTGGCGTAGATCGCGTGCTTGCCGTGGGTCTTGTACCACTCTGCCACGCTCGCATTCTTGTACATGTTCTCTATGATTTTCCGCCAGCCAATGCCCGTGTTGTACGCACAGAATGAGATTTCTCCCAATTAGGTCGCATACGGGATGATGCACATTTCGGTGCGGCGGAAGTCGTAGTTAAAGAGATCCTGGAACCACATGCCGGCAATAAAAAGCAGGTTCCACGGATCGGAGCGGCGCTTCATGGCATCTTCCAGCGTGCGATTCGGGTCCGAGGCACCGTATTTCTCCCGTGTCTTCTTTTCCCCTGAAAGGGCAAACGACTTGTCAAATTTCTTGATCAGGTCCATCAGAGCCAGACTCTTGGGCGCCTTGAAGGGCTTATAGTTTTTCAGAATACCCATGGCCAGCATGAAATTCGAAAACTTTTTCGCGCGGCCCGCGTCGGTGATCTTCTGAATATCCTTCACGAGGCCAGGGACGTTCAGGAACTCCGGTACCGGCGCCCATTCCTTGGTTTCCTTGTTGATCATGAGGGCCGTACCCACCCCGCAATTCGGGTGGCATCCGCAACTGACCATGCCCCACTGCGCCTCTGGACCTTTTACCAGATCGGCGAAGTCAGCGAAGGCGCTGAACATCGAAATGGGGAACCAGTCGCGAGTGGGTTCGGTGATACCGGTTTGCTTCTTCACGTCGCCGGCGAGATGCGCGAGCGTGTAGCGCTGGCGCAGACGGCGTTGCGGGGTGATGTCCTCATCGCGCCCGGTAAAGGAAACGGGTTGGAAGGCGACGAAGGCGATCTTCTTGGGATTCTCGCGCGCAAAATTCACGATGGGGCCTACCTGGTCGTTATTGACGTTATTCACGATGGTGATGACCAGAATGATCTCGATGCCAGCCGCGTGCATGTTCTCGATCGCGCGCAGCTTCACGTCGAACAGGTTGCCAACCTGACGATGGCCGTTGGCATCGTTGCCGATACCGTCAAATTGCAAGTAGGCATACCGCAGGCCCGCTTCGAAAGCGCGGCGGCAGAAGTCCTTATCCTTCGCGAACTCGATGCCGTTGGTCGCTGCCTGCACGCTGTTGTAACCGAGCTTGCGGGCGTAGCGAATCGCGTCGATGAAGTACGGCGACATGGTCGGTTCGCCACCTGAGAACTGCACCGACATCTGGCGGCGTGGCTTGATCTTGATGGCATTGTCGAGAATTTCTTTGACGTCTTCCCAAGTCAGCTCGTGCACAAAGCCGACCTGGTTGGCGTCCATGAAGCAGGGGTCGCACATCATATTGCAACGATTCGTCAGGTCCACCGTCAGCACCGACCCGCGGCCGTGCTTGATGGAGCTCGAGCCGTGATTGTGCAAGCCCTCGTCATTATGGGCGCGAATGTCGCGGCCGGGGAAGTTGCGCTCGATCCAGCTCAGGAACTTGGCATCAACGGCCATCATGTCTTCGAAGTGCCCGTGGATGGGGCAATCCTTCACCATCCATACTTCACCGTCACGCTCAATGATGTTGGCTTTGACTTCGCCGGTCTTCTCCGTGAGCAACGACTGCCAGTTCTCGTCGCCATTCATGATCTTGGAACGCGCTTCCTTCACGCACTCCGGGCAGAGTGAATCGGTCTGGCGTGGCCAGCCCAATTGGGGTTTGGTCTTCTGCCATGATTTCAAGAGCGGCTTGTCCGACCATTTGGGAATGAAGGTGGGACCTGGGCGGTACTTATTGAAGAATTGAACTGAGTCGAATACGACCGTAGCCGCTGAACAAACGGCTTGGTCCACGTACTTCATGAGCCGCTGACCTCTGATTCTCGGCATAGTGAATTATCCTCTCCCCTTAAAGATGACGAACCGGCATTTAAAACTCTGCGGGCCTCTTTGTGGCCCTTGGGCAAATTCTTTCCCGAAATCCCCTGACCGTTTTCCCCAATTAATTCCGGTCAGTTGTGGCGGGTGCCTGGGGGATTGTGGATACCTCGCCATTCCCCGATAATCCCCACCACATAGTAGATCGTCCGGAAGTTGCCCTGCCCTGCTTCGCGCCACCGGGATTGACTAAGGCTAAATGTCCGAAAGTCCCGGCGCGGCAATTATGCGTGCAAATGATACGAGTTATAGGAGTTAAGGTTAAGAAGTTTGTGTTAAACGGTTGTTTTGACTGGTTGTATGGCACAAAAGGTCCAGCGAATGGCTTGCGTAAGTCGCTCGATATTAAGGTGTTGGGCAGGCAGTTTCATGATAGATGTCACAAAACCATGGGGCTAGACACCAGCCAGCTTCCTGGATGCGAGGCTTCGTTGCCAGTGCCCACCAGCCTCGATACCCCACCCTTGGCACTGCGGCTCACCCGGCGCGAACCGGGAGCGGCGGACCGGAAACCTCCCGGCCACCGCCGCCCCTCCTGACATCTTGACCCTAGAAGTTGCCCACCGTGCGTGTCGTACCTTTCCATCGGAAACAATCGCCCCCGTGCAGGCCAATCTACCAAAGCAGCTTGAGCGCAAACTGCACCTGCCGCGAAGTCGTCGAAGTACTGGTAATGGCGCCCGCGGTGCCGGAAAGTCCGGTGGGATTCGCAGCCGTGGGCGGGGTAAAGACGATGAGGTTTGGAGTGTTAAAGTTGGCGCGATCCAGCAGGTTAAAGATTTCCGCGCGAAACTGAAGCCGCAACCCCTCACGGATTGCGGTGTCTTTCACCACGGAGAAATCCCAGGTGTCGAGTCCCGGACCGGTGTAGGAGTCTCTCGCCAAATTGCCATAGAATCCGCCGGTCGATGGTGGCGCGATGAACGCGTTGGGATTGAACCACTGCCCCGGCTTGCCAAGAATCACGTGTCCCGAGAAATCAGGGTTCAGCAACGGGCGCACCGGATTCCTCGTATCTCCGTTGTTCGACGGGTTATAGCTAAGTTGTGGGGTAAACGGAAATCCTTCTTGCAGGGTCACGATGCTGTTCACTGACCATCCCTTCACCAAATTGTTGGCCCAGCCTTCGGAGCAGATTCCGCACGTACTGCCCTTGCCGAAAGGCAATTCATAGAGCGCGCTGATGACGCCGATATTGCGCACGTCATAGGTAGCTGGCCCCCAATCCGCCCGCAGATTGAAAGGATTCGAAACCAATCCTGGAGCATTTCCGGCGGTCGTCTGGTTTAGGGAATCTCCATCGTCGAGCGACTTCGACCACGTGTAGACCCCGCGGATCGAAACTCCATGGCTGAAGCGGCGATTCATGTCAACTTGCAGCGCGTTGTAGGAGCTGCCGCCGAGCGAAAACCAGGTCCACGTATTGGCGAGCGCAGCGTTGGGTTTCGCCGTTCCGGCAGGAATGTAGTAGCTCCCGGCGGGCACAGGCGCACCCCCCAGGGGCGAGCCTGCGGGGAAACCCGTGGTTAGGGTGACGGGTGGAGTGGAGGCTGCATCCACGGTTGGGTAAACGGCCGGGCAGGGCGAGGCGGGGCAAAGGGTCGGGGTCGGCTCATTGGCGTCGATCCCGATCAATTCGTGGTAGCCGTGTGAGCCCACGTAACCGACGGTCAGCGCCGTATTGGGTGTAAGCTCCTGCTCGATCCGCAGCGACCAGGAAATCAGCGTGGGCGTTTTCATGTCGGGTTGAACGCCGCCAGGCACGAGCTTGGCTTTCGCCGGGACAGCAGCGGTGGGATCGATGGGAAGGCCCGCGACCGTCTGCGAAGCGATGCTGTAAGTTGGATTGAACGGCGCGTTCTGGTCAGTGCGGTAGCCCAGCGCGTCCTGCAAATCGTTGTACATGCCGAAGCCGGCGCGAACCACCGTCTTCCTGGCGAACGGGCTCCAGGCCAGTCCGAATCGCGGCTCGGGGAGGAATTTGGCGTTGTTGGCGGTGAAGATGGAATTGCCGATTTGTGGTTGGGCGGAAATGACTCCATCTGGGAAGGTGTAGTTGGCGGCGCGGCCATGGGCCTCGTTCCAGCCCGTCGAGAATTCGTCGCGGAAACCCAGAGACATGGTGAAGTTGCGCGTGAGGCGTATAACGTCCTCGGCGTAAAACGCTCCGAACAGCGAGCGCCAATTCATCTCCGTGGGCGTGGGATCATAGAGGAACGTGGAAGTGGTTCCCGTCAAAAAGGTCGCGAGGCTGGCAAACGTTGCCTGCCCGAACTGACTGAGCGCCAGAGTTTCGTTCGATTGGAAAGGCTGAAACCAACCGCCGAAATTGAACTGATGACGTCCCCGCGTCAGGGTAACGCGGTCCTCGAGGGTAATGAGATTTCGGGCGACCGTGAGGTCGCTTCCATTGTTACTGCCGGCCAAACCAACCTGGGCCTGGGGGTTGGATGCGGCGCTGCCGCCCACAACCACGGCGCCCACGGGCCGGCCCACCAGGAATCCCGGTACCCTCGTCGCAGGAGTGCCGGGGGTGGGCTCGCCGGTGAAGAAATATCCAGCGCGCGAGTAGCCAATCCGGGCCGTATTGAGGAACCTTGGCGAAAAGACGTGCGTCTCTTCCAGGCTGACCACCTGCTCGCGCAAATTCAAGATGTCCGAGCTGTAGGGATCGAGGGGCGTGGCCGTCACGTCGCCGCCATCATCGACGGTGTAGACGCCCGAAAGCGAGTCCCGGGAAGAAAAAATGTGGTCAACGCGCGCCGTTCCAAAGTCCTCGCGAATGGTTTGCAGCGGACTCGAGAAGTCCTCGGCAATTCCATTGAAATCGGGGGCGTTCGACGGCGCCGTGGGCCAAAGATTCAGCAGCGGTTGGACGCTTGGCACGGCGGCGGCGCGGGAGGTTGCGTCGGGAACAAAGGCCGCGGACGTTTGGTTCAAGCTCTCGCGAAAACCCTCGTAGTTGGCGAACAGAAAGGTCTTGTCTTTCTTGATCGGGCCACCCACCGAGGCGCCGAATTGGTTGCGCCGGAAGGGTGGAACAATTCCCTGGGCAAAGTAATTGGGGGCATCCAGGTCGTTGTTACGCAGGAAATCATACGCGGATCCGTGGAACTGGTTGCTGCCCGATTGGGTTACGATAATCACCTGGCCGCCGGGGTGTTTGCCATATTCGGCCCCGTAGGAATCGCGCAGGACGTTGAATTCCCGCACCGCGTCCACGCCCAGCAACTGCTGGCTGGCGCCGCCCGGCTGCATGTTGTTCTCGGCAGCGCCCGTGAATTCAATGCCATTGAGCAGGAAAAGATTCTGTTGCGGCCGATTGCCCGAGACGGCAAAGTTGTTTCCCGTGGTGGAGTTCGAGATCCCAATGCCGCCGGTCTTCTCCGAGGTGAAGTTGACGATGCCGGGATTCAGAGTCACGAGCAAATCGTAGCTCCGGCCGTTCAGGGGAAGATCTTTCACCTGCTGCTCCCCAACCAAGCCGGGGACGTCTGCCGTGCTCACGCTCACCAAGGGTGCATCGGAGTTCACCGTAATCCGCTGGCTCACCGGTCCCACGCTCAGAGTTACGTCCACCCTGGCATCCTGACCGACCACCAAACGGATGCCGGTGCGGATTTGTTCCGCAAACCCCTGCCTGGTCACCCGTACCTCATACGCTCCAATGGGAAGCGCAAAAACCTGGTACCTGCCCGAATCGCCCGTCGTGGTGTTGCGGATGGCTCCGGTTTCAACGTTCTTCACCGTGACGTCAGCGCCGGAAACCGTAGCGCCGGACTGATCGGTGACGGTTCCGGAAAGATTTGCTGTGACCTGGGCAGACACAGCGGAGGCGAAAATCAGACAGAGAAAGGTGACTTGCGCGATCCGGCCGCACCACGCGCGCGCGCGAAAGCGACGCAAGGGTGGAGCCTCCGCCGCGCTTGGCGAGGTGAGGGGCTCGATCGACTCAATAGACATGGTGAAATCTCCTTCCCATAGCGCCGCAACCACCGCTCGGCGGAAGCTCCGCCTGCGGTCGTTGCCTATACATGAATACATACGGCCCTATATCATTAATTTAAGCGATTTGATGCGATCTGTCTATCCATGTCTGTATGAATTGGAGGGGACCCAGTGCAGTGCGTCACGATTCAAGACGCATTTGATTCGCGTGGTTTCCGATGTTGCGCGGGGGTTAGGGCGGTGAAGGCCTCGCGGTGGAGGGTGTAGCGTGGGCGTCTCGCCCGCTGGGGCGTGGGCATCCTGCCCGCGCATTCTGGGCGGGAGCGGGACGCTCCCGCCTGGAGTTTGCATATTTGGTATGGGCCGCCCCCGTATCAGACCCTCAAACATTACAACGCAGACCCCATCTACGGTTTTGGCGACTATCAAAGTGACAGCGGCGGTGACCTGGACATTGGCTCTAGTCGCGGCTATCGCAGCAAAGCCACGAGCGCTTAATTCGCACCGGCCTAAAACTCTCTTGCATTCATACCCAATCTTTGAGTACTATACATTTGTTTAGTATGCCAAGTGAGCTCACAGATGCGCAGCGGGAAGTGTGGCTTTTCCTCAATAAGTGCAGCGAAAATGGTGAACCATCGCCCACCTACCGCGAAATCTGTGAGCATTTTGGGTTCGCGAGTCCAAGAGCCGCATTCGACCACGTCCTGGCCTTGGAGAAGAAGGGCTATGTGACGAGGGGAAAGGGCGCTCGCAACCTGCGTTTGGTGCGAACAATCGCTGGTATACCGCTGCTAGCCCGCGTCCCTGCTGGGTTTGCGGAGGAGGCATTGACAACAACGGAGGTACGCTTTAATGTTGACTGCGATTTTCACGGCATTCGTGATCGCTCGCGGGCTTTCGCCCTCCGCGTTGCAGGCGATTCGATGATTGGCCGCCACATTTTCGATGGCGATATTGTGCTACTCGACACTCCGGCTGACGTCCGGGACGGCGATATCGTCGCCGCGTTGATCGACAACCAATCCACGCTGAAGACCCTGGTGCATAAAGGGGGGAAGGCTTGGCTTCGGGCCGAAAACCCCAATTACCCCGACTTGATTCCCTTGTTGGACTTACAGGTCCAGGGCGTCGTTCGCGCAGTAATCCGGCTGATGAAACAATGAGCGGCAAGGCGTTTGATACTCAAATCGTAGTCAGGCGCAGGCAGAGTGCGGGCTTGGAGAAAACAACATTTCCACCGTCGCGTTGACACCAATTTCAATTAGTGGTCCGCTCCGGGAATGCGGATATCGGCGTGATCTGCTTCGAAGCGATTTTTCTTTCGGAGATGGGCGGAACGTACCGCTGGTGGGGTTTGCTCAGGCTCCTGCGGACTCTCGCTCGGCGTGCGTAGCTGTCGTCTCAACATCTAATGGTGCCCGCTCGGCGGTAGAGGAGTGCAAGTCTCTTGCGGCTCCTCTCGTGTTCGTATGCTCTCAGAATGCGCTTCAGTGGTGGAAGCAGCGGGCCGACTCGCCGGAACTCTTAGATATCATCGGCAGACGAGGTCACCCAGTTCTTTCGAGCGCATCGAAAAGACTTCTCCCCAGAAGCAGTCTACCGAGCAAAGACATGGGGACGCTTTCAGAGGGCGTATCAGCTTGACTTCGTGGACTTGGGGCTAATGCCTCTTGTCGAAGAGGAAGTGGGCAGATTCCTCGGGGATCGCATCGAGCGAAACGTATCAGATATAAAAGACCGTCTGGGTTGGGCCAAGGTCACCAAGGATCAGGGGCGCTGGCTGCTACAAACTGTGTTCTGGCTCGTTTCAGGAAAGATCCTACGCGATAAGAAGGTTGCAGGGTTTAAAGATCTCAACCTGAACGACGTTGAGGAAGTCTTTCAACGCGTGGCGAACCACTATGGCACTAAGCCGCTGGAAGCGGGATCAACGAGAAAGCTGGACGCCCTTCGCGAATCGGCCCGACTTATAAGCCAATCCAGCAGTTTGGCGCTGACGACCACCGAATCTCTCGCGTATGTTTACGAGAACACGCTCATTTCAGGGGAGACGCGGTTGTCCCTTAGCACGCACAGGACGCCATCATTTCTCGTCGACTACACACTCGGAAACCTGGCTGACTGGATACGCGAAATTCCAGTTGAAGACCGGAGCGTTTTCGAGCCGGCTTGTGGGCACGCGGCGTTCCTAGTGTCGGCAATGCGACTGCTCACAGAAATGCTGCCCCGTGGAAAGGAAATACCAACCCGTCGCGGGCCGTACCTGCGAAGCCGCCTACATGGCAACGATATTGATGCGTTTGCTCTTGAGCTGGCTCGGTTGTCGCTGACACTCACAGACATTCCCAATCCAGACCATTGGGATCTCAATGTGCACGACATGTTTGTCGATGACCATCTGGGTGTGCAAGCAAAGCGAAATACGGTCCTCCTTGCCAATCCCCCATTCCATAACTTCACCCCCGAGGAGCAGAGGTCCTATCAAAGTCGGGGATCTCCGGTTCGCTTTATTAACAAGTGCGCCGAAATGCTCTGGCGGACTTTAACACATCTGCCCATCGGAGCCGTCTTCGGAGTAGTTGTTCCCCAAACTCTTTTGCATAGCGACAACGCCAGAGATCTTCGCGAGTTCATCCTCCGGGAGTACGAGTTGAGGGAGCTATGCCTTTTTCCAGACAGGGTGTTTTCATTTTCGGACGCCGAATCGGCGGTGGTCATTGGGCGCCGTAAGGCAGTCGCCGGCCAAAATCAGGTTCGCTATCGCCGTGTTCGCGAACGCGAGCTCCAATCCTTCCGGTTAGATTACTCTGCCGGCTCCACGCGGGCGGTCCCCCAACTGCGATTCTCCAGTGATGAAGCGCTCTCGTTGCGGGTTCCCGACCTTGAAGAGGTCTGGATTGCCTGTGCGAACAACGCGACCCTTGCAGATATTGCCGTGCTCGGACAAGGGCTTGCTTATCATGGTCAGCATCTAACGCGCAACGCCACCACGTACTCCTCGGAACGATCCCCTGGAGGTCAACATGGTTTTGTGTTTTTTGACCATGGCATTCAGTTGCATCAATTACCAAAATTGTATTGGATGAACCTGGACAAATCGGTGATACACCGCGCACGGGCCGGCACAACCGTCGGCGTTCCCCAAGTGCTGCTCAACTACGCTCCTGCAAGCCGCGGACCTTGGCGACTGAAAGCACTCATCGACAGACAGGGGCATCCGGTCACAAGCCGTTTCATTCCGGTGCGCCCGAGGGTGCCCGAGTGTACAGTTGAGGCGCTCTGGGCGCTGCTCAACTCGCCACTCGCGAACTGTTACGTGTTTTCGCACCTTGGCAAGCGCGACAATACGGTCGGCGACATTCGGAAGATTCCGGTCCCCAAAGCGGGAACCTTTGAGGGTGTTCACCGTGCTGCAAGTGCGTACCTTGAAGCCGCCTGGTCGGGAGAACCCCCCACAGCGCTTCAGAAGCTCTTACTGAGGGTCGACTGCGAGGTCTTAGAGCTGTATTCACTGCCGCTCCAATTAGAGCAATTGCTACTTGCCTCATTCAGAGATTGGGAGCGCGTTGGCGTGCCGTTCAAGCAGACCAGATACCTACCCAAGGAACTCGAAAGTTCGGTACGTTTTTCCGATTTCCTTCAGTTTGAGGAGGATTGGCCGTCGACAAATCGCGAACGCGACATCCTCATCGACAAGAACATTTCAGGCACGATCAGCACAGAAGAGCAAATGCGTCTGGATGCATTGCAGGCCTACGCCGATTATCACATCGACCAAGTAGCCCCACGCCCCACGCATGTGCTCGATGAGCTCGAAAAGCGGCTATTTTCCGGCCTTCCAAAGAAAGACGGGGCTACTTGATGGTCGGATTTGAATATCCCACCCAGCCGCACATACGGCGGCACGGCCCCGGCGGCTACAAAGATTACGAAAGCTTTCGCGATTGGCTTCGCGATGAGTTCACCTTTCGATGTGTCTACTGCCTTCACCGCGAGCAGTGGTATGGGCGCGGCGTGACATTTCACATCGATCATTCCACTCCGGTAATGGATGACCCGCAGGGCGAGTGCGAATATTCAAATCTGGCCTACGCTTGTGCGACCTGTAACGAAGCAAAGAAAGCCATCCTCAACGTCCCGAATCCCTGCCTGGTGGCGTTTCACGATTGCCTCCGCATCATGGCGGATGGTCACGTTGAGGCCTTAAACGCTAATGGCAAGAAGCTGGAACAGGCTCTGGGACTGAACCGACCAAGCAACCTACGATATCGCTCACGCTGGATGCGATCGCTTGAGGCGCTTAGGACAAAGGAACCTGACCTCTACCGTGAGTTTATGGGATTTCCCGAAGGTCTGCCAGATCTGCGTAAGAAGCACGTCCCGAGCAACACGAAACCAGAAGGGGTGGAAAACTGCTACTTCGCTCTTCGCGAGAGACATGAGCTGCCCGACCCTGATCCGCACGTAATTTTGAGAAAGGGCGAAAAAAATCTTTCTGGGCGTGCATTTTTTCCTTGACATGTTATAGATTATATATCTACAATATTTCTATGCCTGCACGCATCCCCACGC
>Ga0187860_1001817_pt1 | contig 18318 bp, 20 predicted proteins | sample June2016WEW_10_4_FD_132981 | JGI IMG/M metagenome (GOLD analysis project Ga0187860, IMG submission 132981) | Peatland microbial communities from SPRUCE experiment site at the Marcell Experimental Forest, Minnesota, USA - June2016WEW_10_40 | ecosystem: Environmental > Terrestrial > Soil >...
CAATTGGAACCATAGCACCCCATGTTTGGGAAGTTTCATCAACAATATCCATGGCATTTTCAACTTCGAAATACCGATTTTTTTCACCGGACATATTATATTGTATGAAATCGCCGTATTGAATAGTTAAATTATTTTCTTCCAATTCTTTTAAGAAAATAGTTAATTCAATTTTTCCAGTTTCAAAACGTCGAATTCCCGATTTATTATCACCATAGTTTTTTTGTTCTGGAGGATTTACTATAGAATAACAATAAATTTTAACAGGAGGAAAGAATTTCTTATCTTTAGGTTTTGTTTGATTATATATACTATTTGTTTTACTTTCAATAACGTTGGGTTTAATTACATAAACAAAATTAGGATAATCAGTTTTTAAAAAATTTCTACCTAATTCTACATCTAAATCTATAGATTCTTGACTTACAAAAAGTCCATAACGGTTTTCTTCTAAATCTAGATATTGTTTTTTCTTTTTCATTATTAAATTGGTATTATTGGAGTTCTAAACGGTTGATATTGTGCAGCTTTATTTACATTCTCTGCAATTCTAGCACGTTGATCTGTTAAATTAACCTGAGTTAAAGCATCTAAAGTTTTTTCTAATTTATCTAAAGTGGCTTGTTTTAATTCTTTACCATCATCTAACCAGTGTCTATAATCTAATGTCTTTTTCGCTTCGCCTGCACCTAATTCGCCAGTTGCCCATCCACCTATATTACCAACCCCCATCTTAACTCTAGCAATAAACAAATCTCTCACCATTTGTTGAGCGACACTGTTCATACGATTCCAAATCAAAACGTCTACCTTAACATCTGAAGGTAATAATATCACATCGGGATTTTCAGCTTTACATTTCTTTTCATTTTTAGGATTAGTTTCATAATAAAAATAAAATACTTTAGTTCCAGCATAATGTTTTCCCCATATAGACGAAATTTCCGCCATCGAACCGGGTACAGGATACAACGTCAATATTTTTTCACCAGTGGCTAAACCTGTTATTTTATATGTTAATGTGGATTGTAACATTCTTTGTTTCATTCTAAAGTCTTGTGCAGATAACAATGAACTATAATTAAAATTTTGAAAAATTCCAGGTCTAGTCATCATTCCGAATCCACCTGGAAAAACGCCTCCAGCAAATCCTCCCATCATAAATGGATCTAGAGTACCTAAACCTACTTCAGATGGTGTGTGCCATAAAATTTGGTTTATGCTCCTATTTTTCGGGATGATATATGTCTGAGTATGAGCGCTTAAAACCATATAATCCCTTTTTAATTCCCAACCTTTAGCCGCTGGAGCATTGGTACCTAATCCCACTTGTTTAGAATAGGCATACTCAAAACTTCGTATATAATCATTAGATTTATATGTAAAATCTGCTAAAAAATCTGTTTCACTAGCGTTCTTTCCTTCTAGGTTAACAAAATTTTGTCTTATGAGCCAGTCGTTGACGCAAGCCGAATAATCCTCTATTGCCATTTCTAAATAGCTGACCATCATTGAATTATCAATCATTTTATCAATTGGACGCTTAGGCCAACCCAACTCATGTTTTGCTTTTAGAAATAATGCGTCTTTATCTTTTTTTGAAATTAATGGCATTCTAAATAGATTTTTAATAAATACTTTATAAAAAGTTTGGAAATATAATTTAGTTTATTTATCTTTGCAAAAGAAATTAATTCCTGAATTTTATGGAATTAGAAAGTATTTATATAAAATAATAATGAATTAAAAATATTAAAATTATGAACTTAATTTCAATTGGAAAAGCGGCAACTATGATCGGCGTATCTCAAAGAACATTAATAAATTGGGAAAAAGAAGGTAAAATAAAAGCGATTCATTTACCTAAAGGTCATCGTAGATATGATCAGGATTATCTACTTAATGAATTTTGTGGAGAAGGAAAGGAAAATGATATATGCCAAAAAAATTAACAACAGAAGAATTTATAGCAAAAGCAAGAGCAGTTCATGGTGACAAATATGATTATTCTAAAGTAATTTATATTAATGCTAATACTGATATTATAATAATCTGTCCTATACACGGTGAATTTGAACAAAGACCTAATCATCATGTGTGTGGAAGTGAATGTAGGCAATGTGGAAATATTGAAACTGGAAATAAATTAAAATCTAATCTTGAAGAATTTATTCAAAAAGCGAGAAAAATTCATGGTGATAAATTTGATTATTCGAAATTTATTTATGTAAATGCCCGTACAAATGGAATTATTATTTGTCCGATACATGGAGAATTTGAACAAACTCCTGATAATCATTTAAGTGGAAGTGATTGCTCTAAATGTTCTAATGTCTATTCACCAACTACTGAAGAATTTATTCAAAAAGCAAAATTAATTCATGGAGATAAGTACGATTATTCTAAATTCATATACAATGGAGCTAATGTGAAAAGTACTATCATTTGTCCTATACATAGAGAATTTGAACAATCTCCAGGTAAACATATACAAGGTGGTGAGTGTAGAAAATGTGTAAATATTAAAATTGGTGATAGATTAAGATCAAATACTGAAAAATTTATAGCAAAAGCTAAATTAATTCATGGAGATAAATATGATTATTCTAAATTTATATATTCTGGCACACATATTGAAGGAACCATTATATGTCCAATACATGGAGAATTTGAACAAACACCAACAGTTCACTTAAGAGGTTGTGAATGCGATTTATGTGGAAATATTAAGATTAGTGATTCTAAAAAATCAAACAGAGAAGAATTTATAAGGAAAGCAAAATTAATTCATGGAGATAAATATGATTATTCTAAAGTTGAATATATTGATGTAACAACCAAAGTTATAATAATTTGTCCAATACATGGGGAATTTGAACAAACACCACAAAATCATTTATCTGGGTGTGGTTGTGAAATTTGTGGTAGAATAAAAAGCAATGACTACAAGAGGCTAGATGTTGAAGAATTTATAAGAAGAGCCAGATTAATTCATGGAGATAAATATGATTATTCCAAATTTATTTATATTGATTATAAAACTAAAGGAACTATTATATGTCCAATACATGGAGAATTTGAACAAACTCCAAACGATCATTTACGATATAGTGGATGCTCAGATTGTAATAAAAAACATAGAAAATCTGAAAAATGGTTAGAAGATTTATTAGTTGAAAATAATATTAATTTTATTAAACATTATAGAGATAAAAATTCATGGTTAAAGAGACAAGAATTAGATTTTTATCTTCCAGAATATAAAATAGGTATTGAACATCAAGGTCATCAACATTTTATTTTAGTTGAAATTTTTAAAAATAAAACTAATAATACTTTGGAAATACAGAAAGAACGAGATATACGAAAGTTTAACAATGCCAGATTGAATGATGTTGAAATTCTTTATTTCGGTTATGATGTTGAAAAATTCATACCCGAAGATTATTTTGCGAAAGTCTATACTAATGAAGAAGAATTTATAACCGAACTTAAAAGATTAATTGAAGAAAGAAAAATTTTATTATCTTTGTAACATTGAATACTTGAATTTCGTATTATATAATAAACCAAAAATTATGCAATTTATAAAACAAATAAAATCCAATCTGGATAAAACACTTAAATATATTTTTAAGACTGACGATAATTTAATTGTTGAATTTTCATATATCAATAAAGACGATGGTAAAGATATAATATGCGCCCCATCACAAACCATGTGTAATTTGGGTTGTAAATTCTGTCATACGAAAGAATATATTGGTAAGATTAGGGTTAGAAATTTAACCTGTGATGAAATAAATGATGGTATTAGATGGATTATTTCTAATTTAAATATAAAAGATAATAATCGAACTCTTTTGATTTCATTTATGGGTTGCGGTGAACCTATTCTAAACGTTCCAGATATTATTGAATCTATGAAGCATATTAAAAAATATTATGAGAATAATGGTATACCATATGTTAGATTTGCTATTGCAACCTCAATTCCAAAACATAATTGGGAAGATTTCTTTAAATTAACCTATGATATTTACAAATATAATCTTCCGGTTAAAATTCATTTGTCCTTACATTACACCATCGATATAATTAGGAAGGAATGGATGCCTGCAAGTCTGGACATTATTCCAAGTCTATCGGCAGTTGATTTTTATAGAAAATTAACTGGAAATGCGGTTGAAATTCATTATACCTTAATTGATGGTGTAAATGATACCGAGCAAGATGCTATACTATTAACAAATTTTTTGAAAGATAAAATGATTAATGTTAAATTTTTATTTTTTAATGAAAAAGAAAGTATGGATTACCGCGCCAGTAGTAAAGATAAACTTAAGATTTTTAAAAAATACTTCGATAGTAATAACATTCCTCACGAATATTATATTCCTCCAGGATTAGATGTTGGAGCAAGTTGTGGTCAATTTTTAATGGATTATTATTTAGAAAATTGCAATGAAGTGTAACAATCAGAACTAGAATTATTTATTAAATGAATTTTGTGGAGAAGGAAAGGAAGAAAAATAAATTATGGGTAAAAGAAAAACAACTGAACAATTTATTGCTGAGGCTAGATTGGTTCATGGGGATAATTATAATTATTCTAAATTTATATATTTAGGTGCTCATATTAAAGGAATCATAATATGTCCAATTCATGGGGAATTTGAACAATCACCTCATGTTCATTTAAAAGGATGTGATTGTAAATTATGTGGAACAGTTTCTGGACACATAAAACAAAGATCAAATAGTGAAGAATTTATAAGAAAAGCTAAATTAAAACACGGAAATAGATATGACTATTCAAAAGTAAATTATGTCGATCAAAAAACGGAAGTCGTAATAATTTGTAAAATTCATGGAGATTTTGAACAAACACCTAAAAATCATTTAAAGGGACACAGGTGTATTAAATGTGTAAAAACTTACAGGGCAACCGAAGATTTTATTAAAGAAGCCAGCATTGTTCATAATAATAAATATGATTACTCTAAGACCATTTTTATAAAAACAAAATCCAAAGTAATTATTATTTGTCCAAATCATGGAGAATTTAAACAGCTACCCGATGATCATCTAGATGGGCATGGATGTAAAAAATGTGGTGATGAAGAAACACATAATAAACAAAGATCAAATACCGAAGAATTTATTTTAAAAGCAAACAAAAAACATAAAAATAGATATACATATTTGAAAACTAATTATATTGATGCTTCAACTGAAGTAATTATTACTTGTACAATTCATGATGATTTTGAACAATTACCTAGTAGTCATTTAGATGGTAAGGGTTGCCCAGAATGTGGAAAATTACGAAATATATCTGAAAATAAAATACGAGATTTATTAATTGAAAATAATATTGACTTTGAACAAAATTATAAAAATAAATTATGGCTTGGAAGACAAGAATTAGATTTTTATTTGGAAAAGTACAATATTGCCATTGAATATCAAGGAATACAACATTTTGAATTAGTTCCATATTTTGGTGGTAAAGAAAAATTTAGCGATATGATTAGATTGGATAAAAAGAAATATGAGTTATGTAAAGCTCACAATATTAAATTATTATATTTTACATATGAAAAAAGATGTAATATTGAAAATTATTTAGATAAAGTATATAATGATGAAAATGAACTGATAAATAAAATTAAAGAAATTGTAACAAATTTAATTTAAAATTCGTATTATAAATCAAATGAATAATATTAATCTTAAAATTAAAAATCGTGAAAAGTAAAACTATTTTAAAAACTTCTGAATATGTAAATTACGGTCATCCAGATATAATGGCAGATTGTTTGTCTAATGCATTGGTTGATGCTTATATTAGGTACGATCCTCAAGCTAAGTGTGGACTAGAGACATTAATAAAAAATGAAACAATTGTATTTGGTGGTGAGTTGAGTATAAGAGAACCAGAAAATTGCAGAGTAAATGTTGAAGGAATCGTAAAATGGATCATACACGACCTTGGTTATACGAAATCCAATGGGTTAGATCCAAATTCCATTAAAGTTATTAATTTAATTGGTAAACAATCGAGAGAAATTAATAACATGGTTGTTAGGGAAGATGGAGATCTTGGAGCTGGTGACCAAGGGATTTGCTGGGGTTTCTCAACTAAAGATACAGATGTTGGTATGCCGTTAGATTTATATATTGCAAAATTATTAATAAATAAAGTTAATAATATTGAAGGTTTAGGACCAGACATAAAAAGTCAAGTAAGTGTAGAATATTTTGAAAATAAAAAAGTCATAAAAAATATTCTTATATCAACAATGCATGATGAAAAAATATCGCTTAGTGAACTTAGAAATAGTTTAACAATATTAATTCCTGAATTTCTAAAAGAAGAAAATTTGGATCAATATTTAGATAATAATACCATTATTAAAATAAATCCATTTGGAAGTTTTATATTGGGTGGTAGTTATGCTGATTGTGGTGTATCTGGTAGAAAACTTGTTGTGAATCAATATGGTTCATCTTGTGAAATTGGCGGAGGAAGTTTGAACACAAAAGATCCTACAAAAGTAGATTTATCGGGAGCATTGGCATGTCGTTATATGGCTAATAACGTGTTAAATGCTGGTAATTTTGATGAAGTAAGAGTAAATTTAGCCTATATTATTGGCGATCCTCAACCATCGGCTTTAAGAATTATAATAAAACAAGGCGACAATACTTCGGATCTAAATCAAGAAATAGTTCAAAAATTAAAATCACATTTCCCAATTACACCAAAACAAATTATTGATAAATTTGATCTTTATCGTCCAATTTATTATAACTTAGCTAAAAATGGATATTTTGGTAATTCAAGTTATCCTTGGGAACAACTTGATTTAGTAGAAAAGATTAAATATCTATTTTAAATGTTAACGATTCCATCTTCAATAAATTGCCATTGCGATAATATTGCATTTAAATATTATCAAAGAAAATATATTAATAATTTAGGTTATCTTGTTATATGGGTATTTTATAAATGTATAAACTGTAAAAGCAGAATTTATGAAGATTTCATTCCAGAAATAGACAATATGAATAATATTGATATTATGAAAGAATATATTCATAAAGCATAATAAAATCCATTATAAATTTTTATGATGGGTTTTGTATTTATATAAAATCGTTTTATTAATGCCAAGTCTAACATTGCAAGATTATCCAGATCAAATCATTCACAATCCCCGAATTCAAATACAAGGTGGAAATATCAGGCTTTATCATTATGGTGATGCTGGTGCTGACAATATCTTAGATCCTCAAAAATTTGGAAGTAATTCATATACTGGTGATGCCAGGCAGTGGGATAAACCTAGAACATTCTTTTATATTAATACCGGCGATAAAGAAAATCGAGTTCAGGGATTAGAATATGTTACAGATTATGATATAACTAAACTTTATCCATTCAATTGGGACCCATTACATTTTTATAAACAATGTCAAAAAGATTATGATGTACAACACGATTTAAGTGTCGGCATTCAATTATCTTGTATTGGAGATAAAGCTGATAAAGCTGGATTTGATGGAATGATTTTAAAATGGAATAATACTTTTAGAGTTGATATTTGGAAACCAGTTCGGGTTCAAAAAGTAGAAACTAATGAACCTGCGTTACAACAACAAGAAAATATTAAGTCTGAACTTAATTTAGTTGAATTTATAGATTATACAATTAAAAATATACTTAAAGAAGATTATGAAATTAGTGAAGAAGAAATTTATGAAACTTCTGTAAATAGAATTAAGCAACACATGGATGAACATGATATCGCAATAATAACTGCTTTCAGATATGAAAACACCAATTGCAAAAATCCAAATAATGATAAACCTAATAAAAAATATAGTAGAGCAGAAAATCTAGCCAGAAATAAAGAACTTTTATCTAAAATACAATCATTAAAATATCAAACAACAGCTTCAAAAGGCGGTTGGATTGAAGGAAGTGGTTCGCCGGAAGAACATGATGTTTTTGAAAATGGATTTATCGTCGTAAATAATAATGATGATCCTAATTTTATTAAAAATCTTGTTGATTTAGGTATATATTATTGTCAAGATGCTGTGTTATTTAAAGAAAAGGGTCAAGAAAATGCTTATCTTATTTACACAAATAATAACTATATGTTCGGAACTAAAGAAGTTACTGGAAGATGGAGACCTAAATATAAAAATCCTCAAGGTTTTACCAATTTAAGCGGCGGAAAGAATTTTGCGTTCACAAATAAAGAATAATTATTTACAACTATTGAAACAATTTTATCAATTTTTTCGTATTATAGAATAAAAACTATGATTATGGAAACAATTACTCTTACTAAAAAACAAAATCAAGAAGTTCTTAATTCGGAATTATTTAAATGCGAAATTATTATTATAACTCCAGATGTTGAAAAATATCCTGATTTAGAAATTTATGGTACATTACTTTGTCTTAATTATAATGTTATTAAAGCCAGAAATAAATATATACACGATTATGGTGATATTGAAAAATTATTTACTATAGATGAAAATAGTCTGTTAGTGATTAATATTAACAACGATACGAAATTCAAGCAAAATCTGAATACCGTATCCGAATATTGTGGTGGAAAATATTTATACAAACCCACGAGTGATAAATTTATTTATTTATGCGATATTAATTCAACTATTGATTCTATTGGTGAATTTAAGCCCGCATTTATCAACAAGGAAATTCCGAAGCTAGCGGTAGTTAAAGTTGCGGATTTCGTAAGCTTAATGGATAATATTAGAACCAGAAATATCATGAGCAGATGGACACTTTCTAAATCTAGGGATAAAATATTCGGTAAGAAATAAAATCAAAAACTCTTGGAATATTCAATTTTTAATTTTATATTTGTACGAAATTTTAATAATGTTTTATGCCAGATTTTAAACCAACTCAAGAACAACTTGACATTTACGATATTGTTGTTAATAGTAAAGATAATATATTAATTGAAGCACTTGCAGGCACAGGTAAAACCTACACTTTGGTTGAAGTTTGTAAATTATTGCCCAAGAATGATATTGATGTTACTTTTCTTGCTTTTAATAAGGTTATAGCCGATACATTGAAAGCAAAACTTCCAGACAATGTTAGATGTCAAACGACATATAGTGCTGGTCTAGGTGCTTTAAAACGTAAATATAAAGACATTGTATTTGACGAATTTAAAGCTGATAAAATTATAAAAGAAAAGTCTAAAAATTGGAAACTAGGTGATGAGTTTAAAGGAAACGAAAGCAAGGTAGAAAAGTATATACGAGACATTCGTAAAATGGTTGATTTATGTAGATTAACTCTAACCTTAGATCCAAAATATATTCCTTATCTTTGTGATAAATATGATATAAAACATAAAGAAAGTAAAGACTTAAAAAGAATAATGTCAGTCTTGGAAATTCTGATGAATGATAAATCAAGCTATGATTTCGTAGATATGGTTTTTATTTCAGCTACTGATCCCAAAGTTTGGTTTTTTCCTCAAGATTATGTGCTTTTGGATGAAGCTCAGGATATTTCTAAATGTCAACAACGAATAATTGAGAAGATAATTAAGAAGGATAGAAAAACCGGTACTATTACCGGTAGATTAATTTTATGTGGAGATAAACATCAATGTCAGCCAGAGGGGACTATGGTTTTACTAAATGATAAGACATATAAAAAAATAGAAGATTTAAAAATTGGTGATAAGGTGATAAGTTACGATACACAAAAGGGGAGTTTTAGTGGTGCATCTTTTATTGACTTATGGGGTAATTTAAATCAAAACACATCCAATACTATTTTAGAAATAAATAAAAGAGATTATGATGATGATTTAATTGTAGTTGAAAGCGGTGATAAAATATCTAAATATACTCCAAATCATAGATGTTTAATTAGATTTAGAGAAGATAAAACAAATTATCATTTTCTTTATCTTATGGAAAAAAATGGTTATTTTAGAATTGGAATTGTGCCGCTTTGGGCTAAAAATAAAATGACTTTTGGTTGTCATAGAGGTATACAAGAAAATGCTGATAATTTTTGGATAATTAATGTTTATGAAAACAAATTTGATGCTTATTTAGATGAACAATATTATTCATTATTATATCAATTACCACAAATGATATTTTTACATAGACATCAGAGGGGTAATATTGATCAGAAAATTATTGATAATTTTTACGGACGATTAGATAAAGAACATTTGAGAAATAATGCGATAAAATTTCTTTTATTATTTAAAAGAAAAATAGAATATCCGTTTTGGAGTAAGAATAATAGAAATTATTATTCTAAAACTCATATGTGTGAAATACGAGCATGTAATATAATCAAAGACGTTATGCAAGTAATTCATTTCAACGATACCAATATTTCATATAGAACGCATGGTGAAAATGGACGAAAATTTATTATTTATAAACCATTATTTTTTAATATTGATGATCTCAGACATGAGCATTACTCTGGTCAGGTCTATTCGCTAAAAATAGAAAAACATGAAAAATATGTTGCAGATGGTATATTAACACATAATTCTATTTACAGTTTCCTAGGATCAGACGCAAATTCCTGGGAATGGTTTGAAAATTACCCAAATATGAAAAAATTACCACTATCAACCACTTTTAGATGTTCTAAGGCTGTTGTTGAGGAAGCACGAAAGTTAGTCCCAACATTAAATTATGGGCAAGATGCTGATGAAGGTATAGTTAGGGAAGGCGATGTTGTAGAAGAAGCCAACGAAGGTGACTTTATTTTATGCAGAACGAATGCCCCATTAGTTAGATTATTTTTTCATTTCTTATTAAAAGGTAAAAAAGCCAGTATTAACGGCGGAGATATGAAAAATACACTTTTGGAAATGATCGGTAATAACAAAGATATTAATGAATTATATCAATATTGGAATTTGGAATTATTAAATTATAAAGCTGAATTAATTAAATCGGGTGTATTAAATTATGAAACTTACATGCCATATGTTGCTTTAAATGATAAAATCGGTACATTGGAGTTTATTTGTAAACTATCCAAAAATATAGAGGATTTAAAAAATAAAATAAATTTAATCTTCAATGACGAAGTTAATGCTATACATTTATTAACTGTTCATGCTAGTAAGGGTTTAGAAGCCGATAGAGTTTTTATAATACATCCAGAACTTCTACCAATGAAAACTGGTAACGCTGTTCAGTATAAACAGGAATTAAATTTAAAATATATAAGTATTACTAGAAGTAGACACGAATTGATTTATGATAGAGATTTTGAAAAGGATTATAAAGATTAAAAAAAATATGATATCGTATCCATATAAAAGCAGTATTGAAGAATTTAGAGATAATAATTATAATTTAAATAAATTTAGAAGAAATAAAAATAAGAATATGAAAACATTTCAAGGAAATTGGGCTGTACAGGGTAGCGAAGAATTTGAAAAATGGTTAAAAGATAATTTATCATCTTGTAATTTAAATATAAACGGAAATGGTTCCAATATGATTTATTGGAACTATAATCTGAGTAATAGTAGTTGGTTATGGGACTTTGACGACGAGCCTAATAGTTATAAAAAATATATCATATCTATAGAAGAATTGGATAATTATTATAAAACTTTAAAAAATATAAACAATATGGAAACGAATGAATTTATAATTGAGGGTAGCAAACATTTAGTTAAAGCATTTTTAGAAGAAACTGGTTTATTTAATGAACTTAAAGAGGTGAATTTTAATTCTTTAGAAGTTAAGGTTTGCATAAATAAAGAAAATAAGAATAGTTTTACTTGGTGGGTAGTAAATGATAGTTGTGATAATAATTACATTCTTCCACAGGACTGGAATCTGGGCTTGAATTTCGTAAAAGAATTACAAAATAAAACTAAATTTAAAATAGGTGATTGGGTATATTGGGAAAATATTTGTGATTCATATGGAATATTTAAATATGGTGAAGATAATATTAATGCTGATAATAAATGGTATAAATGTAGTGAAAGTTATTCAATATTAGATGGTAGGCTTTATTGTGAAAAAAATTCTAAAATAGAATTGAAATTTTGTAAAATGAGATTAGCAACAGATGAAGAACTCACAATAATTTTTACGAAAGTCGCGGAATATAAAGGTTATAAAGAGGGTGTTATAATCGAATCACTTATAAGTGGCGATAAATTAAAAATAGGTAATAGTAATTCTGCAAGCACAATTTATTATTCTTCAAAAAATGAATTTGTTTATGGTGGTTATAAAATATATAGTGATGGTGGTGCTTGGGCAAAAATTTTAAACAAAACTCCAGATATAGAAATTAATGGGTATAAAGCTGAATTTTTTGATGGCTATGTTCAATTTGGTTGTGCTAAAATTGATATAAATATATTTCTTTCATTAAATAAGGCATTAGAATTGTTGAGAGTACCATTATATAAAGGAAATAGACAGTTGGAATCAATTAAAATAGGTAAAGATGAATTTACTATAAAACAAATTGAACAAATTGCTGAATATTATTTAAATAATGACAATACGGAAAAGTAAAGAAAAACCTAAAATAGTTTCTCATAGAGAGCTTTGCGAAATTGGTGCAAAATGGTTAAAGAATATTAAAAATCATTATTTTAGATCACAATATGTTTTAATTGAATTTTGTTCTACTTGTGGCGAAAGTCCTGATATTTTTGGATTAAGAGGAAATCACAATATATTAATTGAAGTAAAAGTATCACATAGTGATTTTATTGTAGATTTAAAAAAAGAACATCGAAAAGAAGGACAAGGTATTGGTTTAACCAGATATTATCTATGTCCTACAGATTTAATAAAAGTAAATGAATTACCCAATAAATGGGGATTATTGTATTATAATGACAATGAAAAAATAACAATAATTAAAAAATCCGAAGCATTTCTTGAAAGAGATTTTCAACAAGAATTAATTATAATGCAATCTGTAATTAGAAGATTGGCTGGAAAATCACGGGTTTTAGATTTTAGAAAGGAAAAAACACTATGAAAACAACAATTTTAATAGATTTAAATAGTATTAAGAAGAATCCCAAAGCTGGATATCAATCAGAATATTTTCCAATTAAAAAAGAGATTGATTTTGAGATCAAAGCTAAAGAATTACCTAACTATATGATTTATAGCAATTGGAATACTGAGGGTATGGTAGAAATTAACTATGATAGAAATTGCGAATTAACTGAAATTCAATTTGATGAATTTAATCCAGATATTAAAATATTTAAAGGTATAATTATAGATCCATTTTTAATTGAAATGATTCAAAAGGATAAAAATTTAGAAAATTCACACGTAAAAATTAATAATCAACACATTAGAATCCAACATTTTGAACCTCAATATACCTATAAATATATTCATACTGAAGTTCAATGTAGAGAATGTGAAAAAACTTTTATGAGTAATGAATTTAAATCAGATGAAATTTATGATAATTGGGAAGATGATTATTACTCAAGTGATAGGGTTTGTCCTCTTTGTGGACATTTTGATTGTGCCGATATTGAATATGAAGATATTGATGATGCATTATTAAGAATGAAAAAAATAATTTAATTATGACTTGTATTGTAGGAATTATAGATAACGATGGGACAATTTATATGGGTGGCGATAGTGCTGGTTGTGCAGGAAATCATATAGTATTAAGAAAAGATCCTAAAGTTTTTATGCGCGATCCATTTATTTTTGGATTTACTTCTAGTTTTAGAATGGGGCAATTATTAATGTGCGATAATAGATTTAAAATTAGAGAGCAAAAAAAAGATGAAGAAGATTATTCTTATATGGTTGATGCATTTATTCCAGCAATAATTGATTTATTTGATAAAGGTGGTTATTTAAATAAACATGATAATGAAATCAGCGGAGGTACATTTTTAGTGGGATATAAATCCAGACTTTATGAAATAGAATCTGATTTTCAAGTTGGAGAAAGTTTAAAAAATTATAGTTCTGTTGGTTGTGGAAGAGATATAGCAATTGGAAATTTATTTGCAAGTGAAAAAATGAATATAAGTTCGGGTGAAAGAGTTTTATTAGCATTAGAAGCTGCTTCAGAATTTAGTAGTTGGGTTAGTCCGCCCTTTAATATAATTAAAATATAAAATTATTTTTATGTTATATAACATATTTTATTGTTAGGATAAATAAAATATTATTTTTATATTTGCAGAAATATAAACTATGTCCTTTGGAAAATAATATTATTGATGAAATTCAGGATAGGAGATTAGTTCTTCCTAATAATAAAATTATAATTTTAAATGATCAGCAATACGAAGCTATTAAAAAAATTCGCATTTGGTTAAAATCTAATAAACAATTCTTTACACTGTCTGGTTTTAGCGGAACCGGCAAATCGACCATTTTGAAAAAAATATTAGACGAATATAGAGGTGGAGTTGTTGTTACTGGACCCACTCATAAGTCTAGAAAAGTTGTTGAAAATTATACAAAAAAAGAATCTAAAACAATACAAGCATTATTAGGGCTTAGACCGGACGTTTCCATTGAGTCATTCTCTCCGAATTTTCCTATTTTTAATCCAATAGCTCAAGATAGAATAAATGAATATAATCTGGTTTGTATTGATGAAGCAAGTATGATAAATTCGTCATTTTTTAATCTTATTGTTGAAAAAACTAAAGAAAATAAGACAAAGATCTTGTTTATAGGCGATTATGCGCAGATACCCCCAATTTCCGAGGAGAGATCTATTGTTTTTCATAATCCCGATATTGAAATGTATGAATTAACTAAAGTAGAAAGACAAGGCGATACTAATCCATTATTTTTTACCTATGATGCATTAAGAAACAATTTAACAGAACCAGACGGTGGTTTTTTACGAAAGTCTAACATGAATTCTAAAGGAGAGGGGATTTATTTTACCTTAGATAAATCAGAATTTAGAAGTTTAATGTTAGAAAAATTTAAAAGTGAAGAATTTAAAAATGATATTAATTATTGTAAAGTAATTGCTTGGCGAAATGAGACAGTTATGAAGTCTAATAAAATAATTAGAGATGAAATAATTGGTAAAAAATTAGATGTTGTTGAGGTAAACGATGTAATTATGGGTTATAGGACAATTAGCACCAAATATAAAGATTATAATATAATTGAAAACAGTGCAGATTATAAAGTAACGTATAAAGGTAATTTAACAACCAATAAATATGGAATAGGGGGTTATTTAATAACTATTCAGGAAGATTTGGGAAATAATAAATATAAAACCGAAAATGTTTTTGTTATTAACAGTCAGGATGAAGATATTGTTTATACCTATGCAGAAGAACATGATAGATTGCGTGATCAAGCGAAAGTTAATAAAAAGTTATGGAATATGTATTATGATTTCAGAAGAGATAATTTAATTATTAGTAACATTTATAAATATAGAAACGGAGAATATCGAGCAAATAATGACGTGATTGTTAAAGACTTGGATTATGGATTCAGTTTGAGTGCGCACAAATCACAGGGATCCACATTTACACATTGCTTTGTTATTGAATCAGATATCAATAAAAATAGATTAACTAAGGAAAAAAATCAGATTCTCTATACTTCGTTATCCAGACCTACTACCAGTGCTACAGTTTTAACATCAAGAATTGATGAATAATACTATTTAATAATGAATATATTAACAAACAAATTTTAAATATTATGAGAAATACAACAATACCAATGGAATGGCTTATCTACATTGATTACACAAAAAAGAAAATAGCCTTTAAAATAAATTATCAACCAATGGAAAATCAAATTTCCATCACAGGAGTTTATAATTATTGCGGTAAATGGTTAGAAATTACTAATATTAAATATAAAATTAATAAATGGATTGATAAACATATTAATAATGATAAATGCGAACTTATGAATATAACAAAAGAAAGTATTGCTGAATTATTATTATTGGAATCTCAAAAACTAAAAGATAAAATAATTGAATTTAAAAATTTATCTCAAATTCTAGATAAAGATTTTGATATTATAGAAATTGATATGGGTGAATTAACTATTCCAGAAGAAAAAGAACCGGTTTTAAAAAACGTAACAGATATTAATGATTTATATGAAAAATTGTTTTAAATTTTAAAATTTAACATGTATTATGTAATTAATGACGAAACTAAATGTCATTTCACCAGAACTCCAGTAGTAAAACCCAAGAAAGAATTCAATAGTTTAATTGAAGCTAAAATAGAATGTGATAAGATTAATAGATTTAATGATAGTCCATTTAAATTAGTACCCTATAAATGTGGGGTTTGTGGTAAATATCACATAGGGAAGAATAAACAAATTTTAAATGATTTAAATCAGGATTTGATGAAAACGATAACAGAATATAAATTTAATTATGCAAGTAAAACCAGCATTTGAAAGTTTTAAAATTTTAGAACAATATTCAATACTTAGTGATGATACTAATAATGAAATGTGTTTGACTTTGTTTGAAGTTAAATTAAAAGATCCACATTCGCAAATAATAATAGAATCTACATATAAAATGTGGACTGTTGTTGGAAAAAAACAAGAACAATGGGGAAATAAAGCAATATCTTATTCAGATGCAGCATTTTGGAAAAGTTCAAATAAAAATAGAAAACTTTATTCTGGTATTATTAATAATATTAAAATTGTTGAAAAATTAGACGGCAATCACCATCTATTTGCAACTAAATATCCCATTCAAGAGAATGAAGTGGGCATTAGAACAAAATTTGAAATAAGTAGAACTACTTAATACCATTTCTAGCTTTTTGTACAGAATCTTTTAATAAATGAAAATTTAATCTATTGATTAGATCTTCAGTTTTAGCTTTTAATTCGCCATCATCATTATTTAATTGATTTACGTTACTTTCAATTGGCGTTATTCTCTGGTTTAAATTTTGTATATTAGTTTCGATGTTTACAAATCTAGGTACAATAACTACCATATAATAAGTAAAAAATGTAGATAAAATAGAAAATATTAATCCAATAAAACCGCTTATGGTAAATCTTATCTGTTTAGTTCCAATACTTATATCTTCTTGTTGTTGATCATTATTTTTCTTTTTTCTTTTTTGTTTAGGAACATTATGTTTATTTCCACCAATTACTAACTTAATATTGTCATATATTACTGAAAAATCAATACTAGTAATAATTTTAAATATGAATTTAAAGAAAGTAATCATATAAAATAGACTTCTATATATAAATAGTTTTATTATTTTAAAGACTAAATATATGATGATAATTTGGAGTTAAATAAATATATTATTATTTGGAAATTATAAATAAAACGGATTATTTATTTTCTGGAATTTCGTATGACCATCTATACCCCTGAATTACTTTATTGTTCTTACACCAACGAGAAACGGTAGCTTGATCTTTACCAATTATCTTTCCTGCTTCACCTGTCGAGGAGTAAATTTCGTATTTTTTAGTGATTAAATCTATTTTATAAACAGTTTTACTGAAAAGTTGCCTGGATTTTTCATAATCACCATTCTTTTCCTTTGTTTCTCTTATTTTTTGTTTAGTTTCTTCATCCCTTGTTTTACCTTGCCAGAATTTTGGAGAAGCTTCAGATAAATGCCGTTTTTCTTCTTCGGTTTTTGCTTTACCATATTTTAATGCTTCTTTTGAACCTTTAGGAGCAACTCTATTTTTAATCCATTTTTTATTCTGTTTCATATTAATTTTTATTTATTATACGAATTTATTTTTAAATTAGTTTCATTTTTATCAATAAAATTAAAATATTCCTCATACCAAAATTTCCCCGTTTTAATTTCTATGGATTTTCTTTTAAATTTAGAGGGTAATTCAAGCTCTGGGTATGTCTTTTTTATGTGTGTAGTTAATGTACCGGAAACATTTTTATAATCATCAAAAATTTTACCAGTTTTTTTACAAACGGCAATTAAATTATCATTATATTTTTCATAGTAATCATTATCTCGTTTTTGTATGTATAAATTTAATGTTGAAAAATTAATTTCATATGAAATACTTAATTCTCTAATAGATACACCGTTTTCATGTTTATTATAAATTTCATCTAATTCAGATTCTGAAAATTGATCGAATGCTTTAATATTATTTTTTATAATTGATCTCCATTCTTTTTTATAATCTTCCTCGAAACACCATATAAATTCTTCATTTTCATCTGGTGGGCTTGAACATTTTCGTTGAATTTGTTGATATGATAAATTA
>Ga0187860_1001819_pt1 | contig 18312 bp, 17 predicted proteins | sample June2016WEW_10_4_FD_132981 | JGI IMG/M metagenome (GOLD analysis project Ga0187860, IMG submission 132981) | Peatland microbial communities from SPRUCE experiment site at the Marcell Experimental Forest, Minnesota, USA - June2016WEW_10_40 | ecosystem: Environmental > Terrestrial > Soil >...
CACCAGATCGCCAAGCCGGCACAGGCCCTCATCCCGAACTTCCCGTCGAATGCCGCCTACTACGACTGCCTCGTTCAAGTCGAGGCAGTGAAGGGGTGAACGTGATGGCATCCAAGAGGGATCCCCACACTCCGCACCACGTGATGGTCATCGACACGAACCGCTGTGTCGGCTGCTGGACGTGCGCCGTGGCGTGCAAGGAGATCAACAACGAACCGCTCGGTTTCTGGTGGAACCGCGTGCTCACGACGGCGCCGAACGAGTCGACGACCGCTGAGGCGCCGGCGAGCGAGAACATCGACGTGCCGTGGGGCGTCTTCCCGAACCTCGAGCTCGCCTACCTGCCGGTCGCCTGCCAACACTGCAACGACGCTCCCTGCGTAAAGGTCTGCCCGGTACAGGCGACCTTCCGCCGGGACGACGGCACCGTGCTCGTCGACTACGAGCGCTGCATCGGCTGCCGTTACTGCATGGCGGCCTGCCCCTACGGCGTCCGCATCTTCAACTGGGGCGACGCCGAGTCCGCCCCCGGAGGGATCGTCGGCTACGGCAAGGACTACCGCTACGAGGGCCGACTCGTCTTCATGCCGGTGCGCCCGAAGGGCGTCGTCGAGAAGTGCACGTTCTGTGTCGAGCGGATCGATGTCGGCCAGGAGCCGTTCTGCGTCGAGGCCTGCCCGATCGGCGCCCGCATCTTCGGGGACCTGGCTGACCCCGACAGCGAGGTCAGCCAGCTCGTGAACGAGGCGGGCGCTGCGCAGCTCCACCCCGAGCTCGGCACGGATCCGAACGTCTACTACGTGCCCGTGCGCAAGCGCGTGGTACAAGAGAGCTGAGGGGTAAGCCATGGCTACGACCACTGCCCCGCTTCCGATCGCCGCCACGCACGTGCGGGGCGAGCGGCACGGTATCCGCCTGTGGTACGCGCTCCTCGCTGCCGCCGGCGCTTTCGGTCTCGCAGCGTGGATCTACGAACTCGAGACCGGCCTCGCCGCCACCGGCATGCGGGATGTCGTGTCGTGGGGGATGTACATCTTCACGTTCGCCTTCTTCATCGGCCTGTCCGCCGGTGGGCTCATCATGGCCTCGAGCGCCGAGGTCTTCGGGATCAAAGCCCTGAAGCCCCTCTCGCGGCTCGGGGTGCTCTCGGCGGCGGCGTGCGTGACGGTGGCCGCGCTCATGATCATCCCGGACCTCGGGCGTCCCGACCGGATTCTCAACATCTTCATCCACCCCAACTGGACCTCCCCACTCATCTGGGACATCCTGATCATCTCGATCTACTTCGTCTTCTCGCTGGTGGACCTCGCCGTTCTTCAGCGTCACGAGTCCGAGCCGAGCCGGCTTCGCCGGACGGTGCGGGTGCTCGCCTACGTGGGGCTCCCGACGGCGGTGCTACTGCACTCGGTGACTGCGTGGATCTTCGGCCTGCAGATCGCCCGGACATGGTGGAACACCTCGCTTATGGCGCCGCTGTTCGTCGCGTCGGCGATCCTGTCGGGCACGGCACTCGTGACGCTCCTCGCCCTTGCTGCCGAGCGCTGGGCCGGACTCGCGCTGCCGAGCGAGACGAGGCGCTGGCTGCGGGGCTTCATCACCGTCTCCCTCATCGTCGACCTGTTCTTCGTGGGCTGTGACTACGTCACGGTCCTGTGGGGCAACGTGCCGTCGGACCGATCGGCGCTCAACCTCGTGCTGCCGGGTGGGCCCTGGGCGTGGATCTTCTGGGTGGAGTGGATCCTGGGCGGAGTGATCCCGCTGGCGCTCCTGCTCGCGCCACGGCTGCGCCGGGTGCCGGGGTCTCTCGGCGTTGCGGCGTGCCTCACCGTCGTCGGTGTCTACGCCTTCCGCATCGAGCTCGTCGTCATCGGCTTCGTCAACCCGCTCACCCAGTATCCGCCGGGGAATGCCCTCGGCACGTACAACCCGGCCGCAACCTCGTTCCAGCTCGTCGGTCGGTACTCCCCGACTTGGGTCGAGTACGGGATCATCCTCGGCCTTGTCGCCCTCTTCGCAGCGATCGTGACGGTGGGCTACCACCGGCTGATCGGACCGCTGGCGCTTGGCGTCACGGACCAGGCGGAGCCGGCGACGGCACTTTCGATGTCCGGCCCGCCTGCCGATGATCCGACAGCGACGGTGGAAACGCCCGCCGACAACGAGCACTGAGGCGGATCGGATGACAATCGACTCGGCGCCACTCAACGGCACGAAGAACGCCTCGATCGAGGGATCGGTCTCCGGGACTGCCATCGACGGCGGCACCGTGATCGCCGCCCTCGACCTGCTGGCGCACTGGTGGAGCCGACCAGTGGCCGACGAGCTCAGCACGTGGCTCGACGCAGTCGAGATCGAGGCGGACGTCCGTCGCCGGATCTCCGGCGATACCGAGGTCGCAACGACCCGGCTGTCGTTCGGCCTCGAGGATGCGCCCGTCCTGCTCGACGAGCACGAACGCCTCTTCGTCGGACCTGGGCACGTTCCGTGTCCTCCATACGAGTCGTTCTGGAGAGAGGATGTCCCTGTCGAAATGCGGCGAAGCCTGATGGGGCCCTGCACGGCCGATCTCCGTCGGCTCTATGGTGAGCTCGAGATCGAGGTGACGCCGGCGACCGGTGAGCTGCCCGATTACATCGCCGTGGAGTTCGAGGCGCTCGCCTACGCACTCTCGTTCGAAGAGACGTCCTCGGTGGCCAGGGCGCTCTTCTTCGATCATGTGAGACAGTGGCTGCCACGTCTGTGCCGAGCCGTCGTCCACGAAGCCGAGCATCCCTTCTACCGGGACCTCGGCGCACTGACCTTCGGCTGGCTCGGCTACATCCAGCGCTACTTCGAGACGGCCGCCGAGGTCCAGCCCGGGGCTCCCTGATGATGGTGGCCTCGCCGCCGTCCGAGAGTGCCTGCGCACGGGCGGGTGCCGGAGCGTGGCCATTGGCAGTAAAGGGATCGTCAGCCGTCGAGTCGCCGCCCGAAATCACGACCAGCTGGCGGCGCCCTGGAATGCCCAACACCGAGCAAACGGTGGTTCTCCTATGCTCCGACGTATCTGAGGTCGGGCCCAGCCCGATCTCCGCCGCCGCCATCGCCGCGGCGCTACGCAGGGGTGCGCCACAGGCGCGGATCTTCATCGTGGAGAACCTCTGCTCGGGGCCCGCCGCCGTCTCTGCAACCCTGCAAACCCTTGAGGCGCGTCGCGTCGCCATCGGCTGCCGGCAGGGGGCAACGAGACGGGAGGAGATCCTCGCCCACTTGCGTCGCGCACGCATCCACCCGTCGGGGGTCCAGCTCGTCGACCTGATGCCGGCCGAGCAGTCGGTTCCAGCCGTTGTTGGCGAACAGTCGATCGCCCGCATGCGAGCGGCGCTGGCACGGCTCTCTTGCGCCGACCTCGAGGGCCCGGTCAGCGAGCGCATGGCACCCGGCTCCGTGGAGGTCTCTCGCCGGAGCGCGTTCCGTCTCGGCAACGTCGCTCGCCGTCCGGTTGCCTGCTTCACCGAGGGTCGCTGCGACGGTGGCGGGTGCTGCCGGGCGTGCGTCGAGGCCTGTCCTCACGGGGCGCTACATCTCACTGGCGTCCGGCTGTCAGTCGACGGGGCGGCGTGCACAGGGTGCGGTGCCTGCCTCAGCGTATGCGGGTCGGGCGCCATCTCGCTGAACGGATCCTCGATCAGCGAGCTCGAGGCGGCTGCGAGCGTGCTCGTTGCAGAAGCGCGTCAGCTCGGCTCGTGCTCGGCTGGCGGGGTGGCGATCGTCTGTGCAAGAGCCGTGGCCGAGGTGCCCCTTGGAGGGAGTTGGCTTCCCCTCGAGGTGCCTTCGCTCGAGATGGTGTCTGCCGGCTGGCCGTTGCAGGTACTGAGCGCCGGCGTCGGCGTGAAACTCGTGGGATGCGACGATGATGCGTGCGCCAGCCGCGGACGCGAACTCTCCCGCTTCTGCGCCGACTTGGTCGACCACGCCGCTCCGGCGTGGCGTCCGCTGATCGGCCAGCCCGAGCGCTCGGAGCCTCTCTACCCCAGCCGCTCCGCAGGGATTCCGGCAGGGGCTCCTGCGTCGATCAAGCTTCGCGAACCCGAGGCGACCGCACGTGTCCTTTCTGCGCTCGTCTCGCTACCAAGTGACTACCTCACCCGGACAGAGAGATGGCGAATCGAGTCACCGGCGGCTTCGCTCGGCGAGATCACCATCGATGGTGGCGGGTGCTCTGCGTGCGGCTGTTGCACGCTCGCCTGTCCCACGGGTGCGCTGAAAGCGGCGCACCGGGAGGGAGTGCTGGCGTTCTCGGTTGACGCGTCGGCGTGCTCGGCCTGCGGGGCCTGCGTCTCGTCATGTCCTGAGGCCGTCGTGACGCTCCGGCGGGTCGTCGACTCCGTGAGCTTTGCTGAAGGTCGCCGTCGGATCGCCGAGGTCGGGGTCGGTGCTTGCTGCGAGTCTTGTGGCCGGCCACTCGCCAGTGGTCTTGCTGGCGGCGTCGTGGGGCTGCGCCTCGCTACGTCGCACCCTCAGATCGCCGCTCGGTTACGAGACGAGGGTCGGTGCACCGACTGCCTGCTGATGGCCAGACGGCCAGTGCGCACCAAGCCGACGGCGTAGGCGCGCTTGACCGTCATGTTGATCCGGGGGACGCTTGCATGAGCAGTCGGATGACGCCTGTGCTGGAAGGGAAGATGTGGACACCGCTGAGCTCGAGGCTGCGTACGGGGAGTTCCTCCAGGCTGCAGCCGACGCCGGCGTCGCTGCTCCTTCCGGTGACGGATGGGACGTGGACACCGTGCTCGCGCATGTAGCAGCCAGCAGCCGCATGCTCTCCGCTGCGACTGCCGAGCTGTTGTCGGGACGGATCCCGGTGGTCGACAACCGCCCGACTCAATCCCGGCAGTATCTCGATGCGATCGTGAGGAGTGCCGCCGGCCGTGGTGAACTTCTTGGCACGGTAAGGAGATCTGGGCAAGAACTCGTGATCCTCGTCTCCCAACTCGCAGAAGAACAGGCTGCCACGAGCGTGCCCACGATCATCGTCGATGGTGGGCGGATCCGGGTGGAGCGTCCGGTGCCGTACTCGAGGCTCCTCGAAGCGAGCCACATCCGCGAGCACCTCGAACAACTGCACGGTTTGGTGGAACACATGGGCGGTTGACACCTCCGGTCCGAGACCATTGCGGATCCGCCAGGTTCCACCGCCGGGCGTACCATGGAGCCAAGATGGGATCGAGAGGGGAATGGCCGTGACCGAGGAGTACCTGCCTGACGTCTACGTTCGCCTGCGATCACGCTTCCCCACGGTCGCCGGAGCCCTGGACACCCTTGGCGAAGCCACCGAGAGCGCCGGGCCGCTCGACGAGCGCACGCAGCGTCTCGTGAAGCTCGGCATCGCCATAGGCGCGGCGGCGGAGGGCGCGGTTCGTTCGGGCACGCGCCGCGCGTTGGCCGCCGGCGCCTCACCCGAGGAGATTCTGCAGGTCGCCGTCCTGGCGATCACCACGAGGGGGTTTCCGGCGGCGGTTGCCGCCTTCTCGTGGATCGACGAGGTGCTGTCCGCCGGCTCGAGTTCAAGATGATCGACTGCCGGTACCGATCATGGGACGATGAGCACGGCGTGCCGTGAGTCGTCCAAGAGGCGCTTTGGAACCGATCCGATGTGGATCAAGGGGTGTCTCGAACGACCGACCACGATGAGATCGGCAACGCACTCGTCGGCCAGGCGTTTCAGCTCGAGAGCGACGTCCCCTTCGCGGTAGAAGAAGGAGCCACCGACGTCTGCCCGCTCGAACTCTTCGTTCACGAGTTGCTCGAGCTGCTTCGCGTAGTCCTCGTAGTCCATCGGGAGGACGCCGACCCCAAAAGGGACAACTTGGTGAGAAACGAAGCATGCACTGAGGCGCGCCTGCTCTCGAACGGCGAGACCGATCGAGAAGGACAGCGCGTGAAGGCTCGGCTCCGAACCGTCGATTCCGACCACCACGCTCATGATGCCCATGGGGATGAACTTACTCTCGAGCTCTCAGAATCGGAAGGTTGGGGCCTGCTCGGCGAACGTGGCTGCAGGTGCTGCAATGTTACACTCAACGCACGATGGCGCCCTCAGCACCCGTGTCTCCCGATGGAACGGACAGGGCACTCTTCAGCGAAACGCGTCCGAACCCGGCAGGCCCTGGTGGGCGACGCGATCGGAAGAAGCAGGCGACGCGCCGGGCGCTTCGCAACGCCGCCCTCGAGCTGGTGGCAGAACGGGGCTTCGCGCATGTCACGGTCGAGGACATCGCCGAGGCGGCGGACGTCTCCACGAGAACCTTCTTCAACTACTTCCCCTCCAAGGAGTCCGCCGTCATCGGTGCTGATCCGGAGCGCATCGAGGAGGTGCGGGCGAGCCTGCTCGCACGGCCGAGCGGGGAGTCGCCTCTCGAAGCCCTGCGCTCGGTGACAGTGGAGTACGCGGCCGCCATCGACGAGGAGTTCGATGATCTCGGAGAGGGCAGGGAGGCGTGGTTCCGCCGGTTCTGCATCGTTCGGGAGGATCCCGACCTGCTCGGCGCGTACGTCGGGCACACCACCGAAGTCGAGCGGAGCCTCGTTGAGGCCCTGGCGGAGCGTCTTGGGAAGGATCCCGCTCACGACCCCTATCCCGCGCTCGTGACGGTGACGGTCTTCGCCGCCGCGCGGGTCGCCGCCCTCTACTGGAGCGCGAACGGCGGCGTGGACTCGCTCGCCCGGCTCACCGGCGCTGCGATCGACAGCCTCGCCGGGGGGCTCGTCGAGGAAAAGACGTTCGCCGTCCTTCCTTGCCCAGCGGGAACACCAAGCGTGGGCACTTCCTGTCGCAACCCGAGGAGAGCCAGATGATCGACTCGTCGACCGAATTGACCGAGGCGCCCATTCCCAATCTGAGCCACCGCCGTGTGCTCGTCATCATCGGCGCCTTGATGTTGGGGATGCTGCTCGCCGCTCTCGACCAGACGATCGTCTCGACCGCGCTGCCGACGATCGTCGCCGATCTCCACGGGGCGTCGCACCTCTCGTGGATCGTCGTCGCTTATCTGCTGGCGGCGACGGTCTCGACGCCGCTGTGGGGAAAGCTGGGCGACCAATACGGGCGGAAGGTCTTCTTCCAGGCAGCCATCGTCATCTTCTTGTGCGGCTCAATCTGTTCTGGGCTCAGTCACAGCATGATCGAGCTCATCGCTTTCCGGGCCATCCAGGGTCTCGGCGCCGGTGGGCTGATGGTGGGCACGCAGGCGATCGTCGGGGACATCGTCTCTCCCCGCGAGCGCGGGCGCTACCAAGGTCTCTTCGGTGCTGTGTTCGGCGTGGCGAGCATCGCCGGTCCGCTGCTCGGAGGCGTGTTTGTCGAGCAGCTCTCCTGGCGCTGGATCTTCTACATCAACGTCCCGATCGGCGTTGTTGCGCTCGTGGTCGTGGCCAGCCGGGTTCCGGGCCACCTCCGCCGCGTCCACCACGTCATCGACTATCTCGGCACGACCGTCCTCATTCTCGCTGCGAGCTGCCTCGTGCTCTTCACGAGCCTCGGTGGCACGACGTATCGATGGGGCTCGGCGCTGATCATCGCCCTCGGTGTCGCCGGCGCGGTGCTCGTCGGGGTCTTCGCCGTCGTGGAGCGGCGTGCCACCGAGCCGGTGCTGCCGCTTCACCTCTTTTCCAACCGCGCGTTCTCGGTCGCGAGCGTCGTCGGCTTCATCGTCGGCTTTGCGATGTTCGGCGCGATCACCTATCTGCCGGCGTTCTTCCAGATCGTGCGGGGGGAGTCACCAACGATTTCCGGGCTCCAGCTGTTGCCCCTCATGGCGGGGATGCTGATCGTCTCTATCGGATCCGGACAGATCATTAGTCGCACCGGCCGCTACCGGGTCTTTCCGATCATCGGAACCGCGCTCATCACCGTCGGGCTCTTGCTCCTGTCGCGGATGGGGATCGGGACGAGCTCGGTCGCCCAGGCGATCTTCATGCTCGTGCTCGGCATGGGGCTCGGCGCCGTGATGCAGGTGCTCGTGCTCATCGTCCAGAACGCGGTCCCGTACTCCGAGCTGGGGGTCGCCACCTCGGGGGCGACGTTCTTCCGGTCCATCGGGGGGTCATTCGGCGCGGCGATCTTCGGTGCCATCTTCTCGAACGTGCTCGTCGGCAACCTGGTGAGGCACCTCCACGGTGCCAAGCTGCCGATCGGACTGACGACCTCGAGCATCACGCCGGCCAGCCTCGACACGCTCTCCGCGGCGGCTCGTCACGGTCTCATCGCCGCCTATGCCCAGTCGATCCAAACCGTGTTCGTCATCGCAGCACCGATCGGCCTCATCGCGTTCCTCGCGGCGTGGCTGATCCCTCATGTCGATCTCCGAAGGGGGGTTGGTTCAGCTCCGGCCACCTCGATCGATGCCCCGACTGCGGCACCCGATCCGGAGCATGGATTGCTTGCGCCATCGACGGCGAGTCGAGCTACACCGACCAACCTCGCCTGAACGGCCCCACTGGTACTGGACGAGGATGACCGAGCCGGAGCGGTGGAGTATCGAGCTGGCGTCGAGTCTCGAGTCACTCGAGGAACCGTGGAAGGAGCTCGCGGCGGCAAGCGGCAACGTGTTTCTCATCCCGGCGAAGTGAACGGGCGGCAGTCGCTCGCTTCGTACTCGAGACGGTCGTGAAGTCGGCGCCCAGCGAGACGGTCACGCTCTGGTCGACTGTGCAAGGAAGGCAAGAGGAAGCTCGGGAGGACGACAGCTCCGTCGCTCGCTCAGCAGTGGCGGGACTTCCCGCTGCTGCTTCGGGCACGCCGCTCGCCCGACGCGTTGCCAGCCCACACGATCGAGCGGCCATCGCAGCGGTCATCGGTCGAGCCGTGGGCGGCCAAGACGACGAGGACTTTTGGGAGTCGCTGGGCCCGCTCCGCGCTCGACTGGCCGATGTCGGCCGGCGGCTCGGGGTGTGGCTCGCTGCGGTGACTCCCGGCGGGGGTGGCTGAGCTCCGGTAGCTCAGCTGGGCGCCAACGACACTGCCCGGACGCCGGTCTCCTCCTTGACCGGCGACGCACTGAGCGTTCCCGCCCGGGCGTAGAAGACCCCGGAGGTGCTGAGCGATCCGACGAGCGGGCCGTTCGTGCCGTCGTCGGCCAGCGCGATCGCCTGGTTCCCCGTCCCCTGCTCGACCCACGGCGCCCGGAGCCCTCCCTCCTTGGCGTAGAAACCACCGGAAATGGCGAGGTACCCGATCAGCGGGCCGTTCGTGCCCTCGGTTGCGAGCGCGATCGCTTTAGCGCCGGTCTCTTCCTCGACCCACGGCGCCCGGAGCCCTCCCTCCTTGGCATAGAAACCACCGGAAATGGCGAGGTACCCGATCAACGGGCCGTTCGTGCTGTCGCTGCCGAGAGCGATCGCCTTGACGCCAGTCTCTTCCTCGACCCACGGCGCCCGGAGCCCTCCCTCCTTGGCATAGAAACCACCAGAGGTGCTGACGTATCCGATCAACGGGCCGTTCGTGCTGTCGCTGCCGAGAGCGATCGCCTTGACGCCAGTCTCTTCCTCGACTGCCGGCGCACTGAGCCCACCCTCCCTGACGTAGAAGGCCCCGGAAGTAGTGAGGTACCCGACCAGGGGACCGTCGGTGGCGTCGCTTGCCAGCGCGATCGCCGTGACGCCCGTCCCCTGCTCGACCCACGGCGCACTGAGGCTTCCCTGCTTGGCGTAGAACGTGCCGGAGGTGCTGAGGTACCCGATCAGCGGGCCGTTCGTGCTGTCGTTTGCCAGCGCGATCGCCTTGACGCCGGTTCTTTCCTCGACCCACGGCGCACTGAGGCTTCCCTGCTTGGCGTAGAACGTGCCGGAGGTGCTGAGGTACCCGATCAGCGGGCCGCCCGGGCAGAGGTTGATCTTCTTGGCGGCGAGAACCTGGGCGGCGGCATTCACGAGCTCGCTCTTCGGGAGCGCACCCGAATCCACCGCGGCGACGATGGCGTTACTGGTGCTCGCCGCCAAGGCAAGGTCGCCGTTCGTGGAACCGGTCGAACCGAACAGCACCATGTCGTCGCCGGCCTGCAACGCCTCGACGGAGGCCTTGGGGACGGACAGGGACAGCGGGGGGTCTGTGATCGCGCCGGCAGAGAGTGAGTCCGTGACGATCAGCCCCCTGAAGCCGAGGGCTCCCCGCAGTTCACCGGTTACGAGCCTCGATGACAGGGACGCCGGCAACGTGGTGAGGTCGAGCACGCGCGCGTTGGACACCATGACGGCCGCCGCCCCGGCCTTGATGGCTGCTTCGAACGGCGGAAGTGCCACGTTCTGGAGGGTGGACCACGGCAGCGTCCAGGCCGGGCCGTAATCGGTGTTCTGGCTGACGCCTCCTAGACCTGGGAAGTGCTTCACGACCGGGACGACTCCGGCGCCCAGCATGCCCTCCATGAAGGCCACGCCATCAGCCGAGACGACGGATGTGTTCCCGCTGAAGGATCGAAACCCATCCGGATCTTGCTGCCCCGGGTACACCGCTCTCCCGTCGACGTCGAGGACCGGAGCCAGGTCCATGCTCACGCCGTTGGCGAGCATCTTGGCTCCGACAGACTCCGCCAGCGTCTCGATCTGGGCAGGGGTCATCGTTTTGCCCATCTGGGCCGCCCAGGGCATCGAACCGACGAGGTTGGCCATGCGTTGGATGCCGCCGCCCTCCTCGTCGGTCATCACGACGAAGCCGAGGTCATCGGGCACGTCGCTCCGGAGCGTGGCGAGCTCGTTCCCGAGATCGGCCGGCGCAGTCGTCCCGAACAGGATGATGCCGCCGTAGCCCGCCTTGGCCGCGTCGGTTGCCGCCAGCACGTCCGTCTCTTCGACCGGGAACACGATGGTCTGGTTGGCGAGCTTCTGGAGCGGCCAGGTATCGAGCGCGGTCGTCGGTGTGCATGAGATCGCCTCCAGCTGCTGCCGGTACGAGGCAACTGCCGAGGTGCCCGAGGCCGCGGATGGGCTGAGCATGGCGATGCAGCCGGCGCCCGCGCCAAGGGCGATCAGCAGGGCGAGCGGCCGGCGTCGGGGCGCCCTGCGGATATCGGTTACCGCGGTTGTCGATGGAATCGGGACTCCTTTCCTTGCTCATTGTGACGCACGAGCGCCCCACGATCTTGCTCTCTAGTCCCTCTCGAGTCCCTCTTCCCTCTCGAGTCCCTCTCGGATTCCGGAAGAAGTGAAGGCACGGATCTGTCCGGACCTCAGCACGACCATCCGATATCGTGACGCCATGTCTCTCCTCGACGAGCGAGTCGAGCATGAGCACACGATCTCGGTGGTCGTCCCGGTGTATCGGGGCGAGCAGACCCTGGAGCCCCTTGTTGACGAGATGGGTCCGCTGACCAAGAGTTTCCGCACGCCGGCCGGTCGTTGCCTGCGGGTGGCCGAGGTCGTCCTCGTGCATGACGGAGGACCGGACAACTCCGACGTCGTCATCCGCAAGCTCGCCGCGGCCCATCCGTGGGTGCGGCCTGTGTGGCTGTCGAGGAACTTCGGCCAGCATGTGGCGACCATCGCCGGCATGTCGTCGACTGGCTCGGAGTGGATCGCCACGGTGGACGAGGATGGCCAGTTCGATCCGCGAGATATCGGCGTCCTGCTCGATGTCGCCATGGAGCGCCGCGCACAGCTTGTGTATGGAAGGGCCACGAACCCACCGCCGCACGGGATGGTGAGGAATGTCGCGTCGAACCTGACGAAGTCCTTTGCAACCCGGCTGTTGGCCGGGAACCTGCCGCGGTTCAGCAGCTTCCGGTTGATGTTGGGCGAGGTCGGTCGGGGTGTCACCGCCTTCATCGGTCCGGGCGTGTATCTCGACGTCGCCTTGAGCTGGGCATTCGGCGCCACGGCGGTCTGTCCTGTGAAGTTCCGGCAGCAGTCCGATCGCCCCTCCGGTTACAATTTTCGGAAGCTCGCCTCGCACTTCTGGCAACTTGTCATCACGTCCGGTACCCGCCCGCTGCGACTGGTGTCTCTCGTGGGAGTGTTGGCGGCGCTCGCCGGCGGTGTCGTCGCCGTCGTGGTCTTCGTCGAGAAGTTGCTCGGCCACATCACGGTTCCCGGATGGACCTCGCTCACCGTGATCGTGCTGCTGCTCGGCGGCGCGAACCTGTTCGCGCTCGGGGTCGTCGCCGAGTACGTGGGTGCTGCCGTGTCCATGGCCATGGGCAAACCGCTGTACCTGATCACGTCGGACCCCTCGGTCGGTCCTCTCGGCCGGGACAACCGGCCTGAGATCGGTCCCTCCGATGTTGACTGAGCCCCTTTCCTGGGTGGTGGGTCGTGGTGGGCTGCTCGGCGGTGGTGTCGAGTCGGCGTTGGCAGCGAGAGGACCGATCTGGCATCCACGATCTGGGTTCGACTGGCAGGACCCCGACGAGGTCGCGACGCAACTGACGGCGGCTTGTCATGATTTTGCCGACGAGGTAGGCGACGCCCCCTGGCAGGTTGCCTGGTGCGCCGGTGCGGGCGTCGTCGGATCCGAAGCAAGTGAGCTCGAGCGCGAGACGCAAGCATTGGGTCACTTGCTCGAGGCGCTGAGCGACGCTCTTGGGCCAGACAGAGGCGCCGCGGGGGCGATGTTCCTGGCGTCGTCTGCAGGGGGTGTGTACGCGGGTTCGCCCGACCCTCCGTTTCGGGAGGACTCGCCGGTTCGACCACTGGCACCATACGGCGAGAACAAGCTGAGACAGGAGTCGTTGGCTCGCGAGTGGAGCAACCGGACCGGCACTCCCGTACTGATCGGGCGCATCTCCAACCTGTACGGCCCGGGTCAGCACATCTCCAAGAGCCAGGGTCTCATCACGATGGTGTGCCGGCGGGTGATGCTTCGCCAGCCGCTCATGCTGTACGTGCCGCTCGACACGATTCGTGACTACTGCTACATCACCGATGCCAGCCGCCTGGTGGCTGGCGGTCTCGAGCGGCTTCGTCGCGAGGCTAACCAGCGCCCGGTGCCGGCGCCGGCGCCGGTCGTCGTGAAGATCATCGCCTCTCAGCAGCCCGCCACGATCGGGACGGTGCTCGCCCAAGTCCGATGGGTGACGAAACGTCCCGTGAGCGTCATCATCGCCGTGTCGCCCAACGCCCGGCGGCAGGCACCGGATCTGCGCATGATCTCGACCGTATGGCCGGAACTGAACCGCCACCCGACGACGACTCTCAGCGCCGGTCTGAGGGCAGTCGTCAACGATCTCCTTTTCATGGCCGAGCGCGGGCTCCTGTCGAAGGGGACTTCGGGCGGTCCGTAGCCCGACGCGCGACCAAAACGCGTCTCAGGATCTTCTAACCTCACGCAGTGCTCGTGGATGCCGACGTAGTCGATGAGCCCGTCGACGAGCCCGTCGAGGAAGCTCCCCCGAGGAGGCTCAAGAGGCCGTCGGCGGCGTTCGTCCTCGAGGTGCTCCTCGTCCTGGCGTCGCCGGTGGTGCTCTTCTTCGTGCTGCGGTTGCGGGCGATGGCGCCGCTGATCAAGCCCGACCCGGCGATGAGCACGATCTACATAATCGATCCCCGTGACTTCTTTGCCCGGTACTCCCTAGCGCTGGCCACTTCGTCGGGGACCCGTGAGGGCGCCCGCGTGGGGTTCCTCGTGCCGGCGCGCCTGTCCTACCTGCTGTTCGGTGCCATGCGCGGCTTCTTCGTGTTCCGCTACGTGCTCGCTCTCGTGGCGGTCGTTCCCTCCTACATGCTGCTTCGCCGGTTGTACAACCGGGCAGCCGGCGCCATCGCCGTCATCATCGTGATGAGCAGCCCCGTGCTGGTCAACGCTTGGGGGACGGACTACACCGACTCGGCGGTGGTGTCCTACCTCGTCGGAGGCCTGGCGTGCCTGGCGATGCCGTGCCGGGACCAGCGGCGACCCGCCTGGCTGGCGATCGCAGGCGGCTTGTTCACGGCGGCAGTGTGGGCGAACATCGACGCGGCACCCCTCGTCGGGGTCACGATGGTCGTCTACTTCGCCATCTGCCTCCTGCGCACTCGCCGCCGGTTCCTGCTCGACGCCCTCGTGCTCGCCGGGGCGGCGGTCGTCGTCACCGGAGGGCTGATGCTCGCCTCCGGCTGGCTCCTCGGCCCGTTCGACTTCATCGGCCCGACGCGCAAGGCGTTGACCTATCTGGACTCGTCTGTCGTCGTCAAGCAGTACTACTCGACGAACCCGCGATGGATCCTGCTCAGGCCGTACTTGCTCGTGCCAGCCGCCGTGGTGGGAGCCTGGGGGGCGGTGTTCGTCCGCCGGCTGCGGGCGGTCCCGACCCCTCAGCTGCTGATCGGGCTGTCCTGCGTGGCGCAGATCGCCGTCTTCGTCTACCTGCAGTTCCTGAACCACGCCGAGGTGCTGGAGGAGTACTACTACTCCTCCAGCCTGTGGCCCGTCGTCTGCCTCACCACTGCCATCACGGTGGCGGCGCTCGCCAAGCCGCTGAACGGCCACCCCGTCGCACGCTGGCTCCCTGCCGGGCTCGTGCTCGCCGTCCCGCTCGTCTACGAGCTGGACCCGAACGTCTCGCCGTTCGGCTGGGTGGCCAAGGGCCTGGTGATCGCCGCCATCGTGGTCGCCGCCGCTGCCGTCGGGCGGCTCATCGCCTGGAAGGCGGGGCCGGTGATCGCCGGGGCGGCCGCCGCAGTGGCGGTGGTCGTCGTCGTCGGCTTGTCGCTCGTGCTCACAGTGGCGCCCTACGAGGTGCATGCCCCGCTCTGGGGAGTCTCTACCGACCCCCTGCCGCGTTTCGCCGGGACTCTCGGAGGAACGGTCAGCGACCTGATCGACCAGTACCGGGTTGCCACCGAGCTCCCGAAGTTCGTCGGCAACTCGACATACCCGGACGAGCAGTTGCTCATGTGGTACCCGCCCGGAGACCGTGCTCGCATTCTCGAGCTGATCGGCATGTACCACGCTGCGTACAACTCGCTGCCCGGCTGGCCGACCTCACTCACCCCACAAGCTGCGGGCGTGTTGTTACGGCGGCGACCAGCCGAGATACTGGTCTTCGACTCCGTGGACTTCTCCGCCACGCTCCAGGCGCTCGCGCCCTACGAACCGACGCTTCTTCGGGCGACGGTGTTGAAGTCAGGGACCTTCACGGCGCATGCGTGGCTGGTCTGGCTCGGCGCCTATGGGCACACCTCCCTGAAGAGTGGCGCCTAAGTCAAGTACCGCTGGCCCAGGTCACCGACTTGAGCTGACGGCGGTCATCACGGACTTGACGACGAAGGCGAAGCTGCCTCTGACCACATGCGGAGTCGGGTCCGGGCCGGTCTGGATCGGCATGTGCACCGGGTGTAGCTGCGGGCCCGGTGCCAGCGCCGCTTCCCCTGAGGCTCCTTCGGTTGGCGCAAGGACCCTCCTTCGCCGTGAGAACGGGCGGTCGCCTGCAACAATGAGGCGATGCGCGTCGCGATGGTGTGTCTCGGGAACATCTGCCGGTCGCCCATGGCAGCGGCGGTGGCCTCGGCCATGGTCGAGCAGGCGGGGTTGGCCGGTCGGGTGGTGGTCGAGTCGTTCGGAACGGCCGGCTACCACGCCGGCGAGCGGGCCGACCCCCGGGCCGACGCAGCCCTGCGCCGCCGAGGCTGGCCGTCCGGCGGCCACCGGGCGCGCCGGCTCCGCCCGGCGGATCTGGCGGCTTCGGATCTCGTGCTGTGCGCGGACAGGGCCAACCTTGCAGATGTGCGACGCTTGGCCGGCGCGGACGGCGATCAAGCCAAGATCGTCTTGCTGCGCTCGTACGACCCGGACAGCGTCCCCGGCGACGACGAGATCCCCGATCCGTGGGGAGGCGACGACGCCGGGTTCGACCGGGCGCTGGCCCTCATCGAGCAAGCCTGCCGTGGGCTCGTCGGACAGCTGGCTGGCTCGACTCGATAGCGTCCTCGGTCGGACCGGTCCGGCCCGCCCTCTCGGTGGCGGCGCCTGGCGGGTGGCGATCGGCGGGCGCGAGCTGGTGGCCAAGGTCGGCGCCGGCGCGCTCGACGAAGCCGATGGGCTCCGCCAGTTGGCCGGCATCGCGGGTGCGCCGCCCGTGCCCGAGGTAGTGCTGGCTGAGCCAGGCTTACTCGTGACCGGTTGGATCGACCAGGGGATGCGGATACCCGGGCACGAGGAGGCGCTGGGAGCGATGTTGGCCACGCTTCACTCCGCTCCGTGGTCACAGTGGGGCGGCGGGTCGTCGTGGATCGGCGCCTGCCATGTCGACGCCTCGGCTGCCCCCGACGCCGCCGCCTTCTACGGCGCCCGCCTCCTCGAATTGGCGTGCCGGTGCGGACTGGAAGGCCCGGTCGCCGCCGTGGTGGCTCGGCTCCCCAGCCTGCTGCCGGCAGGCGGCCCGGCGCTCGTGCACGGTGACCTGTGGTGGGGCAACGTGCTGTGGGGTGCCGATGGCCGGCCCTGGCTCATCGACCCGTCGGTCCATGGCGGGCACCCCGAGGAGGATCTGGCGATGTTGGCGCTCTTCGGCGCGGTGCCGGGCCGCCTCGTCCGCGCCTACTCGGAGGTCAGATCCCTCCAGCCCGGTTGGGAGGAGCGAGTGTCGCTGTTCCAGCTGTATCCGCTCTTGGTGCACGCCGTGCTTTTCGGCGCCAGCTACCGAGCCCAGGCAGAAGCGGTCGCTCGCCGCTTCGCCTGAAGAAGCGGCCCACGTCCCGCAGAGGCCGTGATGCTCACCTGGGGTCGGCTACGGCGAGCAGTCCCGGCAACGACCGAGGACGGCGAAGTGTCGGGGGTCGGTCGTGAAGCCGAAGTGGGAACGGGCGGCTTTCGACAGGCTGCTGAAGAACTCCGGGGGCGCTTCGATCGTCACTCCGCAATGTTCACAGACCAGGTGGCCGTGCGCGGCAGAGGCGAGGTGGTAGCTCGCCGGCCCATGCCCGAGGTGGGCGTGGACGATCACTCCGAGACGCTCGAGCTCGTCGAGGTTCCGGTAGATCGTCGACAGGTGCACATCGGGCGCCCGGCGCTGCACCTCGGCCGCAAGGTTCTCGGCGGTGCGGTGCCCGGCTGACTCGAACAAGGCCTCGAGGAGCTGGCGGCGGGCGGTGGTGACCCTGCCGCCGCGGGCCCGGAGCTGCGCGAGCACCTCGTCCACCGACGAGGCGGTCGTCACAACCGGGGCAGCGTTCATCGGCCCCAGTGTACGACTAGAGCCCCTGGACTGGAGGCTCTCCCTGAAGCGATCTGGCCCCTTTCGCAACCAGCTCGCAATTGGGTAAGGTGTTCTCGGGGGTTGCGATCGGCTGTTCGTTCGATGACCGCGAGAGGAGGACAGATTGGCCAGCACGACATCGGCGACTCCCGACTCACGGCTCCAGCGGGTCCAAGACGCACTCACGCCGCGGGAGTGGACACAGATGAGCGGGATGGTCGGCGCGATCATCGCCCTCCATGTCATCGGGTTCCTGCTGCTCTTCGCGGCGACGCGGCACCACTACCACCTGACAAAGACCCAGATCTTCGGTATCGGTACCGGGCTGCTCGCCTACACGCTCGGCATGCGCCATGCCTTCGACGCCGACCACATCGCCGCGATCGACAACACGACGCGAAAGCTCATGGCCGAGGGGAAGCGGCCGACGAGTGTGGGTTTCTTCTTCTCGCTCGGGCACTCGACGATCGTGTTCCTGCTTGCGGTGCTCCTCAACTTCGGCATCCGGGCACTCGATTCACAGGTGAAGAACGGCGGTTCCGGCTTTCACCGCCTCACCAACATCGTCGGGACGTCGGTATCCGGCTTCTTCCTCTACCTGATCGCTGCCCTCAACATCGTCGTCCTTGTCTCGATCGTGCGCGTGTTCAGGGACATGCGGAAGGGCAAGTACAACGACGAGGAGCTCGAAGAGCAGCTCAACAAACGCGGTCTGATGAACCGCTTCTTCGGCAAGCTGGCTCGCCGGATCGACACCCCTTGGAAGATGTACCCGGTCGGTGTCCTCTTCGGGCTCGGCTTCGACACGGCGACCGAGGTGGCGCTACTCGTCATCTCCGGCACTGCGGTCGCGAGCGGCCTCCCGTTCTACGGGATCTTGTCGTTGCCGTTCCTGTTCGCCGCCGGGATGAGCTTGCTGGATACCGCCGATGGCTGTTTCATGAACTTCGCTTACGGGTGGGCGTTCTCCCGGCCGATCCGCAAGGTCTATTACAACATCACGATCACCGGTCTCTCGGTCGTCGTGGCGTTTCTCATTGGCACCGTCGAGCTCGTGGGGTTGCTCACGCAGGAGTTGAACGTCTCCGGTCGAGTGGCCACGTTCTTCGAGAACTTCAACATCAACACCGCCGGCTTCGTCATCGTCGGGCTCTTCGTCGCCACCTGGGTC